>Ga0302319_10014499_pt1 | contig 14685 bp, 14 predicted proteins | sample Bog_T0_2_FD_203319 | JGI IMG/M metagenome (GOLD analysis project Ga0302319, IMG submission 203319) | Peat permafrost microbial communities from Stordalen Mire near Abisko, Sweden - Bog_T0_2 | ecosystem: Environmental > Terrestrial > Soil > Wetlands > Peat | place: Sweden: Abisko, Stordalen Mire... | reverse complement strand
GGTCTATTGGCGCTGCCTCCTTCAGGCGGCGCCCTGGCTATGAGGGTATTGCGAGGGACGGTTTTGCATGCGCTTCGGCCCGCGTTTGCGGACAAGTAGAAGGCGGATGCGTTCCAGCAAATCAGCCGGGGCGTACATTCCGCGCGCGAGAAAAACATCGGCTTGCGATTCGTGATCGTAAACGCGAACTTTGCTGGAAATCAAAATGGCCGGCGTGTCGGGCGAGAGACTCTTGATGGCAGCGATTAACTGCGGGCCATCGAGGCCGGGCATCGCCATGTCGGTGACCACCAGATCGATGCCGCCGAGTTTGAAGCGGTCGAGGGCCTCCTCGCCGCGGCCATAACTGGCAACGCGGTAGCCGCGCGTTTCCAGCATGATTTTTCGATAGGAAAGGGACTGCTCATTGTCGTCCACACACAGAATCGTACGCTTGGGTTTCATCCACCGCCTGTATCCGATTGACGCCGGGCTGAACGGAAGTCAAAGGGAACTTTTCTCTGTCGCGAAGAATAGAAGAGCGAAAGCGATGCTAAACGGTACGCAGCGCGCTGTAAAGTAGCGTCGAAGCAAATGGCAGAGTCTGGCTATTGACTTTTTGCGAGCCTGTGGAAGATGTGATTTTGCAGCGCTTGCGCCACTTTTCGCTAGAGGAAAACTTCGCCGCGCATAATTTCGACCGAGTGGCCACCGACGCGCACGTTAACTATACGGTTATCGGGTTGATTGCCATGAAAAGAAGCGCGAACAAAAATTCGGCTCGGGCGGTTCATCTCCAGGCCCTGTTCGATGAGGACTCGTTCCTCAGGTTTGGCCACGCCATTGGCCACCATCCACGCGGCGGTGCAGCCTGCGGCGGAGCCAGTGGCGGGATCTTCTCCGTTGTAAAAGATCATGCGCGAGTGCAGGCGCGCCTCGGCATCGACAGTCTCGCGGGTGACAAAATAAAAAAACTTTCCCGCGCTCCGAGAAAGATATTCCGAGGCACGGTTGAGATCGACTTGCAGGTTTGCGATCACGCCCAGAGATTTTAACGGCGTCACGGTGAAGGGCACGCCGGTCGAAACGGTTTGGATGGGAAGGGAATCGTCGAAATCCTGCACGCGCAGGCCGGTGGCGCGGGCCACGGCTTCGCGGTCGTGCTGGGCGCCGAAGATGGGATCGATTTGCGTCATCTCGCCGAAGGCAGGCTGACCAGCAGAAGTCTCAAAGGTCACGGGAACTTTGCCGGCGTTCAGTTCGAGGGTGATTTTCCCTGCGCCAGTGTTGCCCCGCAAGGCGAAAGCAGTGCCCAGCGTGGGATGCCCGGCGAAGGGCAGTTCTTCCTGCACGGTGAAGATGCGGACGCGAACGCCTCTCTCTTTTTCGGTCGCGGCGTCGCGGGGAAGAATAAATGTGGTCTCGGAGAGATTCATCTCTTTCGCGATCAACTGCATTTCGGCGGCGCTGAGACCGCGAGCGTCGGAGAAGACGGCGAGAGAATTCCCTTCGAGGGGACGGGAAGAGAACACATCCCACTGGGTCATGGCGAGGCGGCGAGGTTGAGTCATGAGTTTTCTGTGGAGTGTCTGAAAAAATAAAGGATGCCGACGGTGCGTTCAGGATGCAGAAAAGTCAAGGTCTTCAATACTGGGGACACAGAGGTTCACAGGGTATACCAGCCGCTTGCGGTTGACAGCGGGAATCGAGGCTCTTATCCTAAATCCATGCTCTGTACCTGCGGCATCGGCGTTGCGTGTTGTTGTATGGGTTCGCCGCCGCGCGGGTAGGAAGCAATGAGATTCCTTCCCACCCACCCGGCGAATCGGGTGGGTTTCGTTTTCATCCGAAATGACGTTCATCCGAAGGCGCGGTTGGGCAAACTTAAACTTCAGACTAATTTCGATCACGCCAATTACGAGGAGAAGACCATGAGCACCGCGACAGTAAACGAAACTACAGGACGAGTTCCACGCATCAACGATGTTGCCCCAAACTTTACGGCGGAGACCACACAGGGCACAATTAATTTTCACGAATGGATTGGCGATGGCTGGGCGATTCTGTTTTCGCATCCCAAAGACTTCACGCCAGTATGTACCACAGAACTTGGCTACATGGCTAAGCTGCAGCCGGAGTTCGCCAGACGCAACACCAAGATTATCGGACTGAGCGTCGACCCCGTGAGCAGCCACGGGAAGTGGGCAGCGGACATCGAAGAGACGCAGGGCGCGAAAGTGAATTATCCGATGATCGGCGATCCGCAACTGGAAATCGCCAAACTGTACGGCATGTTGCCGGGGGAAAGCGGAAATACTTCCGAAGGCCGCACGGCGGCCGATAACGCCACGGTGCGCACCGTGTTCGTGGTTGGTCCGGATAAGAAGATCAAATTGCAGCTTTCTTATCCCATGAGTACGGGACGGAACTTTGACGAAATCCTGCGTGTGATTGATTCGATGCAACTCACCGCGAAACACAAAGTTGCCACGCCGGTAAACTGGAAGCAAGGCGACGAAGTGATCATTCTGCCTTCGGTTTCGAACGAAGAAGCGCAGCAGAAATATCCGGGCGGATGGAAATCGCCAAAGCCATACTTGAGGATTGTGCCGCAGCCGAAGTAAGCGGCGCTCGCGGAAGCGCATGCGGTCCGGTGATCGTCCCGGTCTTCAAAACCGGCGGGCGGCAGGTTTCCTGTCACCGGTGGGTTCGACCCCCACTCGCTTCCGCCATTTTTCAACTATGTTTGCCAATCTCCACAAGGGGGCAGAAGGGTCAGCGCTCAACTCTTGAAATATTTCCTCGTTCTGTTGTTGGCAGCAGAAGTCTTATCGGCTCAAAACGCAATTAATGGGGGGACTCTCAGCCCAGGATTTTGACTGCACGAAGCACGCAGCGGTTTTACGCGTAGTTGATCGGGTGGCGCTGGAGCCAGCGCTCGTCGCGCGCTTCACGCGTACTCTGCAAGCTTCGGAGCGCGACGTTGGCCGCGAGCGGCTGTGTTTTCCAGGCCAGGCCTGCGCCGAATCCGACAGCTCCGCCCAGCAGGCCTTGCGATAGCGCGCGACCTGCCAAGTGGCGTTTCTTCCCTGCACATTCATTTTTTGAACGCGCATTTCCTGAACGCACATTCCAAAAACCGCGCAGAACCCCGAGGCATGCTCCGACCACGGCTGGAGCCACTGCGTCACGAACGGCTTCCGCCAGGAAGGGAGCCAAAGGCTCTCCGTTAAGAAATTCCTCGCGGCCAAAACCCGCGCCCTGGGCGCAAGAAGAAGCAAGCTTCTGCGCATAGCGGATGTTCGGTTCGACCTTGGATTCTAACCACCGGTTCAGGCTCATGCGCAGGGCATCCTCCGGCCCTGCCTCATTATCCATGCCGGATTCTGGTGAGAATGTGACTGCCATCACAACGTAGCGTGAGCACAGAGTCATGTGACAAAGATCACAGCACGATGAGCGAATTCTAACCACAATGGCAGTGCGTGCTTCTGTGGCAACCCAGCGAGGAGGATTGAGTTCCTGTCTCCGATTCGCGTCGGGACTTTCACAGGTTTATCCAGTCAATCTTTTTCACGTGAGGTTTTATGGCGACAAATATTTCTCCCGCGCTCGACCTTCCGCAGGCAAAAAGCGGCACCGAGCCGGCCCCTCTTGAGTTGAAGCTGGTTGCTGCAAAGAATTCGATTGAGACCAAGATCGACGAACTGCGCCACAAGCGAGCTGTGATCGAACAGGGCGGCGGCAAGCAGCGCGTCGATAAGCAGCATGCTTCGGGCAAGCTCACGGCTCGCGAGCGCGTAGCGGGATTGGTGGACCGCGGCAGTTTTCAAGAGATCGGCTTGTTCGCGAAGCACCGCTCCACTTTATTTGGCATGGATGGGAAAGAAGTTCCGGCTGACGGCGTGGTGACGGGCTGCGCCATGATTGACGGCCGTCCCGTGCAGCTTGCCAGCCAGGACTTTACTGTCTTGGGCGGAGCAGCGGGAGAAGTGCACTGCGCCAAGATCGTGGAAATGATGCAGCTTTCGTTGAAGACGGGAAGTCCGTTCGTCTTCATTAATGACTCCGGCGGGGCGCGGGTGCAGGAAGGTATCGACAGCCTGGCGGGATATGCCAGCGTTTTTTACAACAACGTAATGCTCTCGGGAACGGTGCCGCAGATTTCCATCATTTGCGGCCCCTGCGCGGGTGGTGCGGCTTATAGTCCGGCGCTGACCGATTTCATTATCCAGACCAGACGCGCGCAGCTATTTATCACCGGGCCACAAGTAATCAAGCAAGTGACGGGCGAAGTGGTTACGTCGGAGGATTTGGGCGGCCCCGCAGCACAGATGAACCGCTCGGGAGTGGTGCATCTGATCGCGGAAGACGACGAAGGCGCCATTGCTCTCTGCCGGCGGCTGTTGAGTTTCCTGCCTTCCAACAACATGGAAGAAGCGCCACGCCTGCCTTATAGCCTCGCGCTTGAGAGCGATCCCGAACTGAACTACGCGGTGCCGGTCGATCCAAAGATTGCGTACGACGTGCGCAGTGTCGTCAAGCGAATTCTGGATCACCATGACTTCTTCGAGATTCAGCCTGGCTTTGCGGCAAATGTCGTCATTGGATTCGGACGTCTGCAGGGACGCAGCGTGGGTATCGTCGCCAACCAGCCTTCGGTGATGGCGGGAGTGCTCGACATTGACACTTCGGACAAGATCGCCCGCTTCGTGCGCTTCTGCAACGCCTTCAATATTCCGCTGCTGACTTTCGTCGATACGCCGGGTTTCCTACCGGGAGTGCAACAGGAATACGGAGGCATCATCCGGCATGGAGCGAAGATACTGTTCGCGTATTCGGCGGCAACGGTGCCGAAGATCACGGTCGTGCTGCGCAAAGCTTACGGCGGCGCTTACATTGCGATGTGCAGCAAAGATCTCGGCGCGGATCGAGTGATCGAATGGCCGACTGCGGAAATTGCGGTGATGGGAGCGGAGGGCGCGGCTGAAATCGTTTTCCGGCGCGAGATTGATACGGCGGAGGACAAGGCGCAACGGCGGGGTGAATTGATCGAGCTTTATCGGAAAACTTTTGCCAATCCTTACGTATCGGCCGGGCGCAGGCTCGTGGACGACATTATTGAGCCCTCGGAGACGCGTAAATATCTGGCGCAGGCGCTGGAAACGTTGCATGCGAAACGCGAGCTGCGGCCGGCGAAGAAGCATGGACTGATTCCCCTCTAAGGAGCGAGAAGAAATGAATATGTTCACGGTCACGTTCTTGACGGTTTCAGTAACGATCGCCGGCTGGGTGGTGGTTTACGTAGCGCTGCGCCGATTGTTGATGCACAACAATGCGCGGCTGCGGCTGGAATTCCGCAGACAGGTCGAGTCTCTGGTGGCGTGCGTGGAAGAGGCCACCACAGTTTCTATTGCTGTTTCGGAGACGGTTTGCGAAGCGGGGATACCGGCTCCGGAAAATGCGATTGCGGCGGCAGCGGCGGCTTTGGCCTCGAAAAAAATTCAGGTTCGCGCTTTGCCGGTTGACCATGCAAACGCCGGCAATCGTTGGGCACAACAGGGGCGTGCTGGAGTGCAATCTTCGCACGACATTGCGCAGCGCGGACATTAGCCCAGTGCTGCGGGCGGATTTGGGACGAAATGAATCGCGGTCTCAGGACAGGGGTAGCGTTTGAAGGTACGAGTTGTCATCGGCGGAGAGGCGTATGAAGTCGAAATTGAGGACACAGGCGACGATTCGGCGCGGCCCGATGCAACGGAGGGCGTGCAGTCGCTGGTTCTCTCGCAACTGGGTTCTGCCGTTCATACGGATGAGCGAGTTTATGTCAGTCCGGTCGCGGGACTTGTAACCCGGGTAATCGTAAAAGCCGGGGACGAAGTGCAAATGAATGCAGTGCTGCTGGTGCTGGAAGCGATGAAGATGGAAACCAGCATTGTGGCGGCGGCCGACGGGAAAGTGAAATCGGTGAGGGTTGCGCAAGGCGAAGCGGTGAAGGTCAATCAGATTTTGCTCGAATTCGAATAGCTACGCTTTAATAGTTTTACAAAGCGGAAAAGAGAAGCAGTATGCTGTTAAAACCATTTGTCCTCAATCGTTATGGCCGGCTGGTGTTTCCGTCCAATTTTTTCCCGGACTTGAATTTTTCGGTCTTCGAAAATGTCGAACAGTTCCAGGCAGTGATCCGGCGGGATTTTGGGGAGAAAGCTCCGACGGAAAATGACATTGTGGCCAACGCACAAGCGGGCAAATATCAAAGCCGGTACGACATTTGCCGCGACCTGGCGCTGAACCTTTTCTGGGTCAACCGTTTCGTGTTGACCATGTATGAGAAACGGCCGGTGCGCTGGGGCGATGTACCCCGCCACCGCGACGACATTTTTCTTCCCGTGTACAAGCCTCGGGACTCGTCGTCTTTAGCGACCGCAATCGAAAAAAGCTACAACGACCTGCCGGCACGCTGGGATGAACAAACTGAGGATAAGAGCTTTCGTCTTCTTCTGGATGTTTTCCGGAACAAGCAGAGCGCAGGCGGGGAAACGCGTCCCATGCGGCCCACCGTGGCTGAAGTTGCTTCCGATCCGAGCAATCTGACATGCCATCTTCTCACCTACGATCCGAACTACGAGGAATATAACTACGACGCGATCGTGGATTGCATTCATACCGTTCCCGAGCTCGAAGCGTTGATGCGTCAGGCCATGATCCTGCACAACCAATATCTGTGGGAACCGGCGAAGTGCACTCTCACCGAAGTTGGGAAGTTGAAGGATGACGATTACGTTATCGCGTTCCATCCGCGCAACAGCGAGGTGGCGCAGTTTATCCGCAAGGTGAAACAAAATGGAAGTGCGCCTCACCGGCCGCGTCCGGCGCGTCCGGAAACGCTTGCTCTAAGCGAGCCTGAGAAACCTTGTCCGCCGGTGGTGGTTCGCGAGCAGTTTTCGGTGATGCCGAAGGTGGAGGCGATTGCCGTGTACAAGGGTGAGATCGCATGCACCAACGCGGACCTCATCAGCAACCACGCCTATTGCTGGTCGCACATGACGGCGGCGGATGTTTCGGAGAAGACCGGCATCGAGGCACGCTGCTACAGCGAGTTGAGCCTGGAAGATATGGCCCTGCTGGCGGTGCGCGAGGCGCTGGCGAAATCGGGCCGAAGGCCGGCGGAGATTGGCGCGGTTTTATTTTGCAGTTGCACCAGCACGCGGCTGATCCCCTCGACGGCCACATGGATTTCTGGCGAACTCGGATTATCGCAGACGCACGCATCTTGCGACATTGTCGCTGCCTGCGCCGGAATGTCGTATGGATTCGGCGAGGCGATCCGGTTGCTGCAGGAAATCAAACAGCCGGTCATTGTGGTGTGCGCGGAAAAATTTTCCGACAAGATTGGTGCGGTGCGCACCTCGCGAATGATCTTCGGAGACGGCGCAGCCGCAGTCGTGATCGCTCCCGCGCCGGCCGGAAGCGCGCCTGATGTTGAAGTCTTTCAAACCTTTGCCAGTGGCCCATGGCAGGAAGTGAACTCCATCATCTGGCCGAACCCCGAGTTTGATAACAGCATCACGGTCTACGGTCCGGAAGTGAAAGCGCTGGCTAAACGCTATCTGGTGAAGATGATCAGTGAGTTGAAAAGCCTGCCCAATCCGAACGGTGGTGCGGGCACGATGATGGATGCGATCGATCTGGTAGTGCCGCACCAGGCCAACAAAAAAATGGTGGTCGATCTTTCAAAAGCGGCCGGGATCGACCCCGAGAAGCTTTACTTCAACATCGAGCGTGTGGGAAATACTTCGGCGGCGAGCATCCTTCTGGCGATTCACGATGCAGTGCAGGAAGGCAGAATCGACCGGCCGCTGCGTGTGTTCGCTCCCGGCTTCGGAGCGGGGGCGGTGGGTGGGTACGTGGTGATGAATGTGGATCCCTCAGTCGTAAGTTGCAACTCTCAGGAGAAAATTCTTATGGAAACCGCCGGCAGCAACGGACACAACGGAAAGAATGGATATCGATCGCTGAAGGGAAAAGTCGCATTGGTCACGGGCGCGTCGCGCGGTATTGGACGCGCAATCGCCATCGAACTTGCGCATCTCGGCGCAAACGTCGCTCTGGATTACCGTTCCGACAGCGCGCATGCCGAAACCGCGGCGGTGGAAATCCGCGCGCTTGGCGTGGAATGCATCACCATCCAAGGGGACATCGCCAAAAAAGGCGACGCTCGCCGCATCGTTCAGGAAGTTCTCGATAAATGGCATAGGCTGGACGTGCTGGTGAACAACGCCGGCATTACGCGCGATCGTTCGATGCGCAAGATGACGGAAGAAGACTGGGGCGAAGTCATCAACGTCAATCTGAACGGAACGTTCTACTGCACGCACGCCGCTTTGCCCGCAATGATTAATCAACGCTTTGGACGGATCATCAACATCGCCTCGGTGGTTGGACAGATGGGAGCGTTTGGACAGGCGAACTATTCAGCCAGCAAAGGCGGGATCATCGCCTTCACGAAAACTCTGGCGCTGGAGATGGCGAAATTCAATATTACGGCCAATGCAATTGCTCCGGGATTTACTTCGACGGAAATGGTGGATGCGATTCCAGAGGAGATCGCGGCGCAGATTAAGACGAAAATTCCGCTGGGACGCTTTGCTGCTCCGGAAGAAATTGCCAAGGCGGCAGGATTTTTAGCGGCGGATGGAGACTACATTACGGGTCAGGAATTAAATGTGAACGGCGGATACCACATGTAGTGAGGATTGACCACGAAGGACAGAAGTTTCACGAAGGTCTATATCAATGGGTTTCCTTCGTGAAACTTCGTGACCTTTGTGGTCTAAGGGCCTGTTTCGTCCCTCGCGTGCGAGGAATGACCCTACTTGGACCTGGTCGCCAGCCAGTTCTGGATGTGCGGCCAGGTACGTTTATCGGCGCCGCTTCCCGCCATGATTCCGATATGACCGCCCGGAGTCCGGAACAACTCTTTATCTTTGCTGCTTACCTTGGCCATGATTCCGGCCGATTGGCAGGGTGGCGTAATGTGATCGCCCTCGGCAATCACGGTGAGAAGATTCGCTTTAATGCGGCTGAGATTCGCGCGTTCGCCGCGAATCATCCACTCCCCGCGCATGAGGCGGTCGTTGCGGTAAAGGTCGACCACCAGCTGGCGGAAGGCTCCGCCGGCCAGCGGAACATTGTCGGAGACCCAAGTATTCATGGCCTGCCAGGACTCGACGACGTGCGGGTTCTCGATGTTGTCCCACAGCTTCAAATAGTTCCCGACATAATTTTCGACGGGTTTGAGAGCCTTGGCGCCGTAGTCAATCATTTCTCCGGGCATATTGCCGAAGGCGGCGAGGACTTTGTCTACATCGAAATAGCGCTCGTCGACCCAGCGCGCGAAGGTGATTGCTTTTTTATCGGAATAATCGAGCGGGGCGGTGAGGAGAATCAGATTGCGCAGGCCATCGTCGCCGCGCAGCGCCGCATACAATGTGGTGAGAATCGCTCCAATGCACCAGCCCAGCAAGCTGAATTCGTCGCTGCCGGAAATCGTTTTCATCTTACGGATGGCGCGCGGCATGTAGTCAAGCGCGTAATCGTCGAACTTAAGATTCTTGTCTTCCGGGCCAGGCGTGCCCCAGTCAAGGAGATAAAGGTCGTATCCATGCTTAACCATGAATTCCACAAAACTATGGCCGGGTCTGAGGTCGAGAATGTATGGCCGGTTCATCAGGGCGAAAACCATGAGTAGCGGAACCGGATGGCGCTTCTCCGCCGGGACCACCGGCACGTAGCGGTAGAGCTTCGCTTTGTTGAGCGTCCACACCAGTTCTTTTGGAGTTTGAGCGATAGGAACTTTCGAGCCGACGACCCTGGTGAAGTTGCTGAACTTTGCGCCCAAGTCGAACGGCGGCAGGGGGATATTCGAAGTGTTCTCCATGGCTACTTCACCCCTTTCTTCTTGCTCCCGCGTGTCTTCGCCGTGCGGTTGCGTTTCGCGTCTGAGGCGGAGGGCTGGGTCAGCAACTTTTCGATCCGGTCGAGTTTGGCATCCATATCGTCGAGCCGCAATTCAATATTGATGGTGCGCTCGGCGAGGCTGATCACATCGGCGCGCGAAGGCATGCTGCATTGCTGAAGCGCTTGCAACATTACCTTTTCCAGGACCTCGCGAAACGGAGAAGAGGTTGTCAGACAGGCATTGAGCATCATTCCGCTTGCCTTGGCGTAGGCGTCGGAGTTTACGGTCTCGACCATGCCTTTGGCCCAGGCATCCATATAAGTGTCGCGCATTTCGCGGAAAGTTTCAGTGGGATCAAACTCTTTGCCGTTTGCTGCTTGTTTATCGCTCATTGAAAAAACCTCCAAGTTTCGCACGCGGCCGAAGACAGCCCTCTACTCTCCTCCAGCTAAACGTTGAGAGGAGCCGGGGCTGTCTTAACAGCGAAGTATAACTCCGTTATGCCGCCGTGGCATGCTTTACGGGACGGGAGGCGATGTCCAGCACCGTCTTTTGTGTTTCTACAAACAGATCCACTCCGCTCTGAAAAAACTCGGCGAAAGGATTGTTGATCCGAAACTGCCTCTTGGCGGTCTCGTAAGCTGCTTTTTGCTGCCTTGCACAAAATTCCAGGTTTTTCTTCTGCGTTGCAACAGCGTAGTTTACTGTCTCCTGGAAGAGGCCGGCCGCTCCGTCGGCGAACTTCGCCGCCAGGGCTCCGCGTTCTTTTGCCAGTTCCGTCACCGTGTTGTTCTGTTCGACAGCCAGGTCAATGGCTTCTTTCTGGTTCTCGACGAAGTGCTCAAAGGTTTGGCCTACCAGATCGAACCAGAACGAAACCGGGCTTTCCGGGATGAGATGGAAAGTGTTCTTGCAATTTTCCAGCAGTTCGGCGTTTTGCTCGGCAGCAACTTCCAGAGATTTCTTCTGGAACTCCGCCGCGCGTTGCACGCTCCTGGTGTACAGGGGGACAAAGTTGCCCGCTACCTCGGCTCCTTCGGCCACGGTCCGCGGGGTGCGAGTTGACTTACGGGGGGTGCTCATGATCTTCTCCTCTTTATGTTCAGGAATCTAGAATTAGTTTAAGAATCTAGAATGATGCTGCAACTAATGCTGCACTGCAGCACAATCTAATAGTAAACCTGCTGCGGCAGATGTCAAGCATAAAATTGAGAAAAATATGAACCGCAAGCGTGTCGTCATTAAAAAGTACGAAAACCGCCGCCTCTACGATACGACCAACAGCCGCTACATCAACCAGGACGAGGTAGCCCAGATGTTGAAGAACGGCTACGAGGTGCAGGTGGTGGACGCGGCTACGGGGGAGGACCTGACCCGGCTGGTGCTGACGCAAATAATCGTGGAGCAGGCCAAGGCGCCGGAGTCCGCCTTCCCGCTGGATATTTTGCGCCAGATGGTGGTGGCCTCCAGCCGCGCCACCCAGGAAGGCACTCTGAAATATATGAAAGGCGTGCTGGACATGTACCAGAACGCTTATCGCGCCATGACGCCGCCGATGGGTTTCGATTTCATGACGCCTCCGGGTTCGGCAACAGATTCAGGCCCGGGGGTGCGGGCGGACGAGCCACTCAATGCACGCGCTAAAGATGCAGGCGCGGACGATGTCGATGAACTCAAGCGCAGGGTGGCTCAGTTGGAGAGCTTGATTTCAAAACGAGGCGGGAAAGCCAAGCGAAAAACAACTTCGCGGCGAAAATCCTAAAAGATGTAGCGGGAAATTGGATCACCCACATGGGTGATGGTTATCACAAATTCCGCAAGCGAATCGGAGTAGGCTTTTAGCACTCACTGGGAACAGTGTACTTAAAAGGAAGGAAATCTCCCATGGCCTACGGAACAGAATCGACTTTTCCTCAGCGCAATCAGTATGCCTCTCGTCCCGTGATCACGTCGTATGACTCTGGATACGACTTCAGCATGGAGCACTATGTCGACACTAAACTTTTGCTGCAGGACGCGGAGAATGAAGCGAACAAGCTGGCAACCTACGCGCTGGGTTCGTAGTCGAGCTTCCTCGAATTCTGACGAGCAAGAGTAAGGATCAGAAGTGGAAGCCGCCGCCACAGATCAGGACTTCTCCGGTTACGTAATCGGAGAGTGGCGAACAGAAAAACAGGACTGCGCCTGCGGCTTCCGCCGGCGTACCCAAGCGGCCCAAAGGGCAAGCGGTTTTTACCGACTCCAACATTTCCGCTTGCACCCCGATGCGGATCGAGCGGCCGCGCATCTCGATGTTCGATTCCTGCCCGCTAAGAACCTGGGTCAGACGAGTCTCGATCAGGCCGAATCCGACGGCATTTACATTCACATTGTAGCGGCCCCACTCCTTGGCCAGCGTTCGCGTGAGCCCGAGAACTCCAGCCTTGCCGGAGGAATAGCCGGCTTGCCCGGGGTTTCCGTCGGTACCGGCGATCGAAGTAATGTTCACAACCTTGCGCATGACCTGTTTGCCGGCCGCGATCTCGCGCTTGGCCGCCTCCCGCAGGTACTGCGATGCGGCGCGCAGAACGCGGAACGGTACAACCAGATGAATTTCGAGCATGGCCTGAAATTGCTCGTCCGTGGTTTTTTGAATGACGCCATCCCAACTGTAGCCCGCGTTGTTGACGATGATGTCGATGGAGCCAAATGCGTCAATTGTCGCTTGGGTGAGTTTATTGGGGAAATCCGGGTGCGTCAGGTCCCCGGCGAAAACTTCGACGCGGCGGCCTATCGAGCCCAATAAAGTTTTGGTTTCCAGAAGGGCCGATTCATCGAGATCATTCACCATTACCGCCGCGCCGCATTCCGCCAGCTTTTCCGCAATCGCCCGGCCGATGCCGCGGCCGGAACCAGTTACCAGCGCGGTTTTTCCCTCCAGAGTGAATCCCATGGGTAGTACCAGCTTTCCCATACCTGCTGCAGCGCAGCGAAGTATTGCTGCATTGCATTAAAGCATAATCTGGGAGCAAAAAACAGTCCCCTGATCACACTAAGGTGTGCAGGGTACGGAGGCGGGAGCGAAATTAAAATTCGACGCGCAGGGTCATCTGTATCTGGCGCGGGCTGCCAATGGTTTTGTTTACGGCTCCGAGAGAGGCCGGGCAATTGTAGAAACTCGAGGTCGAATTGTTCGGGCAACCCGTGGGCAGGGGCGTGGTGCCCTGCACCGGAAACTGGCTGTAGTACTGGTTTTGAGTAACATCGTCGATGGGAACGTCGAAGCTGGCAGTGTTGGTGACGTTGAAGACGTCGAAGCTGTATTTCATGGTGAATCGTTCGGTGAGGGGAAGTGCTTTAACCAGAGAAATGTTGGCGACCCTTTGCCAGGATTGCCGGAAGATGTTGCGCTGCCCGTTGGTGAAATTGGTTTCGAAAGTATCATTGGCGGGAATTGCGCCGCCGAGATCGCCCGGGTTGAGCAGGGGCAAAGTGAAGCAGGCGGGATTCAGCGCAGTTTGGGCGGGATTGAAGTAAGCGTTGGCCCCGGAATATCCCGTCACCGCTTTACAGCCGGGAATCTCCGGCACGATGGGATTGGTGATGCCATCGTAAACGCTATAGAAGATGCTGCCGACCGCGCCGCTGTAGTCGATGACGCTGTAGGGCTGCCCGCTTTGCAGGACGGCGCTCCCGTGAATGCTCCATCCATCGGCTAATTTTCCTTTCAGCGTCGAGGCTTCGTAGAATTTAGGCAGTTCGTAGTTGTAGCTGAAATTGAAGACGTGCGTGCGGTCGAAATCGGACGACCCGTAAGCCGAGCGCAGATCCAGAGGATTGTTGCCATTGAAGAAAAGTCCCATGCCGCTTTGCTCATCGAGCGCGTGCGAGTACGTATAGGAAAATCCTACTTGCAGTCCGTGGCTCATGCGTTTTTCGATGTGAGTTTGCAGCGCGTTGTAGGCTGAGACTCCGGCTGCGGTGTAGCTCTCCGACTCCGCGGAGTAGCCCAGGTAGGGAACGCGCAGGTCAACATTGCCACCTTCGTAGTTCGCAACCATCTGCTGTCCGTTGGGCAAGTTGATAGCGCAGGTGTACGGGTCGACGGTACAGCCCGGTTGTTGGACAGTGTAGCCGTAAGTGTAGGACTGCGGGTTCTGAGAATTCGGATGAAGGATGTGCGTGGGCGATGCGATGCCCGGCTGGTTAAAAGGTATGGGGATCACCTCATGGCGTCCGAAGTTGCCGACGTAGCCGACTTCGATGGCGAGGTCGTGGCGCGGCTGCCATTGAAAGTCGAGCGTGTCATTAATGGTGTAGGGCAGTTTGTTGGCCCGGTTGTAAGTGGCGAAAGAGAAGAGTTGCTGCCCTTGCAGAATTCCCGCCTGAATTCCGACACCGGGCGTTCCAGTATTGGGGATGTAATTGTTGATGTCCGCGGGATTGCCGGTGGGAGCCGGACCAAGAGTGGGACCCCAAGGGTTGGAAAGATTGTAATTAGGAACGCCGGGAACTCCAGACGGACAAGTAGGAATATAGCCAAGATAATAAGAAATGGATCCGCTGGCAGCGGGATCGGTTCCGCAGGATTGCGCATTCACGTACGGCGGAGTTTGGTTGAATCCGAAAGGGCCGCCGTTGATTACGCCTTCGGCGAAGCCGGGTGAAAGATAAGAGAAAAGTTCTCCGCGATCGTAGTAGAGCCCGGTGCCGGCACGAACGACGAGCTTGTCGTTGAACTTTTTTGGACTCCACGCGACGCCGAG
>Ga0302319_10014498_pt1 | contig 14686 bp, 15 predicted proteins | sample Bog_T0_2_FD_203319 | JGI IMG/M metagenome (GOLD analysis project Ga0302319, IMG submission 203319) | Peat permafrost microbial communities from Stordalen Mire near Abisko, Sweden - Bog_T0_2 | ecosystem: Environmental > Terrestrial > Soil > Wetlands > Peat | place: Sweden: Abisko, Stordalen Mire... | reverse complement strand
TTCCTCTTCCTCCACCAAACACCGTCAGAAGTCCCGAGGTCCATGACCTGATGCGTGAACCTCCAGAGTGTCCATCGCGGGATTTTCAGCACCTATCCAGCGGACCCTGCGCGGGAGGGGACACCTTCGAGCCGCAGATGATGAGATTTCAGAAATCTCTCAAAATTTTCCTAAAAAAGGGGTCTAAAATGGCACTAAGCTCATCAAGATTAGCTACAGAAACCTCGATTCTTTCGGACCTCATTGTCTCCATTAAAAAAGGCGAAGTCAAAATTCCCCAATTCCAAAGGAAATTTGTCTGGAAAGAACAACAAGCGATTGAGCTTCTTGATAGTATTTCCAATAACTATCCCGTAGGCAGCCTCCTCCTTTGGCGGACAAGCGAAAAACTCAAAGCTGAAAGAAATATCGGTGAATTCAGATTGCCGGAAACCGATGATCATTCTCCAACAGACTATGTCCTCGACGGCCAGCAAAGATTAACTGTAATTTATTCTTGTTTGGGTGCTCCTGAGGATGAAACAGGTTTTGTAATTGTCTATGACTTGCTTAAAAAAGAATTTCAAAAGGCAGAAAGAAAGCTTGAAATTCACCAGTTTCCGCTAAGAAAAATTTTCATTACTACGCAGCTACTCAACTATCGAACCGCGCTTCTAGCACATGGGCAAGCTGGTACTCTCCAACAAACTCTCGATGAATTAGTAAGTTCGATCACTAGCTATCGCATTCCTGTCGTTACCCTTAAAGACCTTACAATTAGCGAAGTTTGCCCAATATTCGAACGTATTAACAGCTCCGGAACCAAATTATCCACCTACGACTTGATGGTAGCGGCGACATGGTCAAAGGATTTCGATCTCGACACCAAGGTGGAATCGGTATGTGAATCATTAAGGCCTAAGGGATACGGGGATATCGAAAAAAGCTCTGTCCTAAAATGCCTGTCTGCGATTCACCTCGGAACCATTAAGGAGGATTCTCTTAAGTCTCTGCGCGATCTATCAGCAACTGATTTAAATACACTTTTAAAAAAGACCACCGAATCTTTGGAAAAGACGGTTGACTTATTCAGTACAGAGTTCATGATTCATTCATGGGATTTCTTGTCATATGAAGCATTGCTAATAGTTACAGCGTCTATATTCTCGAAACATCCAAGACTTACAGCTGATTCTGTTGTACGTCTTAGACAATGGTTCTGGAGGTCTTCATTCGGCGAACGTTATAAAGTTGGCGGAGCGAATTTTGTTTCCAAAGATCTAGGGGTCGTGTCAGATTTCGTCATAAATTCAAAAGGGAAGAAAGAAGATTTTGGTAATCCGTTGAACGAAGATGAATGGGAAACAGTGGCATTCAAAAGTAATGTGTCTAGAACTAGAGCATATATTCTTGCTCTAGCGAAACAGAAACCATTGGACATCGTCACAGGCCTTACAATTGACACAGCAACAGCGCTTTCGATTTTCAACAAGAAGCAATTTCACCATGTCCATCCACGCGCTTTTCTAAAGGCCATTGGTGAAAAAATGGATCACAATTTAATGGCAAATATATGCATTCTACCAATGTCTTCGAATAACGAAATCAGTGATAAAGACCCGAAAAGCTACTTTTCTGAACTGATCGCAAAACACAATAGGCAAGCGGATAATATCTTCCAATCAAATCTCCTGCCTCTAACATCAGATCTTGATTATAGCAAGGCAACCTACAAAGAATTTATCGATTCAAGGAAAAAGACATTGAAAAAAGCCATCCTGGAGCTATGCGAAGGCCAGAAATAAGCATTTTGCTAACACCATAAGCAGAAAGATAGGCTGGCATGTCTACTCGATACATTTCATATGATATAAACTCCAAAAACGAGTACACAAAGCTTTACGAGCTACTCGAAAAATGGAACGCAGCAAAAGTTACAGAATCGACGTACAAGCTGCAGTCCGAAATGGAATTTCATTCGTTTTGCGAGGAAATTAAAAAAGCAACAAACGCAGGCGATTCAATTACGGTTATTTATCGCACGAAAGATGCTTTAGACCACAAAAGGATTCGCTAAATACTTCGGAGAACAAAGGGTACACCCATGGCGGAAGATAATTTAAATATTCAGTTCTATCTTACAGAAAATGGTTGGCGCGAAGGAACACGGAAATTTTTTGGTAGTATTCAAGGAAATAAACGTATTCGCCCTAGAACAGCGATTGCCACTTTTGAATTACATATTTATCAACGCTCTGGATTTTCTCCTGAAAAGCGTTCATGGAAAGAAATTTGGAGAAGCGCCGAAATTTCATCACAGCACATCAATACACTATTGATTCAATTTGGAACGCCAGATGAAAACACGAAATTTTAGAAAAATGTCGTAAAATGCCAACCTTAAAATATAAAATCGACGTCGTTTCAATCTGCGCAACATTTATTGCATTAATGTCGCTGTTTGTTTCTTTATGGCAATTGCGTGAACAGCGAACTTTTTCCAGACTACAAATAAAACCTGAAATAATTGTAACTCAATCCTACCATTTGCATATTTATGGATATCATTTCGAAAACAATGGCCTAGGCCCCGCGATAATTGACACGATTTATGCTGTTATTGGCGATTCACAATATCACTTATATAGTGGCCATGATTGGATAAATGTTCTCCGAAAACTTGATTTAGATTCGCAATTCGATGGCAATGTTGATAAAAACATTTATGGGCGTGGAGTTGCTATTAGAACGGGCGAAAAATCTAATTTAATCACGTTTGAAGATACTCTAAATACAGGTAAAACTAAACTATGGAACAATGCAATAGTTAAATTAAATTTCAAAATTGTTTACACATCCATTTATCGCGATGAAACTTTCACATCAAATTCTAATTTTTCGAAGCACCCTAGGTTCTGAGTCCCCTATCCAATGAATCTTCTCGGGGCGATCACAGTCATGGGACCTTCAAATCTCGCACCTTCCAAAATCTTTGTAGATTGTTGGGCCATAATAACATGATCAGAACTCATCAAATTTTGGAGTTCCGATCCTCCAGCTCCCATTTGCAATTGGTCATCGCCACAAGGACCTCGACATGAAACGACCGACCACCCTTCTCCGAACCTTGTTGGTCCTACCGATTATCGACTTCGCCGGTTCGTATTCCGGAACGGTGACCACATTGACTGGTACCCCTCTCGCGGGAGTTGCGATCTCATCCAAGGGAGCAACTACGAGTTCCAGCCTAGTGGGCCAATGGTCGTTGAGCGGTGGGTCAAGTAGGATCTCTGGCCAAACCGTGCATCCACTTCCGGTCAGTCGTAATCTGGTATCTGAAAACGGCCATCTCGTCTTGTCTTTGAAGGGAGTGGACGTTCAAGGGAGTCCAATAAACTACCGGTCTGTCGGAAACATGCCTACAGAACGGGGAGCGGCTCGACGAACCTCTGTTTCCGATACCGACACGATCATTGTCCAATGGAATGGCAAGCATTTGGTCCGTCTTCCCATGACGAAGGATTCGACAAATATCGTCTTCGCGATCGACACAGCTTGGGATGATGATGGCGGAATTGGATGGAATCCGTACATCAATTACGGCTCACAGATGGATTCCAACGATGGACAGGTTTACCGTACGGTCGCTATTGGCAATCAGGTTTGGCTTGCACAGAACATGAAGCGCGCAGTGGACAGTTCTTGGTGCTATGAAAATGCTCAGGACAGTTGCTTAAAGTATGGGCGCCTTTACAAATGGGCGGCCGCAATGGGGCTGTCAGATTCCTGCAATTCTGTCTCGTGTTCGACTCAAGTTGCGTCCAAGCAGCAAGGTATTTGTCCCAATGGGTGGCATGTTCCTTCCGATGGAGAATGGACCAGACTCACGGACACAATATTTGATTCATCCTCATCGGGTCCCAAACTGATGTCTTCGAGTGGCTGGACTTATTATGGCCCCGGCCCCGGCAATGGCGACAATATCAAAGCGACCGATAATTATGGGTTTCGAATTCTGCCAGGGGGTACTGGAGATTACAACGAGTTATTCGACAACGTTGGAAACGACGCCACCATGTGGTCGTCAACAGAGTTAGACCTATGTTGCGGCGCTGCTTGGATTAGGGATTTCCAAGACGGTGAGAACAAAGTGGCTCACTATAGCTCCATCAAATCGTTCGATTTTTTACTTAGATGCTTGAAAAATTGACGCTTCTGATTTTCCCTATGGAAGTAACAGCTTCGCGGGATGATGAAGTTGATCTGGAAATGGAAGATGTATATGCAGGGTTCGATGCCCATTAAAAGCGACGTTACAGAATCATCAATTTCACTTAATCAAAAGCCAACGGTGTTAGAAAATACTTGGTGCTTTTCAATTCACCTTCTTTGGCAATTTCTTTTCCGATATATTGCCTCAAAAGGTATTGCACGCGATCTGGATTCACGTCCAATCTCTTTGCGATCTGGGCGCGACTGTATTTTTGTTGTGTTTTTCCAAAAACAGCGATGATTTCAGATTTTGTAAATGTTTTCTTGTTCTGTGGCTTCTTTAGAATTGCTGAGGTCGGAGCATCGATACAAAACAGTTTTTGACCATCCTCCAAGACTTTATTCCATTCAGCCTCTGTTGTTGCAACGGAAATATTTTCGATAAATTCTCGAATAGCGACAATATTTTTGTTTCTCCATTCGGTGTTTTTTGTTAACTGTAATTCCTTCAATGCCGTAGCAATCTTTATGACTTCATCAAAATCCCCAACTTTTTGTGCGGCTAAAAGATCTTCTGCAAGATTGATGGCTTCCGATGACACGATCCACTCTCATTTCTAAAAAATTTGAAACCAATTTACACAGGAACTTCTGCGATTGGGGGAATTTTACGAGCCACATACTAAATTCTCAATTTTTAGACTCTTTTAATTGAGAATACCGGATTATTGATTAAAAATCATTTTATATGAAACTATTGTATCATTCAATTTTTCTAAAAATGATTCCTCTCCACCAATTCATCGATTTTGTCAATAATGTGAGATCCGCCATCTAGAAAGGTCCATCTTCCTCTCACGTCGCTGCCATCGCATTCAACGCTAAAGGGAACGAATCGCGCATTGATGCTCCCAAACAATAAACGGTTCTAATGCCTCCCCCCACCCCGTACGTAGCGAAGCGCCGCAGGCGCCAGCCCAAGACGCCGTGGGGGTCCAGGGGGGCTTGTCTATTCGGAGGGCGTCCACAGGCGACCATCGGCCCGTGTGGGCCGATGGAAGAAGGCAGCAGGACGCCCGTAGAGTTCAAGCCCCCTGGCGCGCAGGATTCCAAAGGATGCCGAGCGAACGGAAAGCGTCCGCGGATTCCTGGATCGTTTTCCACTCCATCCCATCGATGCGGAGGTGGCGGACGAGGCCGCCCGCCTCAAACGAATCCATCGATGGATGCTTCCCGATGCTCTCCAAGCCGCCTGCGCATTGCAGCACAAGCACCGTCTGGCCACCCGCAACACCAAGGATTTCGACCCCCGCAAGCTACCCTGGGTCGAAGTCCCCTACAGAATCTGATCCAGTCAGCCCACAGCGAAGCGCCAAAGGCTCAAGCCGCATTCTCGAGACTCACCATCCAATTCACCCCGAACTTGTCCGCGCACATCCCGAAGTAGGGGCCCCACGGAGCGTTCGCCAGAGGCATCCCGACCTTGCCACCCTCCGAGAGTTTCTGGAAGACCCTGTCGGCCTCCTTCTTGTCTTCGGCCACGATGGAAACGTGGAAGTTGTTCCCGACGACGAGATCCCCTCCCATTCCAGGAACCGAATCGCTTCCCATGAGATGGACGGATTCCGTGATCGGAAGTTGGATGTGCATGATCTTGTCGCGGGCCGAATCGGGTACAGGACCCGCGAAATCGGTCTCCCCGAATGTCTGCGCGAAGAGGATCTTGGTCCCGAAGACGCCCTCGTAGTAGGAAAACGCCTCGCGGGTGTTCCCGGGAAAGTTCAGGTAAAGGTGGACAAGTTTCATCGCGACTCCTTCGGGATTGAGACGCAAAACAATCTACCGGTCGGATCGCCCCTCTCCAAGAGTCCCAGCGGAATAACGGTGTTTCAAACCCACCCATGGTGGCCCACCCACCGACTGCATCCACCAGACCCTCCGGGTCCAGGGGACCGACGGCCCCTGTAAATCAGCCTAGTGCAGCACCCCCCTCAATCCTTCAATCGCCCCGCATACGCGTAGAGCACCAGCGCGACCACGGCGGCCTCGATCGCCATGGGAACGATCATGTAGACGGGCGCCAGGATGCTCCTCGGCGAAGGGGCCAAGTCCCGCGTGAATTGGGCGAAGACGACCAGGAGCAAACCACCCGCGAAGATCAGGATGCCTCCGAGGAAGTTGAGGGCGTACCAGTTCCTGTCCGACACGAACGCCTTGCGCACCCTGATCCCGTAGAAGCGGTTTTGCGGGACCATCTTGAAGATCAACGGAATGCAAAGCACCGCATAGAGCAACCCGAGTCCGGTGAGCACATCAGGTATTGGAACTGCTGCCATGGTGGTCCGCCCTTTCTCCGATATCGCAAGTCTTCTTGCGGAAAACCGCCCGGTTGGTGCTGACCGCCATGTCTGCGCACGTACCTGGGTGCAGGGAAGCTAGGTACCTGGAACCTCGTCGACGATGTTCGGGCACTCTTCCCTGGTGGACTCAGAACGACACGCGCGCCACCAGGCCTCCCGATCGCGCATGCGGATCGATCCACGGGACCAAGCTCAGGTCCTGGATCCCCGCTTTCCGGTTCCGGATCTGGTCGATCACGGACGTCTCGTGGGCCGACTGGACCATGTTGATGATGGATGCCAAACCGGATACCCCTCCGGCGACGAAGAGAAGATCCGCGGCGTCCGAAAATGTCTCGTCGCAGGCGGTGTAGCCCGGCGTCGTGCCGTCGAGCTGGTGGAATACCTGGGAGGCGGCATTGCCCAAATTCGTTGCCGAGCATTGCGCGCTGTAGATCGCCTCGCAGAAGAATCCAATCCCCACGAACGCCGCGGAAAGGAGGGCCGTACCTGCAGCCGTTTGCCTGTCCGAGGTGCGGTCCGCCACTCGATTGGCGATGTATTTCCGATAGAGCGTGTCCGGTAGCTGGAGGATGCTGTCGAAAGGGATGGGCGCCGGTCCGGGGCGTGCGGGAGTGGCGACCACCGATTTCTTTTCCGCCTCCGGCACCGGTCCGGCGAGCACATCCCCGGAAAGCGCCCCCATCCACTCGTCGGGGTCCCCGTGGTATTCGTTCGACAGGATATGGACGGAGTTCTCCCCCGCGCTGTCCACGGAGTAGAGCGAGATCTCGTAGAAGTTTCCCTTCCGCTCCACCGTCCCGACGATGACATGGTCGGCATGCAGTTCCTTCGCGGCGCGTTGGGCGCAATCCCGCTGGAAGCACTGGGCCAGTGGTCCGTGATCCAGCGGATCCAGCGAAGACCTCACCATCGACCGGTCCACCGTCCGCACTCGACCCGTCGCGGCCAATGCCTTGCTCAAGCCGTCGCTCAGGAGTCGGGCGTCGTACTGGGCCAACCCGTGTCCTTTCAGGTCCATGACCGCGACGAGATGCATCGACGAATCGGCTTTGGCGGGTCGGACCTTGGCCCCGGAATCCAGGGAAGCCGGTCGGGGAACGACAACGATACCCGATGCCGGTGCGGTGGACCATGCGATGGTGCCGGCTACGACGACAACAAGAATTGCCTGGCACAAAGGCAATTCGCGAACCTCGCAGATCGGGGATCGAAACCTCACGTCCCCGAAGATAGCCGGGATCCATAGACATCGTCTATCCAGCGCATCGCAAGGTGGACCATTCCATCCATCTATGCTGCAGCCTAGACATCCCAACCACCCGACTCGTAGCCAAGCGCCACGGACGCCAGCCCGATTTCCCCCACCCCACCCCATCGAGGTCGTTGGGCAACTCGGACAGGTTTTCATGCCTTTGAGAAAAAGATTCAGAATCGTTGTAAGTAAGAGCCTGCCCACGACGACTCCCTTGCAGGAGGCGGCCACGGTGGCCATCTCCCGGTCCGGGATCATTTGCATCGGACGTTTGTCGCACAACTTTCGCTGGAGTACACAACATGATGGACACAACCTTGTCGAGCAGGCACACCTCGGGAAGAGTCGTGGAAAAGAGCATAATGGCGCTCGCGGCAACCTTGGCGTTGTCGGCCTGCGACTCGAATTCGACCTCCAGTTCGGGCAAGGGACCGCACAACCCGGCGACGGCCGCGGTGGTTTCGGTCGATCGCTTCTCGGATGCGGCCGCGCATCTCCAGGCGAGGAGCGCGCATCCCTCCCTTCCGGCCGCCAATGCGCCCGTGAACTTCGATGTCGTCCCCTTCATCACCCAGGGATTCGGACCGACCGGGGCGGTGGTCAAGTACTACAACTTCGATGTCCAGACCACGACACCTGCCCCGATCTACGTGTTCCTGAAACCGGACAGCACCGAGGTTCCCGGACAGCTCCACGTGATCGACGAGCTCCCCGGGGAATCCGGCTACAACGATTTCTGGCAGGTGGTCAAGGTCCATGTTCCGGCGGGCTACGTGGCGAACACCATCGCGAGCGCCGCCGAGGTCCTGGCTTCCAAATACCCGCTGACGCAGACGACGACCATCGTGAACTGTCCGGTGGTCCCGGCGGGGTCCACGGCCAAACTCGCTTCGCCCCTCGTCAAGGGCTGGTACAAGGACTCGGCGGTCTTCTACCTCAACTTCGAAACGCTGACCGCAAATTCCGACGGCACGGTTCCCACCGATGACATCTGGGTGACCTTCAGCATCAACCCGGGATTGACAGGTGGCGGACCGGCCTCCGGATTCGAGACGGAGTCCCCGACCTCCGCGCAGACCCACAACGTGGTGGCTTCGGTTCCCGGGCAAGACGGCTACTCGCCGCTATGGATTGTCCATGCCTACAACGACAGCGACTTCGCCTCGGTGATGGACACCACGACCGCAGAGGCGGCCTCCGCGAAAACCGACGCGTTCGGCGTGGTCTCCCCGGCCAACGGGGGTGTGAACTGCCCGGTGGTGTCCTACTAGGGGAGCGCGACCAGCCCTCCCCTGGCTCAAAGCATTCAACCACCCAACCCACCACCCGGCCCGTCATCGAATAGCGCAGCGCCAAGGCCGAAGGCCGAAGCGCTGCGCCCCCTACCCCCCAAAAGCGCTGGCGTGATTCAGATCCTCGATCATCCCCGCCGTCTGCGTCGGGCGCCAGCCCAGCCGTTCTTGCGTAAGAGCGCTGGAGGATGGCGCATCCATCCCCGCGAAGAACGCGAGCCACCCGAAATGACCGGCGGCCTCTTCGCGGGACAAAGCGACGGTCGGGATCTTCAAGCCGCGCCCGATGGCCTCCGCGATTTCGCGAACGGGCACGCCTTCTTCCGCCACGGCGTGGTAGCTTGCCCCGGCGACGCCCTTTTCCAGCGCCAACCTGTAGAGGGGTGCCGCATCCAACCGGTGCACCGCGGGCCAACGGTTGACCCCATCCCCCACGTAGGCCGAGATTCCCTTCTCCCGGGCGATGGCGATCAGGTAGGTCACCAGGCCCTGCTTGTCCCGATCGTGCACCTGCGGCAGGCGAATCACGGACACGCGTACGCCGCGTCCCACGAAACCGGATGCCGTCTGTTCCGAGACCCGTGGCATGGCGCCGTGTGCCGGTGGGGCGTCATCTTCTGTGGTGACATGGCCCGGGTTGCCGCCGGGGATTCCGGAGGTGACGATCAACGGGTGGTTGGTGCCCGCGAGAACCCCTCCGATCGCCCCGATGGCACGCTGGTCGATCTCGCAGTTCTCCTTGAACTTGGAGAAGTCGTGGATGAAGGCGGTGTGGATCACGGCGTCCGTCTCCGCCGCTCCGCGGCGCAGGCTCTCCAAATCTTCCAAATGGCCGGAATGGACCTGGGCTCCGGCGGCGGCCAGGGACACGGCCCCCTCTTCCGAGCGGGTCAATCCGAGCACCTGATGCCCCGCCCGAAGAAGATCCGAAACGACGGCCGACCCGATGAAGCCCGTGGCTCCCGTGACAAAAACGCGCATTGGCAAACCTCCTGAAATTCGTGTACGGACCCTTCTTCCGGTGACCGTCTGGGTTTAAGTTACGGGATGGATGACGGACGGACTATGCTTGACAGTCCGTATTTTCTTCGTGATCATCCGATGGAGGTGCGATGGACCCCCTTTCCGATGTCCTTTCTCTGCTCAAGCTCCGCAGCTACATGTGCGGCGGCTTCGACCACGGCGGAGACTGGTCCGTCCAGTTCGAGGCGCATTCCGGAGTCAAGTGCTACGCCTTGGTTTCGGGGCAGTGCTGGCTCGCGGTCGACGGCATTCCCCAACCGGTGCGTTTGGAAGCCGGAGATTGCTTCCTGCTTCCCAGCGGACGGCCCTTCCGACTGGCGACCGACCTCGCCTTGGCTCCCGTCGACGCCCATTCGATCTTCCAGCTCCCCGCCAACGGCGCCATCCGCACCCTCAACGGAGGTGGCGGTTGCTTCGGAATCGGCGGGCACCTGGCCTTGGAGGGAGACCACGCCGACATCTTGCTGGCGGCGCTGCCCCCGATCGTCCATCTGCGCAAGGAGTCCGACAGGGCGGCGATGCGCTGGTCCATCCAGCGGCTGATGGAGGAACTGGTCGATCCGCAACCGGGAGGTCTGCTGATGGCCCAGCATCTCGCGCAGATGATGCTGGTCCAGGCGCTGCGGCTGCATCTGGCGGAGGGGTCGAGCGGCGGCGTCGGCTGGCTCTTCGCGCTGGCCGACCCGCAGATGAGGGCGGCGATCCAAGCCATGCACGAGGATCCGGGTCGGGATTGGACATTACAGAAATTGTCCCAACGCGCCGGGATGTCCCGGTCCACGTTCGCCCAGAAATTCAAGGAGACCGTGGGAAAGGCCCCCCTGGACTACCTGACGCGCTGGCGGATGCTTCTGGCCGGGAACAAGCTCGCGAATTCGAGGGAACCGGTTTCCGTCATCGCCCGCTCCCTGGGATACGGATCCGAGGCCGCCTTCAGCACGGCCTTCAAGCGGGTCATGGGCTGTTCGCCACGGAAGTACGCCCATGGCCGGACCCCGGACCCGCCCTCCGAATCGCCTTCCCGGAACAAGCCTGTTCCGAGGATGTTCCCCGCCCATTCCAAGGTTTCCCTAGACAAGCGCCCGAGGAAGACCTACCTACACTCCCAGCCTCTGGCGGGCCCTTCCAAGGTCACCAGAGGTCAGGGACCGGATCCTGGCGCCATCTAACGCCACCCGGTACCGCATTTCCCGAACCTTCCGACCCACTCCCGCAGCGAAGCGTCGAAGGCTCAAGCCGGATGTTCCATGCTCACCATCCAATTCACCCCGAACTTGTCCTGGCACATCCCGAAGTAGGGGCCCCACGGCGCGTTCGCCAGAGGCATCGCGACCTTCCCCCCCTCCGAGAGTTTCTGGAAGACCCCGTCGGCCTCCTCCTTGTTTTCGGCCACGAGGGTGACGTGGAAATTGTTCCCGACCACCAGATCCCCTCCCATTCCAGGTACCGAATCGCTTCCCATGAGATGGACGGATTCCGTGATCGGAAGTTGGATGTGCATGATCTTGTCGCGGGCCGAGTCGGGGACCGGACCCGCGAAATCGGTCTCCCCGAACGTCTGCGCGAAGAGGATCTTGGTCCCGAAAACGCCCTCGTAGTAGGTGAAGGCCTCGCGGGTGTTGCCGGGGAAGTTCAGGTAGAGGTGGACGAGTTTCATGGCGACTCCTTCGGGATTGAGACGCAGTACAATCTACGGGCCAGACCACCCCTATCCAAGAGTCCCAACGGAACAACAGTGTTTCAAACCCGGCAATGGTGGCCCACCCACCAACCTCACCAACTCCGATGGAGGGGTCCGACGGCCACTGTGGAACAAGCCCGGCGCCGCCTCAATCCTTCAATCGCCCCGCATACGCGTGGAGCACCAGCACGACCACCGCGGCCACGATCGCCATGGGAACGATCAGGTACACGGGCGCCAGGATGCTCCTGGGCGAAGGGGCCAAGTCCCGCGTGACGTGGGCGAAGACGACCAGGAGCAAGCCACCCGCGAAGATCAGGATACCTCCAAGGGAATTGATGGCATACCAATTCCTGTCCGAGCTGAACGCCTTGCGCGTCCTGATCCCGTAGAAGCGGTTCTGCGGGACCATCCTGAAGATCAACGGAACACAAAGGACCGCATAGAGCACCCCAAGTCCGGTGAGCACGTCAGGTATTGGAACTGCCATGGTGGTCCGCCCTTTCTACAATATGGCAAGTCTTCTTGCGGAAAACCGCCCGTCTCGTCCACCGGCAATTGGGGTCAACATGAAAATCGTCGATCGCGTATTTGGATGGTTGCTGGTTCTGGGTGCGTTTGGCCACGCCGCCGGGTCGTGGGTGGCGGGCCGGAACAACCACCAGTTGCTGGTCTGGGCCTTGTCGGGGTCGCTCGCCGCGCTTCTTGTGTCCGCGTTGAACTTGTTGCGCGTTTCCCGGCCAGGTGACCGGCCGTTGGCGCTGGTGAGCTTCTGCGGAAGTCTTGCTTGGGCGATGGTCGCGATGGGATTCGGTGCCTCGATCGGGAATCTCCTGGACCCGCGTGCGCTGTACCATCTGGTCATCGCCTTGGTGCTGACCGCCATGAGCCTGCGCACGTACCTGGCTGCACGGAAGCGACGCGCCTAAGCCTGAATCGCCTTGTTGAAGGCGTCCGATCCCTGTCTTCGGACACTCAAGGAATGCCATTGGCTTCCCACCAGATGTTTGGACAGGAAAACCACCTGTCCGGCATGATAGGCGGCGTGTGTGAGTTGTCGATGGATTGCTTGAATTACGGAATGGGGTTCCGACCGGATTGTGATCCTGCGATCAAGATCAGCTTCGGAGAGATTTGAAAGGGTGTTGAAAAGGCAGCCCCAGCCAAAGGACAGACGTTCAATTAGGAACTCTTTGGACATCGTCTGAGGATCTTCAAATTCAGAATCTCGATTGCGATCCGGTTTTTCGCCATCCGCGATCAAAAAATCGGTCCACCTGGAGCGCATATTGCCAGAAAGATGGAGAATGAGAGTGACGATACTGTTCGACTCGGGGTCAAGTCGCCGACCCCAAAGTTCGAATGGCACTTGACCGATGGCGTTGTCGAACTGAAATTGAGTCTCTCGAAATCGTTTAGTAACATCGGAAAGGTATGCGGTTCCATCCATATCATACTCCCTGGTCGAAACTATTCAAATACCCTCTCGGGATGAAGTCCCTAAAAAATGTACTTGGTGTTGCTCCGGTCCACAACCACGCCAACAGGAATGAAACAAGTCATTAATCTATGACCATATTGGTCGTTGTGCCCCAAGACACGCATAGAATGGGACTTTAGGGCAAGATTTCTTTATGGTCATGAATATATGACCTAAAGCTGTCACCATGCTGGGATGCCCCGGCTCCCATCGAGAAGAATTCATTCCCTGCCATCGCCTCGACACCCCCCACCGGTCCGTCGAGGAATCGACTGCCAATCCAAAAAGAACCGATCGCGAAAGGAACCAGCTTAACCGATAAGCGCGTCGATCATTGGCATGCATACACTGGATACAGGATGGAGAAGGCCCCAGCACCATCTTTACTGGCGGAGTTGGAGTGCTATTCGTCGTGTCGCCTCCGGGAATGGGTGCGACGCCGCCGCGTTGTGCAGGCATCTCCTACACGCAAGAAGTCGTGGTCGCGGTTGAATCCGTCGTGCCGGGGGCGCAAGCCGGGCATTCCGTGCCTCGAGGAGCGTAATCCGTTATTCCTCTGCGGGTGGATTCGACCCGACAACATTTCAGAAGTTGCGCTTTCAGGAGGGAACGAGCGCGACTTGCGCGACTTTTCACGGCGGAGAGCGAGACGCCGTGCAGGTCGGCGACGGATCGCAGGCTGCGCCCTTCGAAATCGGTCGCCAACAGGGTCTCCCGGTAGATGGGCTCGAGCGTCGATGCCAGTGGACGCAGGCATGTGGACAATTCCTGTTCCAAATCGGACTCGTCCGGGCGTGCGGCCAAGGCATCGTCGATCTCGACCTCGGTCCGCGTCCGGCTCGATCGGTAATGGTCCACGATGGTCGTGCGGGCGGTCGCATAGAGCCATCCCGCGAGGTTCGCGGGTCCGCGACCGGAATTCGAAGCCACGACGGCCTTGGCGAAGACGTCCTGCAGGAGATCTTCGACCGTCTCGTTCGAACGGACCCGCTTGCGGATGAACCCCCGCAATTTGTCCTGCAGCGCGCGAAAGGCCTCGTCCACGGCGGACGAGGTCGAGACGTCCAACGACGGTTCGCTACCCACAACAGGCTCCCCGCGTTCCACGATCGTCCAAGGGAACGCAACACGCACCCGGAACCTCGGATCCGGCCAACGGAATGCAGCATCCACCCCCCTCGGATGGAGCATCCACTCCGAACTCCAGAGCATCGGACATGGTGTGAAAATGCTCCCATGCAAGACCTTGAGGGTCGATGGTCCAGTGTTTTTCGCTCCGTGCGTAGCAGCAGGCGGCCCCAGGCTGGTCCAAGACTCCCGCGCTGGACGCCGACTCGGCCAACCGCTTCAGCTCCAGCAGCTCCTCGGGGCCATCGACCTGGAAACCGAAATGGTTCAGGCCTG
>Ga0302319_10014497_pt1 | contig 14686 bp, 12 predicted proteins | sample Bog_T0_2_FD_203319 | JGI IMG/M metagenome (GOLD analysis project Ga0302319, IMG submission 203319) | Peat permafrost microbial communities from Stordalen Mire near Abisko, Sweden - Bog_T0_2 | ecosystem: Environmental > Terrestrial > Soil > Wetlands > Peat | place: Sweden: Abisko, Stordalen Mire... | reverse complement strand
CGGAGCGTCGATCCGCACTCGTCTCGCGTGATGCAGTCCGTTGTTGAAAACAATCAGGCTGTGTCGATTCCCATCTCGAAAGGCGAATGCATCGATTTCTTGAACATTACGTAAACTGACTGCATCGTTTCCGGGCAGTTGGTCGTGCGTAGGGTTCTCGCCCGAAGTCTCCACCCTTACCAGATCCCCTCGGATGGCGCGATTGGCTAGGCTCTCCGCAAGAAATTGCGGCCTCTTGCGGCCATCGGCACCCATCTCCACCACGCTTCCCCATAATTGAATCGGTGTCCCGTCGGGGCGTACAAACTTGTACTGTGGCAAACTGAAGAGCATTTCGTCGCGAACGCCATGATCGCGCATCATGCGCAGCATGTGCCCGGCAACGGCGATTCCGGCTGCATCCGACGCGGTGAATCGATCCAGAATAGATTGGGGCGCCGTGCCTCCCGTGGTGTGCAGGTTCACTTCGTAGACTGCCAACTGTCGTCCGCGCGCGGATTGTGCCGCTTGCGCCACAAATCCTTCGCGCGACATCTGCTCTGGTTGTACAAGCAGTGGACCATACAGCTCGTCGTCAATCGCCCACTGGGTCACGCTGCGCATCAAATATGGAGCAATGGCCAGCGTATTCGCCTGAGGCGCCGCGGCCAGCAGCGCCACATTTCGTCCTGGATCGTAGGCATGAGTGCCCACCACAAGATCGAATTGGCCCGATTGTGAGTCGGCTGTCTGGCGAAACACCGCAAAGACCGCATTTGCCCGCCGTCCGTACGCTCCGGGATTCTCAATCGACTCCCCGCGATAATCCGGGTTCCAGGTCTCATTTCCCAGTTCGATATGAATGGTGCCGAAGGCCCGTGTCCACGGTTCGCTTCGTCCGGCGGCGGCGCGCAATGCCCCTCCGCCCGTTCTCGACGTACCAGCCAGATACTCCGCCAGCGTCCGCGTCTCCTCCAGGCTCATTGCGGCCGGTGCAACGATCCACGGCTCTGCGCCCGTCTCCAGGCACAGTTCCAAAAACTCCGGAATCCCCACCGCAACATCGTCGGACTTCTTGAACCACGCGCGGTAACCGGACCGCTCGCGAGCCGCCGGCGTGGCGAGTAAATTGTCAACCGTGCTGCCCAGCCCCGCGTCGCTTTCCATCAGCCGCAGCACGCCGGGATGCAACTCCTTCAGCGTCTCCACCACCTCGTCGCGAAAGGCCGTATGATTCGCGGAGTCGCCGTCCACCCGTTCCAGCGTCACATCGCTCACGAGCACCGAGCCGCCGGAAATGCTGAAACCAGTTTCGACTGCGGCCGCGGGCAATGCAGATTCATTCGCCGTAAATTCCTCGCTGTATTGCGCCCACGCGCGCGTCAACGGCACGTCCATGTCGAGATACCGGCGAAGCCCCGCAACCGTCCGGCCGATATTTACATGGATCGCGCTCGTCCCGCTCACGGCTTTGGCGCGAAAACTCAACCTGTACCGGCCACGGAGGCGCACAAACGTCATTCCCTCTGTGGAATCGAAGTAGGCATTCAAATCCGCCGATTGACCTGTGCCCATCGCGTCGATCTTCAATGCTTGGCGCACCGGCACCCCCGGTGGCAGATCGCTGTGCTCTACTTCCAGTCGCGCACCGCCATGCATCGTCGGCCACCACCCAGCGCCCGGATCGTCCGCAAATTCCTTTTCAACCGCAATCCAATCGCCCGCGCCGATCGCTCTCCCACCCGTACAAAGAGTCAGCACATATCCGCCAGCACTTGGGGCCGCTGTTGTCACCGTGCCGCGTTGGCCCACCGCTGCGCCTTCCAGCACCTCATAGCTCGCACCGTTCCAGAAATTCGTCGGAAAATTGATGCCCGGCCTTCCATCCACGCATCGGCCCACGCCGCCCGAATCGCAGTGAAAGATGCTGCGATAGGTCATTCCCGCAAACTCGGGGTTGCGAGAAAGCAAATTCTTGAGCATTTGTCCGGAATCGTAGAAGTTCTGCTCTCCCAAATTCACGCCCAGCCGCGTTACTTTCGAGAGGATCACGTCGTTCGTGACACGCAGATGCGTTACCTCCGCGCCGCCGTTTGTTGACTGCGCGCACCCCGGCAACAAAGAGATCAGGGCAAGAGCGATGAGCGGCGCGGCGCAGGGCGCGCCTTTCCAACCTCGCACTTCACACATCATTGTTCTCGAACTGGAGGAATGAAAACGCAATGAGCCTCGCACGTCTCCAGCATATTCTTCTTTGCGCAAGCGGGCTGTTCCCCACTCGCGGCACACCCATGCCACAAAAGAGCGGACGCAGCGCGCTCCCTCGCTCCCTTGTTCTCTCGCCCTCTATACTTGAGGCACCGTGACCGAATCTTGCGGATTCCGCGCACCTCAGCCGACAAGCGCAGTGGAGCTTGTCCGCCCGAACTACGATTTCACCGTATCGATCATCGTGGTCTCGTTCAACACGCGCGAACTGCTGCGGGATTGCCTCACCTCACTGCGTGAGGAGTGCGGCCGCCTGCCCGAAGGTGTTACGGCCGAGATTCTGGTCGTCGACAACGCCTCTCGCGACGGCTCGGCCGACATGGTCGCTGCGGAATTCTCTGGCTCCGGTGTCCCGATTCGCCTCATCCGCAGCGACGTGAACCTGGGCTTTGGCGTCGCCAACAACCGCGCCATCGAAGCGGCCACGGGACGCTATCTGGTCCTGCTCAACTCCGACGCTTTTTTCTATTCCGGATCGCTCGCCTGCGCCATTGCGCACATGGAAACGGACGGCGGCGCGGGTGTCGGTGGCGCGCGTCTGGTGGGGATTGACGGCTCGTGGCAGCCGGCCGCACGCATGTTTCCCACCATCCGGCGCGATGCCTTCGTCCTTACCGGCCTCGCTGCTCGCTATCCAAAATCCCCCTTCTTCAGCGCCGCCGAACGTACCTGGGCCGATCCCGCCGATGTTGCTGAAGTCGATTGGGTCACCGGCGCATTCATGATCTTGCGCCGCGCGGCACTTGCCAAAGCCGGCCTCTTCGATCCCGCGTTCTTCCTTTATTGCGAAGAGGTAGACCTATGCCGCCGCGTGAAGGCCGCGGGATTTCGCGTTCAGTATTGGCCCGACATCGTCGTCATGCACATGCACGGCGAGTCCTCGCGCCAGGTCGATGCGCACGTTTTCTCTGAAGGTGAAGCCCAAATCGTCCTCTGGCACTTGCGCTCCATGCTGATTTACTACCGCAAGCACCACGGTGCCAAGGTATGGCTCGCGCGCCGGCTTGAAGAGAGCTTTTACTCGCTGCGTTTCCTGCGCAATCGCATCAGTTCTCTGCCGGCCCGGCTTGAGCGTGCTCGCGAGGCCGCGATTCATCTCCGCCTGCTCAGGCAGGCGTGGAAAGAAACCCGCGGCGGCCGCGTCAGCCCGCCCGCTCCCTGGTAGATTCTTTCTGCTCTACTGCAGGAACTCGCGCAGCGGCTCCTCAATTCCCTGCCGCACCAGTTCGCCGCGCTCGCTCACCGGATTCCAACCCAGCACCGTCTTTGCCGCCGTGCAATCGAAGCACGCCTGTTGTGTGCGGCTCTGCCAATCGCGCCAGGAAGGCATCCGCCGTTCCGGGTGCCGCACCGCGACTTTGACGATCCACTTCAGCATGTCCAGCAAATAGAACTGCAGAATCGGCGTGGTGTAGCGCTGAATCCGCATTCCTCCGGCACGATCGAGTTCGTCGAGATATTCCCACGCGCTAAGGCATGGATCCGCGACCAGGTTGAAGTCGCGGCCGTCGATCTCCGGCGTGTCGATCACGGCCATCAGTCCGCGCGCCACGTCCTCCACCAGCACCAGCGGCAGCTTGTTTTTCCCCTGGCCCCAAACCTGGCACACCGCGTCGTGCCACCACATGCCCACGCCCCAATGGAACGGGCTGCCGCCGCGGCCGATCACGATTCCCGGACGCACGATCACCAGAGGGAGCTTGCGCTCGCGATGCATCCGCAACAGCATCGTTTCTGAAACTGCTTTGGCGCGGGCGTACAAATTTCTGTGTTCGATGCGCGGATCGAGCGGCGTCGCCTCTGTAATCGTGCTGCCGCGCTTGCCCGCATAATACGAGTCGATCGTCCCCGCGTAGACCAGCCGCTTCACGCCCGCTTCGAGCGCGCATTCGCCTACAAGGCGCGTGGCTTCGATCTCGAATTTCTGGTACTCCGGCCAGCTCTTTACGTGGGCCCGCGCCAGGTGCACGACGATATCGATGCCTTCCATCGCACCCAGCAACGCTTCACGATCGAGCAGATCGCCTTTCCGGCAATCGACCCGCGTGCGCAACTCCTCAGGAAGACTTGCCGCATTGCGCACCAGCACACGCACGCCGCGGCCACTAGCAACCAATTGCTGCACGAGTTCCTTGCCGATGAAACCCGCACCGCCCAACACCAGAATGTCCGCCTTCGCGCCGGCGCCTGCCAGGCTGGGCTCCGTGCGCGCCGCAACACGCTCTGCCGGTAGCCTCGCCAGTGTTCCAATCTGCTCGCAGACCCGGATAACGCGCGCGCCAAACCGCCCTGAAACCCGCTCGTCGAGCGCTGCTGCCTCGTCGTAAAACGCATCCATGGCACGCGCGATACTCTCCCCATATGGCGTGCCGCGTTTTTCCATACGCAACTTTGACAGCACATACTTTGCCAGCGTCCATCGCGCCTGCGCCTTCATGTACCTCGCGCGGTTGGCAACCATCGCATAATTTTCAAAGTCCGGGTCCGCGGGCCGCTGCCGTTCCAGCGCATACGTGTTGCGCTCCATATCCGCCGTAGCCGAGGCCAGCGAGCCGCGCACGTGGATGTTGTACTCCGCAAATCCGGGCACAAACGAAAAATGCAGGCCAATCGCTGCCGGGCCCTTCACGGCGTTCACCTGCCAGCGGCGATAAAAGCTGCGGCCCGTGGGAAGCTCGATGGGGTTCGCCGCGCGCACCTCCATCTCGTCCGGCTCACCCACCAGGTCCAACATGTGCGCCACCACGTGCGAACCGGTTTCGAGCATGATGTTGCGCGGGTCCCGCAGCATCCAGATGTCGAATGGCCCGAATGCCGACTGCGGCAAGAACCGATTCCACGTAATTCTTATCTGATCAATGCGCCCCAGAATCCCGCTCCGCACGTCGCGCCGCAGCTGCTCGTAGGGCCGCGAAAACAGAAAGTTATGCCCCACGCCCAGATGAACGTTGCGATCGGCGGCAATCCGCACCAGTTCCTCGCACCTGTCCGCGCGATTACACATCGGCTTTTCCAGAAAAACGCTCACCCCCGCTTCCATCACCGCACGGGCCGCTTCAAAGTGCAGGTCGGGAGGCAGCAAAATGTGCACGGCGTCGAGTTCTTCGGCCTGCAACATGATCTCGAGCGATCCATATGCCTTCGCTCCGAATTTTCCCGCCAACATCTCCGCCCGCTCACGAGCCTGATCGCAGACAGCAACTAGCTCCACGCCCGCCACCGACTGGAGACATTTGGCGTGCCAGTCCGCGATGTAGCCGGCTCCCAGCAGAGCCACGCGGCGCTTCGACGTGGCGGTCGCTTTACCATTTCCGCCAGCGCCTTCCTTCTCCGCCTTAAGGTGCATCGCCTCGCTCATGGGCTCCTCTACTTGTACTCAATAATCGTCATGGCCCGCCTGCGCATCCGCCGCCAATAATACTCGACCAATCCCTGTAACGCCGGAAACCGCGACATCACAGTGAAGAAACCATAGGCCCAGGCATCGCGGCTTGCCCATCCCCGCTTCCGGCAGCCGCGGGCAATATGCATCAGTTGCAATCCATACAGACACAGTGCAAAAAGCAGCGAAATTCCCCGCGTGAATGGCGCAGCGACCAGCGCCGCGACCGGCAGCGTCAGGCCCCAGATCAGAATCTTGCGGCGATCCTGGACAAAGTAGCGCTCCTCTCCATCTCCGTGCAGTGCCGCAACCTGCGCATAAGCGTGGCCCATCCGGCGATTCCGTCGCCACCACTGCCCGAAGCTTGTGATCGCCGCATCGTGGCTCGCCATGGGCGTATCGATCATCAGGATCTTCCAGCCCCGCCCCCGCACGCGGATCGAAAACTCGTCGTCTTCCGCTGCGATCACATCGGCACGAAATCCGCCCACCTGCTCAAAAACCTGCGCTCGCGCCATGAAGCGGCCGCCCGAGGTCCGCACTTCGCCCGCCGGCTGCCGCCATTCCAGGTCGCACAGCCGGTTGTAAACGCTCGCCTCCGGATGAATCTCGCGGACCCGTCCGCACACCACGCCCGCGCCTGATCTCTCTTGAAGCTTGGTGGCGGCTTGTTCGATCCAGCCTTCTTCGAGTTCGCAGTCGCCGTCCACAAACTGCACAAATGGAGTGTCGGGCGCTTGCTTCATGACGCAGGCAAAGCCCTCATTCCGCGCCCGTGCCGCGCTGAAAGGCAGCGACGCGTCGAGCTCAACAACGCTGCAACCCACGGATCGCGCATACTCCGCGCTGCCGTCCGTCGAACCCGAATCGACATAGACCACAATCTTCGCGTCGCGGAGCGCGGCGCGAAGGCAGAGCTTCAGGCGCTCGCCCTCATTCCGCCCGATCGCTACGATTGCCACGCTGGGGGCCACGCCGTCGCTCGAACCCGGGTTCATTGACCCTCATTCTAAGGGGCATCGAGCAAATTCGATATGCCGCAAAGGATACATGCCGGGCCAATCGCATCAACGAATTCTGCCGGCGCGCCGGCCTTACGCCTCCGTCATCTCCCTGCCCTTGGCCTCGTGACCCAACGCCGTCAGCCCCGCCAGCGCCACTGCCACCACGGCCACGGTCACGGCCAGCACTGCTGGATAACTACCCCACCGCTCGGCCGCCAGAGCCTGACCTTTGCTGTTCCACGAGGTGATGAGCGCGCCCATTTGGTAGGCCAGTCCTGGCGCCGTAGCCCGCACCGGCGCCGGCGACAACTCCGTCAGATACGCTGGAACTACCCCCCACGCTCCCTGCACCATGAACTGCATCAGCATCGCGCCCGCGCCCAGCGTCACCGCCGAATGCCCATAAGCAAAAAATGGAATCACCGGAAGAGCCAGCAACGCAGCGGTGATAATCGCGCGTTTTCGGCCCCATTTTTCTGAGAGCGCGCCAAAGATGATCCCGCCTGCGATCGAGCTCAATCCGTACAGCAAGCCAATCAGGCCGATCGTCTCCGGCGGGAGCTTCACCGCCACTGCCAGAAACGTCGGATACACATCCTGCGTCCCGTGCGAGAAGCTCATAAATGCCGTCATCAAAACTACCAGGAACAAAAACGTGGGCAGGAAATGCATCAGTTCTCGCGACCACACCGGCGCAGCGTGACCCCCTTCGTCCATCGCCGCCCGCGACCGGCGTTTTTGCGCTCCCGCCAGCCACACCGGCGATTCCGGAACGCGTAACTGCAGATAAAACGCCAGCAGAGCGGGCGTTGCGCCCAGGATGAATAACCCGCGCCAGCCGATCCCCGGTAGCACCAGCCCATGCCAGCGAACCCCGGCGAAAAACAGCCCGAACGCGACCGAGGCCAGAATCGAGCCCAACGCGTACCCCTCCTGCAGGATGCCGGAGAAAGTGCCGCGACCCTCTTTGGGCAACGTTTCAAACGCAAGCGCCGCGCCCACGCCCCATTCCCCGCCCATGGCAATCCCGAAAAGCGCGCGCAGTACCAGGAGCGAGTTCAGTGAAGGTGCAAAAGCGCAGGCCAGCTCGATCACCGAAAAACTCAGGATGTTAAACATCAGCACTGGCCGGCGGCCGTCGCGATCGGCCAGCATGCCAAAAAGCAACGCGCCCACGGGCCGGAATGCCTGCGTAAGAAAGACCGCTCCCAGAACCGCCGACGGCTGGGTACGGAACTCGCCCGCAATCGCCTTCACGCAAAAAACCAACAGAAAGAAGTCGAGACTGTCGAGCGTCCAGCCCAGGAACGCGGCCGCAAAGGCATGGCGCTGCGAGCGGGAGAGGCTCTGAAATTGGCTCAGAACGGACATAGGCGGGAGAATACCAGAACAGCTCTCAGCTATCAGCTGTCGACCCTCGGCTGTCGGCTTGATTGTTGTTGCTATTCGCTCCCTGCTCTATTGGCGCAGCATGCGACAGCGCCCGGGCTTGGATGAGTTGAAGGCCGACAGCTGACGGCTGAAAGCTGCAAATAATTGTTGCAACAAGTTTCTCGCCTGGCGCATCTTATTCGCAGTGGCACTTTTGGGGCCTTTATTCTCCACCCTTCGGAATTTCAGGTCCGGCGTTACCATTGTTACAAGTCCCCGCACTCAAGAAAGGAGCTTTCCCAAATGAAACGACTGGCAATTCTCTCCGGCATCCTGGCCCTTGTATCTCCCCTTGCGTTGGCGCAAACCTCGACTTGGGTCTCCGATCCTAACCACAGCGAAGTCGACTTCGCCATCACCCACATGACCATCTCGAACGTGCATGGCCGCTTTGGCAATGTGAAAGCGACCATCGTATACAACGAGGCCGACGTCACCAAGTCCACGGTCACGGCCACCATCGGCGTCGATACTATCGATACCGGCGTGGACGCGCGCAACACGCACCTTAAGAGCGCCGCCTTCTTCGATGTCGCGAATCTTCCCACCGCTAATTTCACCAGCACAAGCGTGGCGAAGAGCAGCAACGGACTCACCGTCACCGGAAATCTCACCCTCCACGGCGTCACCAAGCCGGTTGTGCTGGTTGTGGAAGGCCCAGTCGGGCCGGTTCAGGGTATGGATCACAAGCAGCACTTGGGCTTCTCCGCCACCACCACCATCAGCCGGTCCGCCTTTGGCATTGGACTAGCGTTTGGCCCCTCAATGGTGGGCGACGAAGTCAAACTCAGCATCGATCTTGACGTTGCCAGGCAGTAATCGGACACGGGCGGGAAGGTCAGGCGGCGCAGAAACCGTCCGGCCTTCTGAAACTTGGCATTGAACCGGTCGGGAGCGAGTCAATGGCGAACCTGAAGCTCGAAATTCAGCAGGTTCCTCCCTTCTCGAGCGTGGAAGAAGAGGCGCTTTTAAATCTGCTGCGCACCTCGGATTGCTTGAATCGCGCCCTTCAGCAGAAAATTCGCGGCTGGGGTCTCACTGCGACTCAGTACAACGTTTTGCGGATCCTGCGCGGCGCCCAACCGAGCGGACTTCCCTGCGCGGTTATCGGCGACCGCATGATCGCCGCCGAGCCCGATATCACCCGCCTCCTCGCCAGGCTCAAACGGCTCAAGCTCATCCGGCAGCACCGCGATCGGCATGACCGCCGTGTCGTCCTCACCACAATTACCGATTCCGGTTTGGCACTCCTCAATGCCATGGGCCCGGTGGTGCGCAGCGGCCCCGGGGAACTCCTCGGGCATATGCGACGTGCCGATTTGGCGGAGATGATTCGGCTGCTCGAGCTCGCGCGTCACTCCTGCGCCGGCGAACCGTCAAAGGAATAAATTTTCAAATTGGTAGGTTTTCGGCAGATGGTGCCGATTGGGGAGGCTAACTCTCAACAATTTTATGCGCCACCGAATCTTCGTCCAGTTCCGTCTGGATGATCTTGTTGTGCAGGCAGTAGAGCGCCAGTTCCAGACGGTCTGAGACGCCGAGCTTGTCGTAGATTTTGCGCAGATAATTCTTGATCACCTGCTCCGTCGTGCCCAGTTGGAATGCAATTTCCTTGTTGCGCTTGCCCTGGGTGATGCAGGTAATAATCGACATTTCTTTGGGCGAAAGCCGCGGCTGATTGCGCGGGCTCACCAGGGCGGCGGCCTGTGCTCGATAAGCGTCGATCACCCAGTTGACCGATTGATTGTCAATCCAGGTTTCGCCGGCGGCGATGCGGCGCACGCAACGCACCAGCAGATCGGGCGAGATAGAGCGCGAAACGATGCCGCGAACGCCGCGCCTGTAAAGTTCCACTGTGTGGTTTTCGTCCGTTGCCACGGCCTGTACGATCAACTTCACATCTGGAGCCAGCCGCAGCAGCTCGGGAATCGCATTCACCGTGCCGGCCAGCATACTTCCTTCCAGGAGAACAATGTCGGTAGGATAGCGCTCGATTGCCGCACGCAGGTTCTCCAGCGAGTCGGCCTGCGCCACCACGCGGATATCGTCTTCAAGAGCGAAGACCTTGCGTATGCCAACCCGGTAGATCGCTTGTGAATCCGCGAGAATGATACGAATGGTGCCGGGCTTGACTGCGGTATCTACGCTATCGCCCTCGTTATGATCGTCCAGAATTTCCATAGTCGGCGACTGCCATGCCAACCCGATCTCACTGCTCCGCGAATCGATATTCGTCGATTGTGGCCGCGGCGAGATGCTCGTTGTGGCTTGAGGAGCAGCGTACCACACGCCCCGTGCAGTGGACCAGAACGTCATGCGGCGTGCCGAGGATTGAATGCGGCATGCGCATCGAAAACCGCACATCTTGCCCGAGAGGCAATGCCCTGTCCAGCGAGAAAAGGACGCCGCTGGCGGAGATATTCCGGGTCAGAGCCGGAACTTCGCCTTCTCCCGTTGAAAGCACCACCGGTAAGGCGAGCGGAAAGCGCACCGCGCAACGTACCTCTTGCCTGCCACCAGCGGTCGCTTGCGCGCCCAATGGAATCCGCGCTTCTGTCTTATGAAGAGTCATAGAACTTTCCAAATCTGCATGTACTCAGTTGTCAATGTAACGAGTTTTATTCATTTGGCACAAGGCACTAAAGTTTTCGGGCTGGTAACCGCCGAAGTGCTCTTGCCCGCCTCAAACCTGTATTGCATTGCGTTTTGTACCCTTTAGCATCTCTGGCCCGCTTTCGCGCCCCTTCGCAATCGCGGCTAGGTCGATGCCGATCTCCTCCGCGCCGGATTCTGGCCTCCCAGGAACCTTCCCGGTTGCCTTTATCACTCACCGACCTTGCGGGAGACTACTGTCCATGGACGAACAAAATACAGAACAATGCGAGTAACCATTACTTTGGGTACCAATGTTGGCTCAGGTTGATTACCTAAGTGAAAAAAAATCTCTAATAACACTTTCGGGGTAGATTCCATACGCTGATTGGGGTAACCTAATCCTGCAAGAGTTGTAGGGCGGATAGTCTCCGCTGAGGGAGTGTTTCCATGCGTACGAGTACTTTGAATTTTATTAAAGTCTTTTTTCTGGTGCTGCTTGTAGCTTCCGCTTGCACAGCAAGCGCAATTCCTGCTGGCCCCATGCCCATGCCGCCCGACGGGAAGATCGCTTTTATTCCTGCCGGCCCCATGCCTATGCCACCCGATTTCATTCCCGCCGGTCCCATGCCCATGCCGCCTGACGTGGCCTTTATTCCGGCCGGTCCCATGCCTATGCCACCTGACTTCATCCCAGCTGGCCCCATGCCTATGCCGCCAGATCTGGCATAGTTTAGCAAGCTGGAATTCCCTGGTTTTCACAAGCGCTGCCCATATGGGCAGCGCTTGTGTTTAGGGGTACCGTTGTAACCAAACTAACCACAACTCTGTACCGGCTCCGCTGCTAGACTCGAATTGTCGCGTAGATGCGCAAGGTCAGGACACGGACTGTGACTCTGGACAATGCACTTTGGCTAGCCTACATTGCCGTCGAAGCGGCAGTCGTAGGGATGCTCATCTACAGGCGTATCTGGCGGGTATTACCGGTTTTCTGTTGTTACTGCGTCTGGGACATCCTGAGCAATATTGGAGCGTATGTTTCCAGGCAGTACTTCCCCCCAAGCTACTTCCGCATCTACTTTGCTGAAACACTCCTCGATTCGGCCCTGCAGTTCTGCGTTTTGGTTGAGCTAGCCTGGTCCGTGCTCCGGCCGGTCCGAAGGTCGCTCCCACGCAGCTCCCTTTTGGTGATTAGCTTACTCATCCTCATCGCGGGTGCGGCAATCTGGCCGTTTGCGGCAAGCACCAGCATTGAGCACTTATCCCGGCGGGTACACATCCTAGTGCAACTTCAACACACAGTATCGATCCTTCGCATCCTATTTTTCCTGTTGCTCGCCTGTGGCAGTCAGTTGCTGTCCATCGGCTGGCGTGATCGCGAATTGCAGGTTGCAACTGGGCTCGGGTTTTATTCCCTGGCCAACGAGGCAATCTCGATGTTGCAGACTCACCAAAGCACCCGCGCGCAATATATTCGTCTGGAACAATTCGTCGTGGTCAGCTTCCTGGTTTCTCTCGTTTATTGGCTTGTGAGTTTTTCGCAAGAGACGGCCGAGCGCCGCGAGTTCACTCCGCAGATGCAGAGCTTCCTGTTGGCCGTGGCCGGCGCAGCGCATACTTCCCGCGTTGCGCTTACCGGGTCCCGTACTGACAAAGACAGCAAGCCGGGAAAGCCATGACGCTGTTCTTCTCTCCTCCTGTATAACTATGTCGTTCGAGCTTCGCCGCATTGCGGGCACCCGCTCCAGGGAAGATTGGTATGAATCGTCGCGAAATTCTAAAGCTTTCGACCTATGCTGTTGCGGCAGCATCTGCTCCTGCGCTGGCTGCGTCTGCGCCCGCACCGCTTTCCGGCGGCTCCATTGCACGCTGGGATCTCCTGGAGCTCGAATTCTCCGGTCCCTCCTCCGGCAACCCGTTCCTCGACGTTTCGCTCACGGCCACGTTTCGCCAAATGAACCGAAACCTCGCCGTCGACGGCTTCTACGATGGCGACGGGAAGTACCGAGTTCGCTTCATGCCCGACGCATTGGGCCAATGGTCCTGGACGACCACCAGCAACGCTCCATCACTCCACGGGCAATCCGGCGCCTTCGAGTGCGTCGTTCCCCCATCCGGCAACCATGGCCCGGTCTCCGTGCGTGATGGCTACCACTTCGCCTATGCCGACGGCACGCCTTTCGTCGAGTGCGGCACCACCTGCTACGCTTGGGCCTTCCAACCGGAAGACCTGCAGCGCCAGACCATCGAGACCCTCTCCACTTCGCCCTTCAACAAACTGCGCATGTGCCTGTTCCCCAAGTGGTATCAGCACAATCGCAAGGAGCCGCCTCTCTATCCGTTCCCGCGCAACGGCGAAGTCAACGACTACTCCACCTTCAACGTCGCCTATTTTCAGCATCTCGACCGTCTCATCCTCGAGTTGCGCCGCATCAGCGTCCAAGCCGATCTAATCCTCTTTCATCCTTACGACAAGTGGGGCTATCAGTCCATGCCCGCCGAAGTCGACGACCGTTATTTGCGCTACGTAATCGCGCGCTTCAGCGCCTATCGCAATGTCTGGTGGTCGCTGGCCAACGAATTCGACCTGCTGCGCGCCAAGACCACGGCAGATTGGGATCGCTACGCACGCATCCTCGGCGAGTACGATGCCTACGGCCATCTGCGCTCCATTCATTACAGCCGCTACCAATATGAGTACGGCCGCGGCTGGTGCACGCACGCCGGCGTGCAGGACTCGCGCTTGCAGTTGGGCGCGCAGTGGCGCAACGACTGGGGCAAGCCCGTGGTCTTCGATGAATGCCGTTACGAAGGCAACATCGCCTCGCGCTGGGGCAACATCTCCGGCGACGCCATGACGCGCCGTTTCTGGCAAGCTGCCGCTCAGGGTTGCTACTGCGGCCACGGAGAAACCTACATCGACCCCAATGACACCCTTTGGTGGTCGCACGGCGGTGTGCTCCACGGCACGAGTCCCGCCAAGATCGCTTTCCTGCGCAAGCTCCTCGAAGAGACCATCGCGCTCGGGCCTGGGCCCATCGGATTCACCAACGTCAGCGACGACCCCGTGGCAGCGCGTCGCGCCAACGACGCCGTGATTTTTTACTACTTCGACGAACACCAGCCGGCGGAAGGAACCTTTGCGCTGCCTGAAGGCAAGACCTACATGGCCGAGTACATCGATACCCTCCAACTCACGCGCATACCGCTTCCGGGAGACTACTCCGGAAAAGCCGACGTGAAACTGCCGGGCACTCCGTGGGGCTCGCTTTGGTTCCGCGAAAAGGGCGTTGCCTGAATCGGATTCGCGGTCCGATTTCCCAAATTCGCTCGCCTCGATCGCATGCGAAATCATTTCGTTGACACTCAAACGCATTCGCGTTGTAATAAATAGAGTGGTGAAGGAGTTCACCCAACTGCGCATTTTCCTGAAAGGCGCAGGTCAACCGCTGTCCGTCAAGTAAACCGGACAGATGATGACTCCTGACAGGGGTTCCTGTTGCGGAGTCATGTCGCGGCCTGATCCCCGAGTACTAAATTTGGAGCATGTGTCCATGGCCAACGTTTGGGCTTTGTCTGCCCTCTGGGTGGGGCTGGCGCTCATCGCAACCTTGCTTGCTATCTGGTTCAAGGTAGCCACAGCACTTTCTGAGATCATCGTAGGTACCGTTGCTCAGCTCATCATCGGAGCGTTTCTTGGGTCCGGCGGTCTGCTGGCCAGCACGCAATGGATCACCTTCCTCGCCGGAACCGGCGCAATTGTGCTCACCTTCCTTGCCGGCGCCGAACTTGAACCGACGATCTTCAAAACCAAATGGCGCGAAGCCGTGCTTGTGGGAATGGCCGGCTTCCTTGGACCATTCCTTGGCTGTACGATCGTCGGCCACTACATCCTTGGCTGGTCAGTCCGCTCCAGTTGGCTTTGCGGGGTTGCGCTGTCCACCACTTCGGTCGCCGTGGTTTATGCTGTGATGCTCGAGCTCGGCCTGAATGTCACCGAGTTTGGCAAAGCTATCCTTGCAGCGTGTTT
>Ga0302319_10014494_pt1 | contig 14687 bp, 15 predicted proteins | sample Bog_T0_2_FD_203319 | JGI IMG/M metagenome (GOLD analysis project Ga0302319, IMG submission 203319) | Peat permafrost microbial communities from Stordalen Mire near Abisko, Sweden - Bog_T0_2 | ecosystem: Environmental > Terrestrial > Soil > Wetlands > Peat | place: Sweden: Abisko, Stordalen Mire... | reverse complement strand
TATCCGACCGCCACATCGGGAAACAGATCGAGCACTGGCTCCAACATACCTAGACCGGCCCGTAGAACCGGCACCGCCGCCAGGCCCACGCCGAGGCTGCGGCCATTTGTCTGTTCGAGCGGGGTTTGGACTTTGGTGGCTTCGGTGGGAAGGTGTCGCGTGGCTTCGATGACCAGGAGCGTGGTTAGCCGTCGTGCGACCTGCCGATACCGTTCCGGAGGCGTTCGGCGGTCTCTCAGGGTGCAGAGAAGGTCATCGGCGAGGGGGTGGTTTGCGAGATGAATCGCCATATGTTGATTGTGCATGTTCGGCGACCCGCCTTATCTTGCCGGAAGCCGTTCAGTTAGGCCACAATAGCACGTCCCCAGAGACTTTCAAGCCTGTGGGGTTGCTCTGCTATGACAAAAAAGTGCGCGGGAATCGTTCTGGCTGCCGGTAAAGGCACGCGTATGAAATCCAGGCTGCCGAAGGTTCTGCACACGGTATGCGGCCTGCCCATGGTCGAATATGCCGTTCGCGCTTTACGTGATGCTGGCGTTGAGCGGCCAATTGTGGTGATCGGCCACGAAGGGGAAGCCGTGCAACGCGAACTGGGCGACACCTGCGACTACGTGTGGCAGCACGAGCAGAAAGGCACCGGCCACGCCGCTCTCCAAGCCCAAGGGCTTCTCGCCGGTTACGATGGCCCGGTGGTGATCACAGCCGGCGACACCCCGTTGCTGGAGGGAGACTTCATCCGTCGCCTCATCGATCGAAGCACCGAATATCGCTCCAACGTGATGGTCGCCTCTTTTGTGCTGGACGATCCGAGTGGTTACGGCCGCATTGTCCGCGACAAATTGGGGGGTCTGCTGAGGATCGTCGAGCATCGCGACGCCTATGAGGAGGTGCTGAGCATCAAAGAAGTCAATGCCGGGCTTTATTGCTTCGACTGCCGCACCTTGTTCGAGCTTCTGCCGACGCTGGAGGCAGATAACCGGCAGGGCGAGATCTATTTGACAGACATGGTGTCTCGCATCGTCCGGCATCAGGGAATTGCCGAGGTTGAGTGCTTCGATAGCGCCGCTCCCTTTCTGGGGGTGAACGATCGCTGGCAGCTTGCACAGGCCGAGCGGCTGATGCGAATGAAGATTCTCAAGCACCATGCGTTAGATGGGGTGACCATTCGCGATCCAGAGACGGTGATGATCGGCCCCGATGTGCGCATCGGGGAAGAGACTGTGATTGAGCCATTTACCACGCTCGTGGGGCGGACATCGATCGGACATGATTGCCACATCGGCCCTAATTCGCTCATCGAAAACTCTACAATCGGGGAGGACTGCCTGGTGTATATGAGTCGGCTGCAGGGCGCAGTGCTGGGCCGTCGAGTCAAAGTGGGGCCCTTCGCGAATCTTCGCCCGGGCGCCGATCTCGCCGATGATGTCAAGGTGGGCAATTTTGTCGAGATCAAAAAGGCTAGGCTTGAAGAAGCGGTTGCCGCCTCGCACCTGAGCTATATCGGGGATGCGGAGATCGGGGCCAGAACCAATATTGGGGCCGGGACGATCACGTGCAACTATGATGGGAAGGGTAAACACCGTACGGTGATCGGTTCAGATGCCTTTGTGGGCTCAGATTCGACTCTCGTTGCCCCAGTCACCATTGGCAATGGCGCGATAATTGCGGCAGGAAGCACGATTACTGCCGATGTGCCGGATAATGCGATGGCGGTTGCTCGCCAGCGACAGGAGGTAAAGCCTGAATGGGCGTCTCGATGGCGAGAGAAACAGAACTAGTCCCGATCGAAAAGCGCGACCTATCGCGGTTGATGCTTTTTGCCGGCAATGCTCACCGTGACCTGGCTGAGCGCGTTGCTGGCTATCTGGGCATTCGCCTCAACAGTCTGACCTCAACGAAGTTCAGCGACGGCGAGATCAGAATCAGGGTGGACGAAAGTGCCCGCGGTAATGATGTTTTTCTCATTCAGCCCACCTGTGCGCCTGCCAATGACACCCTCATGGAGCTCTTGATCATGCTGGACGCGTTCAAGCGCGCCTCAGCCAGGCGAATGACGGTGGTCATGCCCTATTACGGCTATGCCCGGCAAGACAAGAAGACCAAGCCGCGAGAGCCGATCACGGCAAGGCTCGTGGCCGATATGATCCAAACCGCTGGCGCCAGCCGCGTGGTGGCAATTGATCTTCATGCCGAGCAGATTCAAGGTTTCTTCAACTGCCCCGTCGACCATCTTTACGGCGGGCCGATCATTGGCCGCCACCTTTTGGAAGAAGGCTTCGGAGAACTGGACACGGTGGTGGTCAGCCCCGATGTCGGTGGCGTGGCGCGAGCAAAGAACCTGGCCGAAATGCTCCGCAAGCCCTTCGCGGTCATCGCCAAGCGCCGTCCGGAACCGAACAAGGTGGAAGTAGTCGAGATCATCGGCGACTTTAAGAACAAAGTTTGCGTGCTGATCGACGATATGATCGATACGGGCGGCTCAATCTTAGGCGGCGCAGAAGCCCTCATGGCAAGGGGGGCGAAAGAGGTCGTTATTTGTTGCACCCACCCCGTATTCAGCGGCCCCGCGATCCGTGGCCTCGAAGACAGCGTGGTCAGTAGGGTGTTCTCGCTCGATACGATCCCGATTCCGGCGGCCAAGCGAATCTCAAAGCTTACGGTTCTCTCTTCCGCTTCGCTCATCGGCGAGGCGATTCGTCGCATCCACCTCGATGAATCGGTCAGCGTACTGTTCCAGAATTGGCGTTAACGCCCATGGAACCGCTGACCTGGTCCGTTCAACCCTGGCGCATCGGGCCGAAACGTCTGTTCCTTGTGTTCGGCTTTGCCGCGCTGGCTGGCTTTACCGGCGCCATTGTCCTTCGTCAGTTTTGGTTGGGAATGGCGGGGATCGCCATCGTGCTTGGTTCCACCGCTGAGTTCTGGCTGGGGAGCCGATACCGGGTTGATGACAAGGGGGTCGAAGCCAGAACAGGCCTCAGCGTTTACCAAATGGAGTGGGGCGAAGTGCGTCGAGTGATCGTCTCTGATGAAAATGTGAAAATTTCACCGCTAAAAGAGGCGGGGAGACTCGATCCTTTCCGGGGCGTCGTGCTAAAGTTCGCTAGGCATAATCGGGAAGAGGTTCTTCGATTGGTGAGAGAGCGGTGCGCCGAGGATGTTCGATTTCTGGAAATCTGATTTGACGGAAGAGGAGACCGAACAACTCCTTGACAAGGCGGCACACGAAATACGCAAACGTCACATGCAAGCTCCGGCGATTCTCATGCTAGAATCCCACCGACCGCTTTGCAACGTAGGAGGCCACGCCGCCGTCGTCTTTGCCCCCTTCATCGTCCCGTTTCTGGGTTTCGACATGGTGAACAATTATTCGAGGCTGCTGCGCAAACAAGAGAACGTGGAGCGTTTGATACGACGGTTGGAAGTTCCGGCCGACGCCGCGAAGGGTGACGCCGCATGCTAGGGGAAGTTCCGATTGGGGCGCAGTACGCGGACACTGGCTGGTTTGGTGTCGCTGCCACCTTCATGGTGATGGTGTTCATCCTGTATAACATCGTCCGCGCCCACAACCGCCACGATCTCTTTATACGTCGGATTCCCGGCCTCAATGCGATCAATGATGCGGTAGGCCGAGCCACGGAAATGGGAAAGCCCATTGTCATGGTCCCGGGCTTGGGCCAACTTGACGCCATTGCCGTTCAGGCGATCAGCATTTTCACCCACGTGGTTCGACTTGCGGCACGCTTCACGACGCCAATCGTGCTTTGCTGCGCCGACCCAGCCGTTTATACCGTGGCCCAGGAAATGATCCGCGATGTCTATCTTCAAGAGGGCATTGAAGACCGCTACGACATTGATTCCGTTCGTTTTATCTCGGACCGCCAATTTGCGTTCGCCGCCGGCGTGTCCGGCCTCGTCTTGCGAGATCAGGCCGCCGCATGCTTCTTCATGGGCGCGTTCTACGCCGAGGCGCTGATTTTCGCCGAGACCGCCAACTCGGTGGGAGCGATCCAGGTGGCCAGTTCTACCGAAACGACACAGACGCCGTTCTTTATCACGGCTTGCGATTACGTGTTGATCGGCGATGAGTTTTACGCCGCCAGTGCCTATCTGTCTCGAGAGCCGGTGTTCGTGGGCAGCCTCATCGGTCAGGACTGGTCCAAGATCGCCATCATCGTCGCCATTGTGATCGGTGTGATCATGAACACGGCTCAGATAGGTGCGTTGAAGCTGAATCAAATCACTGAGGCGAAGTCGGACGCCGCCTACAAGCAGCTTGCCGCACCACGTCCGATTACGATGGACGATACGACGATGAGTCTGATGTTCAACCCTCAAGACGATAAGACCTGGAAAGTGGAACGCCCTCAAAAGCCGAAGGATACGGCCGATAAGGGGGCAGGCAAGTGATGGAGTTTCTCGCCCAGACGGACCCGGGCTTCTGGTTTGGACAGCCGGAAACCATGGATCTCCGGATCAAGGTTATTGGCTGTCTGGTATTTGGCTTTGTTCTACTCGCCGTGTTGCTCAACGTGCCGTCCCGATGGCGCAAGTACATCGTTGGAGCGATCACGTTTTTCGCAGGTTTGTTTTGGATTCTCCAGTTCTTCTGGCCCCAACCCCTCCATCGGTCACCGACCGATCTTCCGGCCAACCCGAAAGAGGTCGTGAGCTTCTGGCTGGATGATGCCGTGCCCGTCGTAAGCGACTTCACTAGCATTCTCACCGCTATGCTCACCCTGCTGGGCATCTTTTCCCTGCTTCGGGTTCATCTGGGCCGATTGTTCAAGATGCAGAAGGACTGGGCGTTCAGCCTTGTGCTGGCGATTGCTTTCGTATGCCAGGCCACCTTTTCGCTGTGGGACTACTACGACCGCAAGGCGAACCCACAAATTACCGCCGGGCATGGCTGGCACATTCAAAACTATATGTCGGACCTCCTATTCGACGGGATGGTCCAGCAGTTCGAGGCGGCGATGTTCTCGATGATCGCTTTTTATATCCTCTCAGCGGCGTACCGCGCGTTCCGGGTGCGCTCCCCTGAAGCGAGCGTGCTACTGGGCGCGGCGTTGATCGTGATGCTCAGCTACATGGGGGTAGTCACTCAGTGGGACGGCTTTGTCAAGTCCATGGCCGGCTCCAATCAGTTCCTGCTGAATTTCCAATTGTCGGTCATTCGAAGCTGGATCAAGGACTTCGTTCAAACCCCAAGCATCATGGGAATCGAGTTCGGCATAGGTATCGGCACGATATCCATGGGCCTACGCCTTTGGCTCAGCCTTGAAAAGACGGGGAACATCTGATGGCAAAGATCATTGGCGACAAACTGCAGTCTTTGCCCAAGTACTGGCTCTTCGCGATCCTGTTCTTGGTCACGTCGATCCCCTTGTTCCATCCGCTTTCGGTTCCGACCCCTCCCGACGACGGCTCGGCCGACCTCTACGCCCACCTTATGCAGGTACCGGCCGGCAGCACGATCCTGCTCGCCTCGGACTGGACCAACAGCACCAGAGGTGACTCCAAGGGCCAATTCGTGGCGATCATCAAGATCCTTGCCGACCGGAAGCTGAAGGCAGCCATCTATTCAACCGCTGATGCTCAGGCGCCCCGCGTTGCCCGCGATACCATCGCGGAGATCAACGCGGTTAGGGTCAAGAATGGTCAGCCGCCCTATTCGCAATGGAACGATTGGGTCAGTCTTGGCTTTTACCCCAGTGCGGAGGGGCAACTCAGCTCCATCGCCACTGATCTGCGCAAGGCGTTTGCTTCGAAAACGGAGCAGAATCCAGCCACCGGTGAGCAACAGGACGTGTTCGAATCGCCGGTCCTGCAGAAGATCTACAAGCTGTCGGATTGCGCCCTCTCCTTCACTATCACCGCGTCCAAGACGAGCGACCTGACGGTAGAACGCCTTCTCCACAAGACGCCGCTCGTGCTCATGGTCACCGGCGTCATGGGCCCGCAGACTCAGAACTATTACTATTCGGGGCAAATCGTGGGTCTGGCAATCGGTGTCAAAGGCGCCTATGACCTCGAGACCCTGATGGCCAAGGGACTGAACGTGCCGGGAGGGATTGTCTCCACCAAAATTCCCGCATCGGCGCCGCCGCTAAGCAACCAAACCGATGTCCAATCGATTGGCACTCTGTTCTATCCGCCACTCCAGTTCGCCCTGTGGCTCCTGATCATCATGGTCGTGATCGGTAACGTCGGCATGGCGCTTTCGAAAATGGGGGCTCAATCGAAATGAACCCAGGCATGCAGGATTTTCTCAACGCCTGGTACCCGCTCATCAAACTGAGCGCCGGCGTGTTCGGTACCGTGGGGCTTTACAGCGTTCTCTACAAGGAGAACAAGTTCTATCGATTCGTTGAGCACCTGTACCTCGGGCTGGCCGGTGGGTACAGCATGATCGCCCTGTGGACCGAGACCTTGGACGATACGTGGTACAGCAAAATGGTGGGGAAGGCCGCCACCCACGCGGATGCCGCTGTTCCTGGCATGTGGGCCTACGCGATTCTCCTGCCTATTGGGGCGATGGGCTACTTTGTCTTCAGCAAGAAGCACAACTGGATCGCCAAGATTCCCATCGGCATCATCCTCGGACTTTACGCTGGACAGCAGGTACAGGCGTGGTGGAACCACTACGGTCCCCAGATCAACAAGTGCATGCAACCGATTTTCCCAACCACGTTGGCCTCGTTCACCGTTCCCTCGAAGGTGGGCCTGAGCCCGGCGCAGGTTACGGCGATCAACCAAAACATCTATCCAAGCCAGGCCCTTTCCAATTTGATCTTTGTTGCCACCATTCTTTGCGTACTCAGCTATTTCCTCTTCAGCTTTGAGCTTAAGAGCAAGTTCTTCAAGGGGATGACGCGCACTGGTCGCCTGGCACTCATGATCGGCTTTGGCGCGATCTTTGGGTCCACCGTTCTTATGCGGTTCACGCTTCTCATCGATCGCATGTACTTCATCTGCATCGAGTGGTTCAAGCAGGGCATCCTGCACATGCGGTAGGCGCTGAACATTGGCTGAAGTCACCGTGGATGCGGTCGTACTGCGACGCCGCGACACTGGCGAGAGTGATCGGCGACTCACTCTCCTTTCGCGTCAGGAAGGGAAGATGGACGTTTCTGCGAAGGGCGCCCGTAAGGGCGCTTCCCGGTTGGCCGCGTTTTCTGAGGCGCTGACCGTCGCGCGGTTCACTTTCGCAAGCGGCCGACAGCGCCGCTTTGTCACCCAGGTCGAACCATTGCCAGGATTCCGAGGCCTGAGGACCGATTTCGACCGCCTGCAGGCGGCGTTAGCCATGGTCGAACTTGTCGATTCGGTTTTGCCCTACGAGCAGCCGGATGAGGACTGCTTTGATCTCGTGCTAAGCGCCCTCGGTCACCTTGAGACCCACCCCAAGGTCTTGGTCGCCTATGTCTGGGTCCAGCTGAAACTGCTGACGGTCAGCGGGTTCTTGCCGCTCTTTATGGAGTGCGCAGTGAGCGGGGAACCGTTACGGGAGGCCATCGCTTGGTACTCGCCCGATGCGGGAGGGTATGTCACCCCAGTTCATTCCCCGAGATTTGCCGATGCCCGTCAGGTGGCCGCCGAAGTCTTGATCGGTCTCGGGAAGATGGCCGAGCTAGACGCGCCACCGTCCAACCTTCGACGGTGTGAGGAGGCCGAAGCGGTGTTGCTCGCGACATGGCGTCACGTGCTCGCCACGCCGCTTCCTGCAAACGCCGCGGTGGCCGCGTCCGGGCGCCCGCTTGCCTAGGTTGTCTGGAAAACTCCAACCTGAATGTATGCTGAACTTCTGAAGAACGACCGATATTCAAAAGTTAGTCTAGGCTATATTTGATGCTATAATGCTGGGTGGACAGGCAGGAACTCAGGTCGACGACTGAGTGACCTTGGAGGTTAAGAATCAAAGAGGAAGCCCCCGTTCAAGCGCCGAACCCAGACTTTCAACTGCCCCCAGATGATCGTCCCCGTGGCGGTTGGCGAACGGAATTGCAGAGGCCAAGTCTGTCCGAGGTTTACCGCTCGATCGTGGTTCCCGAGAACGCGACGGGCTGGAAAAACCTCCTGGCTTTCCTGGGGCCGGGATACTTGGTCGCCGTCGGATATATGGACCCCGGCAATTGGGCGACCGACATCCAGGGAGGGGCTGCTTACAGCTACACCCTGCTCTCTGTGGTCGTCATTTCTAGCCTGCTTGCGGTCTTTTTGCAGGCGCTGGCGGCAAAGCTTGGCATCGTGACTGGTCGGGACTTGGCCCAGGCATGCCGAGATGCCTATAGCAAGCCGGTTTCGATCTGCCTATGGCTCTCGGCCGAAGTCGCCATCGTCGCCTGCGACATCGCCGAGGTGATTGGCGCCGCCATTGCCCTGAACCTCTTGTTTCACATTCCGATGATCCTGGGAGTGATCCTGACGGCTCTGGACGTGCTGCTGGTCCTCGCCCTCCAACACAAGGGCTTTCGCTACATCGAGTCCCTCGTGATTGCTCTCATCGCTGCGATGATGGCGATCTTTGCCTTGGAACTGATTTACGCCAAGCCGGATTGGTTCGGGGTACTCGCCGGGTGCATCCCGCGGCCCGAAGTCGTGAAGAACCCCGCTATGCTCTATATCTCCCTGGGGATCCTCGGCGCCACCGTGATGCCGCACAACCTGTATCTGCATTCCTCGATCGTGCAGACCCGTCGTCATGGGCTCAGTTTCAAGGAATTGAAGCAGGCGGTGCGGTCTTGTTATACGGACTCCACCGTGGCGCTAGTCCTTGCGATGTTCGTCAATATGGCCATCCTGATCCTCGCCGCAGCCGCATTTTTCAAATCTGGGCACAAGGACGTTGCCGACATTCAGGGTGCTTACAAGCTGCTTACGCCCCTGCTTGGCGTGGCCTTGGCAACTCCGCTCTTTGCGGTTGCCCTTCTTGCTTCGGGCCAGAACTCGACGCTGACCGGCACAATGGCCGGCCAGGTAATTTTGGAGGGCTTTACCCACTTCCACTTACCGATGTGGTTGCGCCGACTGATCTCGCGCTGTATCGCCATTGTGCCGGCAGTTCTGGCGGTGGCGCTATACGGTGAGAGGGGCTTGCAGACCCTCATCATTTTCAGCCAGGTCGTGCTGTCCGCTCAACTCTCATGCGCGGTGATCCCCCTTATTCAGTTCACCGGGGACAAAACAAAGATGGGACCCTTCGTCAACGGCTGGGCGACTAAGACCATTGGCTGGACGTCGGCGGTGGCCATTGCGGGTCTTAATGGCTACTTGATTTGGACGACGATTTTCCCCGCGAAATCAGGTTAAAAGCCTAAAGTGAGTTTGTCATTGCTGACGACCGAGTCAAATGCGAACGACTTGTTCGATTTGATGGTAGCATGATGAAAACATGAATCGCGCCCATTTGAACCTCACGATTCTGCTCGTACTCTCCCTCGGCGTCGCTGGTTGTGGTCCAGGCAACGTCTCCCAGCAAGAAAGCGCGGGACAAAAGAACGTTTTCCGATACCCGATTGTGACCAATCCCACGAGCCTGGACCCGGCAATCGTTGAGGATGGCGACACCATTGACTTGCTTCAGCAGGTCTACGAGGGGCTCTTCGGTTGGAGTACGGACAATAAGGTTGTGCCGATCCTCGTGGACAAATGGGAGCTTTCCAAAGACGGCAGGATCTATACGTTCCACATCAAGCAGGGCGTGAAATTCCAAAATGGACGTGAACTGGAGGCTTCCGACTTCAAGTATTCGATTGAGCGGTGCTGCGATCCGGCAACCAAGTCGAGTACCGCGAGCGAATACCTAGATGACATCGTGGGCACCGCCGAAGTGATTGCCGGTAAGTCGAAGGACGTCTCGGGCATCAAGGTGGTCGACAAGTACACGGTCCAGGTTCAAATTAAGGCTCCGCGCCGCTATTTCTTGGCCAAACTCACGTATCCCACGGCCTTTGTGGTGGCTAAAGAAGCGGTCGGATCGGGGCAGATCACGACCGTCCAGCAGATGGTCGGGACTGGACCGTTCAAGGTCACGTCGTTCGATCCTAACGAATTGGTCGTGTTAGCTGCCAATCCCGACTACCATGGGGGAAAAATCGCGATTGACGGCATTCAACGGCCCGTCGTAGTGGATCCCCAGACCCGCCTCGATATGTTCAAGGGTGGCAATGTCGATTTAACGCCAGTGGCCCCCGAGGATCTACCGGGTATCGAGGCCGATCCAACCCTCAAGTCGCAGCTCGTGTTCTATCCCCGGCCGGGCATCTACTACTTGGGCTTCAATGTGAAGACCTACAAGCCCTTTAGCGATAAGCGGGTACGTCAGGCGTTCGCCTTGGCCGTTGATCGCGACAAGATATGCACCCAGACGCTCGGTGGTGTCGACAAGGTTGCGAACACGATCCTTCCCCCCGAGGTCTTTGGACACCAGGACATTCCCTACGTGCTTCCGTTCAATCCGACCAAAGCCAAGGCGCTTTTGGCGGCCGCCGGCTATCCAGACGGGAAGGGATTGCCCCCGCTCGAATTTGACTACCGAGCTGGCCAAACCAACGTGAAACTGGTCGCTGAATCAGTGATCAGCCAGTTGCAGGCGAACCTTGGCGTGACCGTTCAGCCCAAGGAGGAGGAATGGGGCGCTTATCTGGCTGAGCATGACGAGTACAAGCATCCTTTTTTCCATATGCGCTGGATGGCTGACTACCTCGATCCCCAAGACTTTCTTAGCCTTATGCTCACCACCACGGGTGCGGAGAATAGGACCGAGTACAGCAACCCTCAGGTGGACGCCCTCTGTGCGGAGGCCGACCTGATCCAAGATCCGGCTAAGGCTGCCCTCATCTATGATCAGGCTGAGGATCTGATTCTCAACGACGCACCCTGGATTCCGGTTTATTACGAGACCGATGCCGAGTTAGTAAGTCCACGCATCAAAGGCTTGCGCAACTCCTGCTTCGGGCATTTACCGCATAGCACCGTTTCGCTTCAGTAAAGAGGACAACTTCCGATGGACACCATCCACCATTCCGATTTTCGGCCACGCAAACGAACGATCCGCGCGCTGACGAGGCAGGTTCTCATTGCCCGCACGGCGGATTTTCGTCGCCCCACCGAGGGGCCAGCTTGGGTCGGTGGCGAGCACGATGAGTTGCCTTATAGCGGGAAGACTGCGTGGCAGAGCAATGGGGGATCGGGCCGTCGGCATCCCGGCAGAACACTGCCCTACAGCTTCGAAGCGATGGTTCCAGATAGCGAGGGCGAGCTAAGGCGGCTTTCGATCGTGGGCGTGCTGGCCATGTACGCGGCCGAGTCAATCGAGGCCATTGGCGCCGTCGGCGCGACGCTTCAACTCATGAATGGCCAGGAGATCGCGTTTCGACAGGACCTCTTGAATGGGCGCCACTATCGCGACGCCCTCCTTGATGACGCCTTGCCGATTAATCCCGGCGACGGGACGTCGCTTGATGTCGTGGGGACAACTGAGATTGACGGGCGAACCTACCGAGTCGAACGGCTCACGGTTGATATCCCTGTCGGCATCGTGGGTGACCGCATTCGGTTTCGCGACCTTGGCAGCCCGAGTTCCTTTGTGATATTCGACGTGTTCTTCGAATTCGAGCCGGTCGGAGGTTGTCCCTTCCGCACAACCAGTGGAGGGGTGGCCCTGGCCGAACTTCCTCCCATCATCCGGGTTGGCGATCGCGTTCGGTTCAACAGAGCACTTGAGCAACTCATTTCGGCGATCGAAGACGGGCGAGACCTTGATGAGGCTCGCGGCCAAGCCCTCACTTTTGTGGCCATCGTGCTCGCGGGTTCTCTTGAACTCGGCGGCTCACGAGAGATGCACCGCGTTCAACTCGACACTGCTCGTGAGATCGATGGCTGCACCAACTTTAGGGAGATCGCCAGTCTCACGCGGATGGTGGTCGATAGCCTTGCCTCGCCCCTATTCGGTCCCAAAGCGGGGCCGTCGGCTCGGCTCGTGGACCGGGCGTTGACAATCGTCGAGCGCAACTATGCCAAGAACCTGACCGACACCACGGTTGCCGAGCAACTTGGGCTCAGCACGTCGCACTTTCGCTATCTGTTCAAGCAAGCGACCGGCCAGCCATTCCATAAGTATCTGATCTCGGTTCGGCTGGAAAAGGCGAAGCGCATGCTGCAGGATGAGAACATTCCGGTCTCGCAAGTTGCGGCGACCGTCGGCTTCAGCGGGCTCGCCCACTTTAGCAGGGCCTTCAGCCAACGCTTCGCCGTCAGTCCCAGTAACGTACGAAGGGTCTCCGGGTAGAGTCACTGCTTAGTTAAGCAATCCGCATTCCTCGGGTTGATGGCACGCGCATGCCATCGCTTGCCCCAGCAGTCGCTTCATTTCGGTTGCCTGAGCGATGACGGTGTCGAGTTGAGCCATCTTCTGTTCGGCCAGGCTTTGCCAGTGGCCAAACAGGGCTTCGCCCTCAGGCACGGGTCCCAGAAGTTCGGTGACTTCGGAGAGGGTGAAGCCGGCCGACTGGGCGAACCGCAATCGGCGGAGGGTGAGTTCCGCTTCGAGGGGATACCTTCTTTGGCCACCTTCCGTACGGCGCGGCCTGAGCAAGCCGCGCGACTCGTAGAATCGAATAGCCGAAGTTGCGAGGCCCGAGCGTTTGGCGAGCTGTCCGATCGACAATTCTTGAAAATTCTCTGTGTCCACCTTGACTTCAAGTTTACTTGAACTTTATACACTGGGCGCATGCTGAGTTTCTTTCCCCACCTCCTCATCATTGCTCCCATCGGCCAAGCCGTAGGGTCTGAACCCGGGCTTTACTGCGCCATGAACGCCCTCACCCCAAAAGAGCGGAAGCAACTACCCAAGATATTGGAGCGATTGATCAAAGCCGAGCCCGCCGTAAAGGAACTTTCCAATGGCTACGAGCTATCGTTTCACGCCAGTAACGGGCTGTTCCCGCTCGCCACTGAGTGGCTATCGATGGAGTGCCGATGCTGCCCATTCTTCGACTTCCAACTGTCGGCCGAGCGCTACGGTGGCCCGATGGTCGTCCGAATCACCGGGCCCGACGGAGTCAAGGCGTTCATCGCGGACGATCTTCCCACCCTTCACCGCCTAACTGAGGTTGCTCGGTAGGCACGGCGTCCTCGGCGTCCTTAAGTGTTTTGAGCTACCTGAGTTCGTATCCGGCGCCAACTAGGAGCGTGGGCGTGAAGGCGAGCAGGGCCAAGGACTTTAGGACGCCGAGGCCGGCATCCCTACCGATTGGGCGCGGCGTCTTGGCCGGTCCCTTCAGCCAAAACGACCGGATATGTAGTCTTCGGTCTTCTTGACTGTGGGCTTGATGAAGATCTTCACGGTGTCGTCGTACTCAATCAGTTCACCCATGTGAAAGAAGGCGGTTCGATCGCTGGTGCGCTGGGCCTGGCCCATGTTGTGGGTGACGATCACTACGGTGTATTGGGCCTTTAACTCAAGAATCAGGTCCTCGATCTTGCCGGTGGCAATCGGATCGAGCGCCGAACAGGGCTCGTCCATCAGGATGACCTTGGGGTTCACTGCCATCGTGCGGGCGATGCAAAGCCTCTGTTGCTGGCCGCCGGAGAGGCCGAAAGCGCTCGCGGAGAGCTTGTCTTTCACCTCATCCCAAAGGGCAGCGCCCCGAAGGCATTGCTCAACCAGGTCTTCCAGGTCGCCTCGTCGTCGGACGCCGTGGACCCGAGGGCCGTACGCGACGTTTTCGAAGATTGACTTGGGGAAGGGGTTCGGCTTCTGGAATACCATGCCAACCTCCTTGCGCAGATCGACAGGGTCAATTTCCCGGCCATTGAGATCGATCCCATCGAGAGTGAGTTCACCCTCAACGCGAGTTCCGTCGATAAGATCGTTCATTCGGTTGAAGCATCGAAGAAACGTCGACTTGCCGCATCCTGAGGGCCCAATGAACGCAGTCACGCGGTTCTCGGGAATGTCCATTGTGATGCCCCTCAGCGCATGGAAGTCCCCATAGTAGAAATTGAGGTTCTTGGCCGATATCTTCGCCCTTGTTTGGGTGGCAGTATCCGACATGGAAATCATTGGCCTAAGGTTAAGGTTACCGCCCATAAGTTAAGAAAGGGTTTCCTGAAGCAAAGCGTGATCGGCAAGAACTAGCGCAACCATCGCCTCGACCATAGGCACGGCTCTGGGCAAAACGCACGGATCGTGTCGGCCGCGACCCTGGATGGTCGTACTCTCGTGGTGCACATCCACGGTTTCAAGGGACTTCATGATCGTTGCGGTTGGCTTGAATGCGGCCCTTAGCACGATCGGCTCACCGTTGGAGATGCCGCCTTGGACGCCGCCACTGAAGTTTGTGCGAGTATGCACTCGACGGTCAGCGTCGGGATAGAACGCATCGTGGTGTTCAAACCCGGTCATCTCGGTTCCTGCAAAACCACTGCCAATTTCGAATCCTTTGCAGGCCGGCAACGAGAGCAGCGCTTTGGCGAGATCGGCCTCAAGCTTGTCGAACACGGGCTCTCCCCACCCACTGGGCACGCCACGCGCCACGCAACCCACCACACCCCCAATCGAATCGCCTTCCTTGCGGACATCTTCGATGTGCTGCTCCATGACCTTGGCAACCACCGGATCGGGGCATCGAACTGGGTTCGCCTCGATTTCCGACATCGTTACGTTAAGGGGATTGACGGTC
>Ga0302319_10014492_pt1 | contig 14688 bp, 13 predicted proteins | sample Bog_T0_2_FD_203319 | JGI IMG/M metagenome (GOLD analysis project Ga0302319, IMG submission 203319) | Peat permafrost microbial communities from Stordalen Mire near Abisko, Sweden - Bog_T0_2 | ecosystem: Environmental > Terrestrial > Soil > Wetlands > Peat | place: Sweden: Abisko, Stordalen Mire... | reverse complement strand
CATAAATCCATTCCTCACGTTTGGCAATGGATGCCAGCTGTTGATCCGTGATGCCTAATTGCTCGAGCGCGTCCGCGGCCGCGTGCAGCTGTCCCAGCCCGCCGTCCACAATCACTAATCCTGGAAACTTTTGTTTCTCTTCCTGCAGACGGCCATAGCGCCGGGTGATGACTTCGCGCATCGAAGCAAAATCGTCGTTGCCTTCCACCGTGCGGATGATGAACTTGCGGTAATCGGCTTTCTTCATCTTGCCGTCTTCCCAGACCACCATGCTGGCCACTTTGTCGGTGCCTTGGATATGCGAGATGTCGAAACATTCAATGCGGCTTGGCGCTACTGGCAGGTTGAGGGCGTCTTGCAGCGCCTCTTGAATCGCTTTCGAAGACGGTTTCAATACGCGAAAACGTTGGTCGAAACTGTGCTTCGAATTCATCTCCACCAAGCCCAGCAAAGCCTTCTTGCTGCCGCGCTGCGGCGTGTGGATCTCCACTTTATGGCCGCGCTTTTCGCCGAGATATTCCTCCAGTTCGTCACGGCTTTCGAAATCGGCGGGCACATGAATCAGACCCGGAATGTAAACACTGTTCAGGTACACCTGCTTCAGCAGCGCTTCAAAAAAGGCGGAGGGCTCGAATTCTTCCTGATCCTCCCAAAAGAACTCGCGGCGGTCGACAATCTTACCGTTGCGCAGGTGAAATAAGTTGACGGCCACTAAGGGCGGCTCGGCGTGAAAGCCGAAAATGTCAACATCATCCCCTTCTGCCGCAGCCATCTTCTGTTTCTGCTCCATCTCGCGTACAGTGGTGGCTAGATTGCGCAGATTGCCGGCTTCCTCAAAACGCATTTCTTCTGAAGCGGTTTCCATACGACGGTCCAGTTCGTTCGCTAAATCACGATGGCGTCCTTCCAGAAATAGCTTCACGTCGTGCACCGCGGCCGCGTACGCTTCATCGGTGGTTAAGCCAGTGACACACGGTCCCAAACAACGGTGAATATGGAATTGCAGGCAAGGGTGCGTGTGCTTGCGTGAGAAATCAATCTTGCACGAAGGCACCTTAAAATGGCGGTGGATGAAGTGCACCAGACGATGCGCCAGGTTGCCTGGAAAAAAAGGGCCGTAGTAGCCGGCGCCATCTTTGAGAATGCGTCTCGTCACATAAACACGCGGATACTTTTCGTTGGTGAGTTTGACGTACGGGTAAGTTTTGTCATCGCGCAGCAGAATGTTAAAACGCGGCTTGTACTGCTTGATGAGGTTATTCTCAAGGGCCAGCGCTTCCTTGTTGTTATCAACCTCAATGAAATCAATATCGCGCGCCTCTGAAATCAGACTGCCAGTCTTGGCTTCCGCCAACCGGTCTTCGTTGAAATAGCTTCTAACGCGGCTGCGAAGGTTTTTCGCCTTGCCGACGTACAGAATCTTCCCTTCGCCATCTTTGTAGAGGTAAACGCCCGGCTGGGTGGGAAGCTGCGCTACTTTCTCGCGGAGTTCCATTTGGCAGCTATAATCCTAATTGTGGCACGCGTTTGGCAATCTCTCTTTTCCCTCGTTTTCCTAGCTCATTTGGCGGTTGGCGCCCAAGCTCCGGCCCAACAGCCATCGCCACAGAAGCATTCCGACGAACAGTTGCCGGACGAAACCAACCTTCCGGAAGAAGACGAGGCCCTGGCTCCGAAAAAGTACGTGCTCAATCCGCTGGAGTCGAAGCGCAATATTGAGATCGGCAACCAGTATTGGAATAAAGGCGCGTATCAGGGAGCACTGAGCCGCTACAAAGACGCCACGCGCTACAACCCTAGTTCGCCAGAGGCATTTCTAAAGATGGGTTTGGCGGAAGAAAAGTTGCATCATGACGCGGAAGCGAAGACGGCCTTTCAAAAAGTAGTCAAGCTAGCGCCCGATTCTAAATTCGCTGCCGAGGCCAAGAAGAAGCTTGGTTCAATTAAGGATTAGCCAGCGAAGTTACTTCGTCGCCAAAGCGTTTTGAAAATCCTTTAGCGCCATCGTGTTCAGAATATCTCGCGCCTCCAACCACCCGCGCCGCGCCGTCAGCACGCCAAACCGCATGTTATTCAAATGGGCCTGCCGGTGCGCGTCCGTCGAAATTGTAAACTTGCACCCCTTCGCCTTTGCCGACCGAATGAGCGGCCCCGGCAGGTCCAACCGTTCCGGACTCGCATTCACCTCAAAGCAGACCTTCCGCGCTGCCGCCTGTGTGGCAATTCTCTCGAAATCGAACGGATAAGAGTCCCTCTGCAACAGCAATCGTCCAGTCCCGTGGCCGATCACGCGTAATGACGGCGATTCCAAAGCCTGCAACAATCGATCCGTCATCTCCGCCGATTCCAAATTCATATGGCTATGCACGCTACCAATCACGATGTCCAATTCCGCCAGCGCATCTTCCGCCAAATCCATGACGCCATCGCGCAAGATGTCGCATTCCAGGCCGGCGAACACATGCAGTGGCAAGCCTTCCCGATTCAGTTCTCGCACTTGCGCGGCGAAAGCCACCACCCGCTTCTCGTCCAGCCCGTTGGCCATCGCCAGCGCCTTCGAGTGATCGGTAATCGCGATGTACTCATAGCCCAGCGCAGCGGCTGCTTCCGCCATTTCGCGCAGGGTCGCCTTACCGTCCGTCTCCGTCGTGTGCATGTGAATGTCGCCGCGCATATCGCTCAGTTGCACCAGCTTCGGCAACGCATTCTTTTGTGCTGCTTCTAGCTCTCCGGAGTTTTCGCGGATCTCGGGAGGAATCCACGCGTACCCCAGCTTCTGGTAAATCTCTTCTTCCGTTTCACCGGCTACCCGCTGGTTCCCTTCCAATGTGAAGAGGCCATATTCATTCAGCGTCAAACCCTGCTTAATCGCTTGCGTTCGCAGCACCACATTGTGTTCTTTGCTGCCCGTGAAATACTGCATGGCGGCGCCGAAGCTTTCATGCGGCAGGGCGCGCACATCCACCTGCAACCTCTCAATCCCGTACGTCACACTTGCCTTGTTGACGCCTTGCCCCAATACTTCTTGCGATTTCGGATGCTTAACAATGTGGTCGAGCGCGGCTGCCGCCTTGGGTCCAGTCACCAGTAAATCTAGGTCGCCAATCGTTTCTTTACCTCGCCGCAAACTGCCCGCCGCTTCCACTTTCTCGATACCCGGCAACGCCGAAAATTCCGCAATCAGTTCATCCGCCGTCCGCCGTCCAAAACTCAACAGGAACCGTCCCGCGCTTTTGCGATAAGACTCGATCGAGCGCAATACTTTCTCTTCGAGCTTTGCCCCCATGCGTGGCAGTTCTCGCAACTTCTGTTCACGGCAGATGCGCTCAAGATCATCCACCGTCTTCACCCCGTGATGTTGATAGAGAAGTGCGATGCTCTTCGGCCCCAACCCCTGAATCTTCAGAAGTTCAAGCGCCGAAGCCGGATATTTGGCCAGCATTTCGTCGCGCCGCTCGAACGATCCGCGTTGGGCGATCTCGGTAAGTACCGCCGCCAATCCTTTGCCAATACCCGCGATCTCGGTTACGCTGCGTTCTGGGTTCGATAGCATATCTTGCACCCGCTCGGGATGCCCCAGAATGACGGAAGCAGCATTACGATAGCTGCGAATCCGAAAGCCATCCTCGCCGGCGATCTCCATAAGGTCGGCCGTCTCACTCAGCAGTTGCGCAAAATCTTTATTTTCCATGTGGGGTGTGAGCTGTGATGATCGCAGGCGCTGGTTCAACATGCACCAGCACATCCGCCACCCAAGGCAAAGTATCTTTAATCACGCCGCGGACTTGTGTGGCGATGTCGTGCGAGGCGCGAACCGTCAGTTCCGGATCCACTTCTAAATGCAAATCCACGTGGTAGCGTAGGCCCGTGGCACGCGCGAAGCATTTCTCAATCCCCAATGCGCCCGGAACGCTGAGCGCCGCGCGCCGAATCTCCGCAAGCTTCTCAGGATCGGGCATCGTGTCCAACAGATTGTCAATCGTGCGGTGGACCACTTGGATCGACAATGCAAAAATAATCACGCCGATGACAATGCCGCCAATGTGATCGGCGGTGGCGAATCGTGCCGGATTGAGCAACGTGAGACCAACCGCCATTAGCGCCACAAACGTGGAAAGAAGGTCTGTCATGTCATGCCAGGCGTCCGCCTGCAACGCGGTGGACGAAATGCGGCGTCCGACGCGAAATTTAGCCGCCGAGAGAACAATTTTCACAACGATTGACGCCAGCAGTGGGTACAACGCGTAGGCGGGCATCGAACCGCGTTCCGCCATGGACGTATATCCGTGCCAAAAGATCGCCGCTCCTGCCAGCAAAAGAATCGCGCCCACCGCCAAACCGGCTAAAGTTTCATAACGGCCATGGCCATAGGGATGTTCCGAATCTGGTGGTTTCGCTGCCAGCCATAGTCCGGTATAGACAATGCCGGAGGAGAGTACGTCGCCGCCCGCCTCCAAACCGTCTGAAGTGACGGCGGAAGAACCGGCGTGTGCACCCACCGCTACCTTAGATACCGCAATGGCGGCACCGACGGTCATGCTGATGAGGGCGATTCGCCGGCCGATCAGTTCTTCGCGCCCGACTACACTCTGTCCCCCAGAAAAGGAGAGCATACGCTTGAGGATATCGCGCCCACTCATCCTAAGGTCAAGCCTTGTTCTAACCGATAGAGCAGATATGGTCCAGGCAAAGCCTCGGGAACGGGGCGCCACCCTTTTGATGGTCACGTTTGTGTCCGCCTTCTTACTGATCCCGATCATCGGCACTTGTATAGATGGCGCAGTCTTGTATTGGGCGAAAGCCAGGCTCTCGGCAGCTGTAGACGCCACAGCACTGGCTACTGGCCGTGCATTAAGCGTCGGCCAATCCAGTTCCGAACAAATTGCTGACGCCATTGTCATCGGCCAGAGTTATTTTGCGGCAAATTTCCCAGCGGGTGTCATGAGAACCACAATCCTGGGAAACGGCCCTGTCATCAGCATCGCTGATAGCGGCACACACCAAAGAACTGTGACGGTCAACGTATCGGTAGTGGTGCCGCTCTATTTCATGCCGATCATGGGCTACAACAACCAAACTGTCGCGGCGACAGGACAAGCGACCAGGCGCGACGCCAACATCATGCTTGTGCTGGACCGATCCAATTCTATGAATAATTCAAAGGGTTCGTGCGGCGTACTCGTCGCCAGCGCGCAAAACTTTGTGAGCCAGTTTGTAGATGGCCGAGACCGCCTGGGTCTGGTTACCTTTCAAACCGGAGCTCACATAGACTACACTCCCACTTTGACATTCAAATCGGGCAGCCCCAGCCTCAGTGCCACTTTAGGAACGCTCGTCTGTGGTGGCGACACAAGCACGGCCCAAGGGCTTTACCTCGGGTATGACCAGATCAAAAACGCTATTAATCAACCAGGCGCTTTAAATGTGATTCTACTTTTCACTGACGGCTCGCCCAATGGACTCTACGCTAAATTCCCAATCAAGACTGAGACGGATACGCGCTACGATCCCATAAATACTTCGGCATTAACATCTGAAGGTCCAAGCAATTGTGTGGGTCCTGGCCCCCTGGTAGGGATCATTGCCGATGGCTCCACCGAAACAGCCAGTAGCATCACAACGATCAATGCAACTGGAGGCACTGTGGCTGTATTGAGTGCCGCCGGCGTTCCTATTACGAACGGCAATAATCCTACTACCATCAGCGCCCCAGGCTGTTCCTTTCCAAATGCTAACTGGTACTACTCAGAATACGGGCGGTTGGATGTCGCCGCTATCCCGCCGACGGATTATTACGGAAACTCAACTCTCGATCGCGGTCTGATGCCGACTCTGGATGTGTTTCCCAGTTCGAATACCCACTACCAGGGTCAGATCCGCCCAGATACGCCCCGTAATGCGCGTTGGGCCTCTTTCAACGCCACCGACTCCATGGCCCAAACTATCAGGAACGATACTATCTATACTCCCATCATTTTCACCATAGGCTTGGCCGGCAACGAAGCTATGGCCATGGACCAAAATTTCATGGAGCGCCTCGCCAACGACCCACGTGCATCCAATTACGATCCCACTAAACCCCAGGGTCAGTTCATCCTGGCATCAGATACGTCAGAGTTGGCGCAAGCTTTCCAGCAGGTGGCTTCGCAAATCTTGCGCCTGTCGAAATAATCAGTCCGATCCCGTAAACTATGAGTTAATGTTCCTGGCCGTCCTCGTGCTCTTGGGAACGTTGAACCTTACTGCTACGATCGCCGACGGTTCTACGCCGCCCTCCAAAGCAAAAACTGAACTTGAAAAAGCTGTCGAAGAATTTAAAATCGATAGCGCGGCGATGGGCTTGCGTCCAGGACAAACTGCGTCGGAGACCAGCCAATCAAAAGAAACCCGTCCTGCGTGGCATGGCCGCCTTTTCGAGAATTTCCGCAATAACCTGCTCGATGCCATTCCTCACGAGATTAAACAGCGTGACGAAAGCAGTTCCTTGCTGCAGCGCAATCAGTTCGGGTTCAATGTCTCCGGCCCAGTCATCATTCCTCATTTGCTGAGTGCGCGGCGCCGGACATTTTTTTCGTTGTCGTACGAAGGAGTGAGAGAACACATCTCGCGAACTCTTCTGACCACTGTTCCCACTGTGGCTCAACGCACTGGCGACTTCTCTCAAGTGGTCGACAGCGGTGGCAATCCTCTCGCCATTTTTGATCCCGCCTCAACACAACTAAACCCGGCTTACGATCCTACGCAGGCTGTCTCTACCGGCAACTTGCAATATCTGCGCCAGCAGTTCGGCGGCAATATAATTCCTATTTCCCGGCTCGACCCGCAAGCCATTTCCGCGCTCACGCTGTATCCCGCGCCGAACACCAACGCCGGCCCATACTTCCAGAACAACTATTTCGTGAGTTCCCCTGCTACGAATACAGCCGATGGGTTTCTCGGTAAGGTCGATCAGCAGATCAACCCGCGGAACCGTATTACCTTCGATTTCAATATCTCGACTGGCCTCCTAGGATCGCCCCGGTGGTTTGCCACGGCCGCTAATCCCGGTAGCCCGAATCAAACATTTCACAACCGGCATTTCGATATTCCCTACGTTTTCACCCTGTCTCCGTCGACTGTTAACACCGCGACATTGAATGTAGACCGTCGTCAATTTCTCACGCAGACCGCCACCGGTGCCTCATTCCCTGTCTATCGTCTGGATTCCTACATCGGTTTCGGAACATTTTCGCCCTACGGACATACCGCTCGTACCGTGTACACGTTAGACGATGCGCTCAGCACACATCGCAGCGGCCATTACCTCAGCGCTGTCGCAGAATACCTCTTCCGTCAGGTGAACGCGTTCGCGCCTGATTTTCCCGACGGCTATTTTCACTTTTCTTCCGGCATTACCAGCCTGCCCGGTATTGTCGATACCGGCGACTCGTTTGCCAGCATGCTAATCGGTTCGCCTGATCTGGCCGAAAAGACCTATACGCCGCAAACTTCATACTTTCGCAATACATCAGCGTTTTTGAGTGCGCAAGACAAGTATGAGTTCAGCAAATCCTTGACGATAACGGTGGGCGCTCGCTTGAACCGCCGCACGCCGCGAACCGAAAAATACGATCGGCAAAGCACTGTCAATCCTTTGGCTATCAACCCGGTCGACGGTTCGCCCGGCGCCCTCAGCTTTGCCGGATTGAACAACGTGCCCTCTGGCTTGCGGCCCGTCAGCTATAGTTTTGACCCCAGCGCATCCTTTGCCTGGAGCCCCGATGCCAGTATGCGGACTGCCGTTCGCGGGTCCTTCGCTCGAACCCACGTGGCTATCCCTCTTTCCTCTTCGCAATGGTCGACGTTAGGCTTCACGGCTCTCCAATCCATTGTTTCGCCTAATAGTGAGCTTGCGCCTGCAGTTACTTTATCTGCCGGCTTGCCTTCTCTGCCATTTGCGTTACCCGATTTGCGGCCCGATGCTGCCAATGGCGGGGTAGCCGATTGGCTTGATCTCACCGCGCGCGAACCCGTCTATCAATCGGCCTCACTCACTATCGAACGCCAGCTTCCGTTCTCCGTGATTCTTTCCGGGGGCGCCTACTACAATGGCGGTCACGATTTGCTCGTCGGCGATAGTTCCGCTAATCCGAACGCCATCAACCCCAGCGCGCTCAGCTACGGTGATTTGCTGTATACCGAATCATTCGCCGCTACCTTGCGACCGTTTCCCAACTACACCAGCTTCGAGCTAAATGGTCTGTATCCAATCGGCCGATATCAGCGAAACGCCGCCTTCCTCCGTGCCGAAAAGCGCGCGTCGAACGGCCTATCCGTCTCGCTCTACTACGAATACGGCAAGCAGTTTGACGATTATTCCGGACCCTACGGCATTCAGGATTTCTATAACCGCAACAACGATTGGGCGCAGACTTATGGCGTGCCGCGTCAATCAGTGCAAATTTCTTATGTGTACGAACTGCCTATCGGCGGCAACAAATCGATTTTGAATTTGTCAGGCTGGGAGCAGGCGCTGGCCAGCAACTGGTCGATTAGCGGGCGTATTTATCTAGACGACGGCTTTCCGCTGGCCATCCATCCCGAGTACAACAATACCGGCGGAGTCATCACCGGCCTCACCGTCAATTCTGTTCCCTGGGTGAGCCCAGTTGTTTCCCATCCCAACCCCAATCTCTGGTTCAATCCCGCCGCCTTCATCCAGCCAGCCGATTTCACCCTAGGCGATGCGGAACGTACGAGCGGCGCCGTGCTAGGTCCGGGAGTCCACACGTTCGATGCCACGCTTGTCAAGCGCATCGAAACAGGGCGTGATACCACCATCGAATTCACTACTACTGCTTTCAATGTTTTCAATCACGCCGATTGGAACCTACCCGATACCGCCATCGGCTCGGTAGCCGCGCCCAACACTGATGCCGGGCACATCATTGGTTCGCACGGGGGACGCGTCATTCAATTAGGATTGACGTTTAACTTTTAATGCGCATCTTCCTGGTCGTTCTTCTCGCGTGTTCTACTTTGACGGCCGCGCCCACTACTACGCCGCCAATCCATGAGTCCTTTTGGTCAGTGCCGCTCTGGGTGGAACCAGCGGATCCAAATCTGGTCCCTACCGATCTCGCAGCCTTCATAAACGATCAGCCCGCCATGATCGCCAAACTTCTCAATCCTGATTCCGATTTGGTGATTCTCGTGGTTCTCGATCTCACCGGTGACCTCGCTCTCATACAACCCGGCAAAGAATCTTTGATCGCCGAACTGAACAAGCTGCCTGATAATGCTTGGGTCGGACTGCTGAACGCCCAAGGTGGCCTAAGCGTTCTGGCCGATCCTACCGGCGACCGGGCGAGCATTGCAGCCCTCATTCAAACGTTCCCCATCAGCGGCAAGGCCGGTCTTCTTGATACCCTTGATCCGGTGGCGACGCTCGCTGATCATCTTTTGCACAAAGCGGATGTCCGCGTCGCCGTGCTTTACATTACCGATAGCGACGTCACCAACTACCGTGAAGATCTCACCAATCCTGTTATCAATTCGAGCGATCCTCACGATCTCAGCCGCCGTTTTCCCGACGCCTTGATTCGCGAACGCGGCTCCCGCCTGGAACACCGCTTGGCGCATGGCGGCGCACCCATCTTTATCCTGCACTTGCAATACCGCCCCAGCGGACTGAATCAGTCTTACCAAAGCGTGCTTGGTACGCTGGCGGAAACCACCGCTGGTTTTGCAGCGTTTTGCCGCTCGTCCGGCAATATTCCTGATGAGATCGCGAGTATGATCTCCTATATTCGCTCTTCGTATTTCTTGAAGCTGGCGCTTCCCCCGAAGCCGGCATCGGTTTTGCAGTTGCGGGTTGGCTGGAAAAATGATGACAAATCGGAAAGGCACTTAGCCTATCGCGCCCGATTATTGGTGAAGCAGAGGTGACTATGCTGTCCAAAACCACGACGTTTTCACTCGTTGCTCTTTGCGTTCTGCTGAGCGTGCTCCTTCTTTGGCGCAGCGGTTCGGCCGCTACCGAAAAGAGCCGCTTAGAGAGCCGCGTCAGCGCATTAACGCAGGAATTGACGGCGGCTAGACAGACGTCCGCTCCAGCACCGCCTCCGGTAGAGCAGCTTCCGCGCGATGCCAAACTGCCCACTGCTCCGGCCAAACCACATTCTGAATCCGCCTCGCGCGCTGCCGCGGCCTCCGCAGTAAAGCTAAACGAAGATCTCGCTGCTGCCCGCCTCCGTATCAGCGATTTGGAATCCAAGCTTCTATCACTGGAGGCCGATCGGGCCGCACTGGCTAAACAGCGTCAACAAGAACTAACAACAGCCGCAGAAACTTGCCGCACTCAAATCGCCGATACGCAACATTCGCTTGAAACGGCGCAAGCCGACCTCAAATCCGCCCAACGGCGTGTGGCTCTCTTTGAATCAGAAAACGAGAACCTTCGCAAGTCGCAAGCCTCTGCCTTGAAAACGCCCGCTCGCGCCTCATCGGTGCCGGATGGTGAACTCGATGAACTCTCGCGCCGGCGCGATGGTTATCTGAAGAGTTTGATCCGCCGTTATCGCGAAATTGATAATGATTACCGTGTCGTGATGCGAGATCCGCAAGGCCCGCGCACTACCGATCCTGCTATGCTACGCATTCAGGCCACACTTTCACAAGCCGAAGAAGATCTACGCCAGATAGATTATCTGAACGCCAAAACTCTGCTAGTCGAAAAACGCCAGGAAAAGAATTGAATGTGTAACACCAAAGTCATCCGCATTTTCGCTTTCGCGCTTTTCGCATCGGCTCCGCTCTGGGCTCAAGCGTCGACAGGCTACGTCCCTCTCTCGTCAAGTGAGCGGCTTGACCATTACCTGCATAAAACCTTTCTTTCGCCCGCTATTTACTTCGCCGCACTCGGGTCAGCCGGTGGTTCTCTTCTCTCAAAGGACCCTCCCGAATGGAGGCAGGGTGTGGCCGGTTATACCGAACGCAGCGCCAGCATCTTCGCTTCATTAGTCATCCAGCAAAGCGTTTCCGAAGGCGCTGCTGCCGCACTCCACTACGACCCACGTTACTTTCGTTGCGATTGCCATGGCGTGGTCCGTCGCACAATTCATGCTTTTGCTTGGTCTTTTGTAACGAAGAACGACGAAGGGCGCACGCGACCGAACCTTCCAGCGATTGCTGGCGCATATGCCGGAGGCATGATTCCTTATCTTTGGTATCCCGATCGCTACAGCCCTCTGAAAGACGGCTTCCGCGAAGGCAGCCAGCAATTTAGTTTCACGGTTGGGCTTAATCTGATCCACGAATTTAGTCCTGAACTAAAGCGCGTTCTGCACTCCAAAAATAATCCTTAGCTGCGTCGCCGCCTTGGCGCCGATGTCCCGAGTCGTTTCTGCCTGTTCTCTTCTTGTCGCTCAAACAGCGGCAGCAAATTCGCCACAATACAGGTAAACGCCGCATCCAGTCCCTCCCCGGCGTAGATCCTCCCAATCTGTGCTTCCACTCTTGTCGGTTCGCCTAAGGTCCCCAGAAATTGATTTGAGGTGAGCCGCTGGCACTTCTCGCCATCCACACGCCCGTCTTCGCGCAGTATCTTGAGTCGCGCGTAAAGCGCCAGCACTGCGTCGCCAATCCAGGCATCCTCTACTGGGGGAACTTCCATGCCACTACTGTAACTTGCCTCTTGACAGTTGTTCAAAGTGATGCTATTTTTCTAGCATGGTGCTAAAAGAACAGCACAAGCTAAGCCGTCGCGAACGTCAAATTATGGATGTGCTTTATCGTTTGGGCCGCGCCACTGCCGCCGAAATTTTGGAAAATCTTCCAGACCCGCCCGGTTACTCGGCCGTCCGCGCCATGCTGCGTGTGCTCGAAGAGAAGAAGCACATCCGTCATGAAGAGAAAGACCTGCGTTATGTCTTTATCCCCATCGTCACGCGCGATAAAGCCCGCCGCTCCGCCGTCCGACACATGCTTGATACCTTTTTTGAAGGTTCGCCGGAACAAGCCGTTGCCACTTTGCTCGATGTTTCCGGACGCGATTTGTCCAAGGATGACTTCGACCGTCTCGCTGCATTAATTGAAAAGGCTCGTCAGGAGGGACGCTAATGCTATCGCTTATGGCAAACTTGCTGATTCGTTCGTCGCTGATTCTCGGCGCGGCCGCGCTGTTGTGCCGACTGTGTTCACCTTTGCGTCCCAAGCAATGCCATGCCATCTTACTCGCCGCGTTCGCTCTTCTCTTTCTTTGGCCGCTGCTTGCCGCGGTTCTGCCGGAAGTGAACATTCCTTTCGTTCTGCAGCGGGCAGGTTCGGAAAGCGTCACCGTCCAGCAGTTTGTGGTGAACCGCCGCGCTGCACCAATCACTCACGGCCTTCTGGTCTCACCCGCCGTTCTCTGGGCCGCCATTGCTTTCACCACGTTAATTCCGCTCGCGCTTGCTCAGCTTCGTCTTCGCGCCATGGTTAGCCTTGCGCAGCGGTGTGAAGACGGAAATTGGCTGTCGCTTCTCAACGAATTGTGCGCCCAGCTAGGCGTCGCGAGTGCGCCTTCTCTGCTGATCCATCCCGATCTGATCATGCCCATGGTGTCTGGCGTGCTGCAGCCGAGTATCGTTTTACCGAGCGATTGTCATTCATGGAACGATTCCCGCCGCCGCATCGTTCTGTTGCATGAACTCGCACACATTGTGCGCAAAGATCTTCTGTCCCAGCGTTTCGCCCGTTTTATCGCGGCCGCTTGGTGGTTTCAGCCTCTCGCTTGGGGTAGCCTCAACTTCTTGCGACGCGAAAGTGAACGCGCCTGCGATGAATTAGTCATCGCTTCAGGTGTGCGCCCGTCTGATTACGCGGCGGAGTTACTATCCATCGCACAAAGCTTCATGGTCCATCGTTCCAGTCTCGCTATGGCTCGTCCCGATGGCCTGGAAATCCGGCTCCAATCCATTCTGCAACCAGAAACGAACCGCTCCACACGCCTCGTCGCCGTAGCTCTCATTAGTCTTACCGTCGTGACCGTTGCGGCCGCGGCGGTTACACCGTCACTGAATTCTCAACCCCTGTCACCACGAGGTCACACTTTGAAACATACACTTTTCGCCGGCCTGCTTGCTTCCGCGGGCCTCACGGCCGCCACCATTGGCGGTTCTCTTTACGACCCCAGCGGCGCTGCTGTGCCAAACGCGAAAGCGCTGCTGTACGATCCAGACACCAATACGAAATTCGAAACCACCACCGCACCCGACGGCAAGTTCACTTTCGAAGCCTTACCTGCAGGTCAATATATTCTGCGGCTGCAGAGCCCAGGCTTCGCTACGTTGTTCCGGGAATTCAATGTGAAAGCTGATTCCAAAGTTGACCGTGGGCTCACCCTTGCTTTGGGTAAGGTACAAGAAACAGTCAATGTAGCCGCCGAGGGTGCGCCTAACTCAGTTGCTCCGGCAGTGACCCCGGCCCCTACAGTCAACAAACGTTTGCGCGTCGGCGGCAACGTCGAGCAAATGAATTTGGTGACCAAAGTCCAGCCAATCTATCCTGTTGCCGCGAAGGTCGCGCGAGTGCAGGGCTCGGTTACTTTAGAGATGGTCGTCTCTAAAGAGGGCGAACCGCTGGATCTTCGCGTCCTCTCGTCGCCCTCCGATGACTTGACCCAATCCGCCCTAGAAGCGGTCCGCCAGTGGCGCTACAAACCAACCTTACTCAATGGCAATCCGGTGGAAGTAGTCACCGACGTACTCGTGAACTACACTCTCGTGAATTAACTAACGCAGTTCGTAGTCAATCGCGAAGACTTCCTGCGGTGAAGACTCGTACAACGCCAGCGGTGTTCCTGCTGGCGTTAACCCAAACCAAATCTCCGCCGGCCAGCGGAAGTCTTTCAAATCGACTACCATCTCGAGCGTACCGTCAGCGACCCGCAGCCGGTACAGCTCCCAACAGTCCACTAACTTGCGCCCTTTGAAGTAGATGTAACGCGAGTCGGCAGACCACATCACATTCTCGATCGCCCGCAGCCGCAAAACATTCTTCCATTCGCTTCCTGGCCATTTTAATAGCGCCAGGTTCGTCCCATCAAACGATGGCGCTGCAATGTACTTCCCGTCCGGTGACCAGCGCGGGCTCCACAAGCCGTACGAGTTCGGAATGTCGGTGATTTTATGCGTGGCTAAATCGATCGTTCATATGCGGTCCCGGCTTAGCTTCCGTCCGGTCGCCAAACAGAATCGCCTTGCCATCGAGCGACCAGGTTGGCACGCCTTGCCCTTTCCCTTCGGCCGCTGCTTCTTCAACGACACCACCGCTCGCAGCAATGATCGCCGCGCGCCACTCGCCCCCAGGCCTGCGGCTCATGAAGGCAATTCGCTTACCATCCCGCGACCAGTGCGGCTCATGCGCCTCCATCTCCTCATGGGTCAACTGGACCGTTCGCCACCATCTGCCTTCGCTTTCCACAACGTATGATCCGGATGCTGAATGAAGGCGACCTCCTGCCCAGCTTTCGAATAATCCATCTCGTAAACGGGCGCGCCATGCCAAAACGGTCTCCACTCTTTCGTCGCCGGGTCCAAGCTTGTTAGTTGCGGCGCGGTGACCGAATGAATCGCGAAAATTTCTTTGTTGTCTGCGGAAACTACCGGCCAGCGCCAGTAGCCAGGCCCGTTAGTGAGTGCTACCGGCTTGCTGCCGTCCACACGTCCA
>Ga0302319_10014491_pt1 | contig 14689 bp, 11 predicted proteins | sample Bog_T0_2_FD_203319 | JGI IMG/M metagenome (GOLD analysis project Ga0302319, IMG submission 203319) | Peat permafrost microbial communities from Stordalen Mire near Abisko, Sweden - Bog_T0_2 | ecosystem: Environmental > Terrestrial > Soil > Wetlands > Peat | place: Sweden: Abisko, Stordalen Mire... | reverse complement strand
TCAACGTTGCGGAAGAAATTGGCCGTTCCTTCCTCGACTATTCGATGTCGGTCATCATCTCGCGCGCGCTGCCCGATGTGCGCGACGGTCTCAAGCCCTCCCAGCGCCGCATCCTTTACGCCATGCATGAACTGGGCCTTTTGCCCGGACGCGCCACTTCCAAGTGCGCCGGTATCGTCGGCGAAACGATGAAGAAATTTCATCCCCATGGCGATCAGGCCATTTATCCCACGCTGGTTCACATGGCCGAGCCGTGGTCGATGCGCGAGCGACTGATCGAGGGCAAAGGCAATTTCGGCTCGGTCGAAGGCGACGCCCCCGCCGCCATGCGTTATACGGAGGCGCGCCTGACGCATCTCGGCTCGATCCTCATGGAGGACATCGACAAGGACACGGTCGATTTCCAGACGACCTACGATGAAAAAAACATGGAGCCCGTCGTGCTCCCCGCCGCGTTCCCCAACCTGCTCGTCAACGGCGGCACGGGCATCGCGGTCGGCATGGCGACCAATCTCGCGCCCCACAACCTGACCGAGGTGATCGACGGGATCTGCGCGCAGATCGACAAGCCGGAGATAACGATTGCCGAGTTGATGAAGAAACACATCAAGGGTCCCGATTTCCCCACCGGTTGCACCTTGATCGGCATGGAAGGAATCAAGAGCTATTTCGAGACGGGACGAGGCAGCGTGAAAGTCCGCGCCAAGCTCCATACCGAAATGCCCAAGGGCGGCAAAGAGCAGATCATCGTCTCCGAAATTCCCTTCAACGTGAACCGCGCCGAGCTGGTCGCCCGCATTGCCGCGCTGGTCAACGAAAAGGAACTGACCGAGGTCACCGACGTGCGCGACGAATCGGATGAAAGCACGCGCGTGGTCATCGAGCTCAAGCGCGACGCGATCTCGAAGGTCGTCATCAACAAGCTCTACAAGATGACCGCGCTGGAAACGTCCTTTGCCGTCAACCAGCTCGCCATCGATGGCGGCCGGCCCAAGACGCTCAATCTCAAGGAGATGATCAACTGTTACATCGAGCATCGCCGCGAAGTCGTGATGCGCCGCACCCGTTTTGAATTGCGCGAGGCGCAGCGCAAGTCCGAAGTGCTCGAAGGCTACCTGATTGCGCTCGCGAACCTCGACGAAGTCATCAAGATCATCCGCCGGGCCGCCGACCGCGAGGAAGCCCGCGCCAAAATCGCCGCCTACAATTTCACCCGCGCCGAGGCCGAATCGTTCGGCATCACGATCCATGACGAGAAGCGCCTGACCAATAATCGCTACCAGATCAGCGCAGAGCAAGTCACCGCGATCCTCGAACTTCGCCTCTATCAACTCACCGGCCTGGAACGGGGCAAGATCGTCGAGGATTACAAGGAACTGCTCAAGAAAATCATCGACCTGATCGACATCCTGGCCAAGGAAATCCGGGTGCTGACCATCATCAAGAAGGAGCTCATCGCCATCCGCGACAAGCACGGCAATGAACGCCGCACGCAGATTGTCCCCGACGAAGGCGAACTGGCCATCGAGGATCTGATCGCGAACGAGGGTGTCATCATCACCATCACCCACAACTCGCTCATCAAGCGGACCAACATCAGCAGCTATCGCGCGCAACGGCGCGGCGGGCGCGGCGTGATCGGCATGACCACGCGCGAAGGCGCCGGGACCGAGGACGACGATTTCGTCGAGCATCTCTTCACCGCCTCGACCCACGACTACCTGATGTTCTTCACCAATAGCGGACGCGTCTACGTCGAGCGCGTGCACGAAATTCCCGACATGGGCCGCGCCTCGAAGGGCCGCTCCATCGCCAATCTCCTCGAGATGCGCCCCGGCGAGAAAGTCGCCGCGCTCATCCGCGTCGAGTCGAAAAAGGACGCCCAGGGCAACGACACCACCTGGAAATCAGGCAACTTCGTTCTCTTTGCCACCCAGCGCGGCACGGTGAAGAAAACGTCGCTCGAAGAATTTGTCAATCATCGCAAGGGCGGCATCATCGCCATCAGCATCGAGCCGGGCGATAATCTCATCGAGGCCAAGCTGACCAACGGCAACAACGAGGCGGTCCTCATCACCCGCGAGGGAATGAGCATCCGCTTCCCCGAGTCGGACGTGCGCGACATGGGCCGTCCCGCCACCGGCGTGCGCGGCATCAGCCTCGACAAGGACGACGTCGTGGTCGCCCTCGCCGTGGTCGATCCCAACGCGACGCTGCTCGTCGCCGGCGAGCACGGTATCGGCAAACGCACTGCCTTCGACGAATATCGCGTCCAGACCCGCGGCGGCAAAGGCATCATCACGATGAAGACCAACGAGAAAACGGGCAGGGTCGTCGGCGCGCTGACCGTTATCGATAAGGACGAGATCATGCTCCTGACCCAACAGGGCCAGATGGTCCGCACTCCCGTAAAGGACATCCGCGAAGCCGGCCGCAACACGCAGGGCGTCAAGCTCATCAATCTCACCGCGAACGACAAGCTCACCGCCATCGCCCGCGTCATCTCCGAGACCGACGAGCCCGAAGCGACAGGGGAAGGCCTGAGCGTCTGAAACTGATGTTTCGCACAGAGGACTGAAGAGGCCAAAAGAGAAGGAGGCAGGGATTTCTCGCACGGCATTCTCGGAATCACGAAGTTTCAAACCGAAACTTCCGCTCTTCCGTCCTCTTCAGTCCTCTGTGCGAAACGTCTGCCTCGGCATCAGAGAAACCTCAGCTTCCCCTCCTTGAGCGAGCGGTAATAGCAGGTCTTGCGCGTGTGGCCTTGCGCGTCCTTCGTGTGGCAGACACCGCCGCCGACCATGCGCACAAGATAGAGCAGTGAATTCTGTTCGCAGTTCACGCGGATATCGACGATCTGCAGCGTGTCGCCCGAGGTCGCACCCTTGATCCAAAGCTCGTTGCGCGAAGTGCTCCAGAACGTCGCGACGCCTGTCTTCAGCGTGTGCTCCAGCGCCTCCTGGTTCGCATAGGCGACAACCAGCACATCGCGCGAGTCGGCATCCTGAACCACCACGGGCAGGACCGGCAGTCCGGTCTTCGCCACCTTTTGCAGCTTGCTAAAATCGAGCTGCAGATCGTTACCTTCTTCGAGAGCTTTCATAGGGAATAACAAAAAACCTACACGCAAAACTGCGTCGCTCACGCAAAATCCAAGCGGCGCCCCGGGAAAATTACTTTGCGGCGCGGCGCAAAATCACAACGCCATCCTGGTTCCACTGCATCTGCCATTTACCGCTCTGGAGAAGATGATTGAGGTTATCGCTGCGTATTTTAATGATATCGGGATTGTAGCCGCCCTGCCGCCAGCCACATTGATCGTTCGCCTGATCGCACACGATGTAGTCGATCTCCCCTGAGTGGACATTGGTCGTGGCGTACTGCGCATCAATCATCGCGTCGAAATCGAAATTCGGCTCCCGCAGATCGCCCATGACCATGTTTTCGTGATTGGAAAGGTAGGCGCTAAAGCGATGCGGGCTGTAGACACCCGCCTCGCGTGGGATGTCGGTGAAAGCCTGGTGCACCGCGTTATTCAAGGTGGTGTCCTGACTCATTTCCAACTTGAAATAGAAAACGGAAGCGGCAAGGAGCAGCAGGATGTTAAGCAAAATCGTGGAGGCCAGCAGCGTGATAGCAATTCGCCCTAAATTTCCCGGTCGTGACAGGATGAAGATGAGTCCCAGATATCCGGCAAGAAAGGCAAATTGAAAATAATAGGCATGAAAGTAGAGGAAGAATTCCTGATCGTTCATGAGAAAAAAAACCGGAAAGGGAAGAAGCAAGATCAGAATCCGGAGTGAAAAAAATGCCATCACCAGTGAAAGCCCTACGAGCGAAAACAAGTAAAACCAGCGGCTGGGTGAGAAAAGAAGGCCAAGTGCCCGGAATGGGTCGTGCGCCACTGCGCCGGCCAAACCCATGAAAGAATGAATGCCCCAGTTCGAATAATTATAGGCGACGAGATTCTGTTGACCGGGGCTATGCATTAACGGTGTCACAATTCCCACGCTGAGGATCAACCAGGCAAAACCCGCTGCCAACGCGCATTTCGCATATCTTTTTCGCCAGGCAAGCCCGTCCTCGCACAGTAGCCAGGAAAGGCCGAGGGCGAGGTAAATCAAGGGGGCTTGTTCGCCGCAACTAAGTCCAAAAACAAGACTGATCCAGAAGCCACGCCATTGATTGCGGCGATAAAAGAGGCAGCTCCAGAGTACCGCCGCCAGAATCCACGACTCGGGATGAAAAGGCGCGAGCGCCATATGAAAAAAAATCGGGCTCGCCAGCGCCGTTGCCGCGATCAGGAAGGCGACCGGTGGTTTTCGGAGGATTTCCACACCCAGCAGATAAAGCGGAATCATCGTGCTGTAAACACCCCACACCTGGAGAACGAAAAGCAGATCAGCCGAGGGATAAACTGCATAAATAGGCGCAATGAGGAGTAGCACCGGGATGTTGTGCAGGCCCAGGTAATTGGGGCCGTTGTAGGCGGTGTCGCGAAACCAGCGCCCGTCGAGCGTATTGACGATGGTGTTTTGAAAGGCGGCGGTATCGCAGGCGATGGTGAGAAAATTACGGTGCAGATCGAGCGCGAAGAGCGTCATCAACGCGGCCACGAGAACCGTGGCGATCGAGAGCAGGATGAGATAGAACCGCTCCTCGCTCAAACGGTTGAGACGCTCTTCACAAGATGCGAAAAAATTCATCTGCCTAAAGCCTGACCGTGCCTTCAGGCCCGCGCAAACTTAAAAAAATTGCGGGCGGTCTCCGTAGTGCGCGCGGCGATTTCCTCCAGCGCCAGGCCGCGCAACTGCGCGATTTGAATGGCCACGCGCCGCGTGTGGGCCGGTTCACAACGCTTGCCGCGATCGGGCGCCGGGGCGAGGTAAGGACAGTCGGTCTCGACCATGAATTGATCGAAAGCGACGTTCTGCGCCGTCTCCTGCACCTGCCGCGCGTTCTTGAAAGTGACGATGCCGGTAAATGAAACAAGATGGCCCAGCGCGATGACCTGCTGCGCCTGCTCGAGCGTTCCGCCGAAACAATGAAAAACGCCGCGCACGCGCCCGGTGAAGTTGCTGAGAATGTGCAGCGTGTCGTCCCACGAATCGCGCTGGTGGATGACCGCGTTCAGGCCCAGGCTGGCGCAGAGTTCCAGCTGGCGCCGGAAAAGAACGACTTGGCGCAGCTTGTTCCCCTCGACCTCGGAGGGATCCTCCGGCAGACGATGATAATCGAGTCCAATCTCACCGATCGCCACGACGCGCGGACTCTGCGCCAGAGCGCGGAGCCGTTCCACCGCGTCGTCGGGTGTTTCGTCCACTTCGCTTGGATGAATGCCGACCGTGGCCCAGACATTCGGGAAATTCTCGGCGAGCTCCACCGCGCGCGCGCTCGAATCGATGCGCGTGCCGATGGAGATGATTTCCGTCACGCCCGCCGCCGTCGCACGCGTGATCACCTGCGCACGATCGGGGTCGTAGTCGGTGTAATCGAGGTGGGCGTGGGTGTCGATGAGCATGGGCGAAACGATTCTTCAACAAGCTCGGGATGGCAATGCCTGGACGGAAAGCCTACTTTTTGAACGTCACCAGGCTATGTCCGGTCATCTCGTCCGGCTTGGGAATGTCGAGCAGGTAAAGTAGCGTCGGCGCCACGTCAGCGAGGATGCCATCTGCCAGCACGGCCTTGTCGGCCTTCGGTCCGGCGTAAATGAACTGGACGAGGTTTGTCGTGTGGGCCGTGTTCGGCGTGCCGTCGTCGTTGATTTCCCGCTCGCAGTTGCCGTGGTCGGCGGTGATCAGACATCCGCCCCCCATGGAAAGAATTTTTTCCACCACGCGCTTGAGGCACGTATCAATCGTCTCGACCGCCTTGATCGCCGCCTCGAGTATTCCGGTATGGCCGACCATGTCGGGGTTCGCGTAATTCAGGATCAGCAGGTCGTATTTGCCCGTATCGAGATGCGCGATCACCTTGTCGGTCAAAGGAATCGCGCTCATCTCGGGTTGCAGGTCGTAGGTCGCCACTTTGGGAGATGGGGCCATGTCGCGTTCCTCGCCCGGGTTGGGCGTCTCCACGCCGCCGTTGAAAAAGTAGGTGACGTGCGGATACTTTTCCGTCTCAGCCATGCGCAACTGCTGTTTGCCCGCCGCCGCGACGACCTGCCCGAGCAGGTGGCTCATCGATTGCGGAGGAAACATCACCGGGGCATCGAAGGTCGCGTCGAACTGGGTCATTTGCAGATAGCTGACCTTCGGGTAATAGGTGCGGTCGAATCCCTTGAAGTCGTCGTGCAACACCACCTGGCTGAGCTGCCGCGCGCGGTCTCCGCGGAAGTTGAAAAAGAGGATGACATCGCCCTCGGCGATCAGCGGACGCGGTTCCTTCACGCAAACGAACGCGGGCATGAACTCGTCGGTCTTCTTCGCGGCGTATTCGCCTTTAACCGCGGATACCACGTCGTCGGTGTAAGTCCCCTCGCCGAGGAAAATCAGTTTCCACGCGAGTTGAACGCGCTCCCAGCGATTGTCGCGATCCATTGCGTAATAACGCCCGACGACCGTCGCGATCTTTCCCGCGCCGATTTCCTTCAGCTTGGCCTGAAGCTCGGCCAGGTAAATTGCTCCACCCGTGGGCGAGGTGTCGCGTCCATCGAGGAACGCGTGGATGAAAATCTTGTCCGGAGAAATGCCCGCATCCCTCGCGACCTGGACCAGCGCGTAGAGATGCTCGATATGCGAATGGACGCCGCCATCGGAAAGCAGGCCCCAGAGATGCAGCGCGCCGTTTTTCGCCTTCAAGTCGGCGAGAAATTTGACCAGCGCCGGATTGGTCGCCAGCGTACCGTCCTTGATCGCCTTGTTGATCCGGGTCAGTTCCTGATAAACGATCCGGCCCGCGCCGAGGTTGAGATGGCCGACCTCGCTGTTGCCCATTTGCCCGGCGGGCAGGCCGACATCCTCGCCCGAAGCGCTGAGGCGGCTTTGCGGAAAAGTTTTGTAAAGGTACTCGTGAAAGGGAAGTTTCGCCAGCAGCGGCGCATTGCCTTCCTCTTTCGCAACGGCCGCACCTTTCGGGCTGATGCCCCAACCGTCCCGGATAATAAGAGCTACTGGTTTCATCAATCTATAGGGTTAGCGTTGCGGCAGCCTTTCCGCAAGTGCCATGCCGATTGTCGCCCAACTTTACCGGGAACTTGGCAAAATGATGGCTTCGAGTTAGACTATGGTTAATGAAATTTTGGACCACCTTGGATCGGGATGAGGATGGCGTTTGGATAGCTGAGTGTCCCTCCATTCCCGGCTGTGTCAGTCAAGGAACCACACGTGATGACGCATTGGCCAATATTCGCGAGGCCATTGCTCTCTGCCTCGAAGTCCGGGCTGAGCGGGGCATGCCGCTGACGGTTGAAACGCAAATGGTCGAAGTTGGCGTCTAATGGGTTCGACTCTACCTACTGTCAGCGGTCGTGAGGTAGTTCGGGCCTTCTCTAAAATAGGATGGCAAATGGTTCGTCAGCGCGGTAGCCACATGATCCTTGTCAAACAGGGTACATGTCCTCACTTTCTGTTCCCGATCATCGGGAAGTAGCCAAAGGCACTCTACGAAGTCTTGTTCGTTCGAGCGGTCTGACGGTCGGACAGTTTGTCGAACTTATTAACGGATAACCTCAAATCGTATAGAGATACGGATTCGTCTCGCGCTCGTGGCCGATGGTCGTACTCGGGCCATGACCGGCATAGACCCGCGTCTCGGGAGGCAACCCTACCAGATGTTTTCGCAGTCCCTGCAGCAGCGCCGCGCGCGACCCGCCCGGCAAATCCCACCGTCCCACGCCGCCGCAGAAAAGTGTATCGCCGCTGATCAGGACGCCCCAGCCGGGATGATAAAACGCCACGCTCCCCGGCGAGTGGCCGGGTATGTGGAAAATCTGGAATTCTTCGCCCGCACAGTGAAACAGGGCCGTCCCTCCCTCGGGTATCTCATAATTATGCACCTGGGAAGGGGCGCGGATGGGCGGCGTGACGCCGAACATTTTCACGTAGGAGGGATCAAGCACCATCTCTTCGTCGGCCTTGTGAACAAAGATCGGGCAATGGTGATCTTCCTGGATCAAAACCGAGTCCCACATGTGGTCGAAATGACCGTGGGTCAGTAAAAGCACGGCGGGCTTCATGCCCGTACGCATCAACTCGCGCGCCATCCCCTCCGGCGCATCAAAGCAGATGACTCCCTCTTTTCCCTCCAGCAGGTAACCATTGGTTGCCAGGTCGCCTCCGGTAAAGACGCGCGGTGAAATCATATCTATTGGACGCTATCGGGTAAGGAAGTGTTCGATTCTATGGTGGTTGTAATGTTTGTAGCAGAAGTCGCGCCGGATGCCGAACCTTCCTGTACTACCGGCGGCTTTTTGCCCGCGCGCCTCGCAGCTGCCGCAAATTGCAGCCGGGCCTCACGGATTTCTGCCGCATAGGTAGCGGAAGGATTGTCCCCTGTAGCGTCCACGGCATGTCGAGTCGGGTACACGGTGTAATCCAGGGAAAAGAGGCCAAAGCGGGGCGCAAAGGAACCCCACTCGTAGTTGTCAAAGAGCGACCAGTGGAGATAACCGATGAGCGGCTGACCTCGCTCGACGAGCCGGTTGACCACGCGGAGATGCTCGCGCAAATACTGGCTGCGCGCCAGATTGTCCCGGCGGCGGAAAGGGCTGTTGTCCGGCAAACGTCGCAACGCCATGCCGTTCTCGGCAATCAGCAGCGGCATGCCATATCGGCCCAGATGTTTCACAAAAAAGGCCAGGCCCTCGGGCAGCATCCGCCAGTCCCACCATTTGCTGGCGACGCTTTCCAGGACCCAATCGCGGAAGGAGCGCTTGCGCGTGTCAAAATCATGCCAGGTCGGCCAGCGCAGCGCGTGGGCGATAAACGGGTCGTAATAATCGAAAGCGATGTAGTCGAGCGGAACCTCCGCGCGCTCGTAGAGCAACGCCACGACCCGGTCCCAGGTCGGAAGTTTGAAGGCGCGCCGGGCGAGAAGGTGATGAAAATGCTTGAGCCATTGCCCAAGGAAGTAGCGCGGACCGTGCATCGGAAAGAGCCGCGCCGCATTGAAGCGCGCATCGAAGGCGTGGGCCCGCTCCATCAAATCGTCGCGCACCCGCTGCCGCGGCACCTTGCGCGAGGGGGCGAAAAGCAGATCGAGCAATGCGGTGTCGCTCCAGTAAAGGTCGCTGACGTAATTGTTGAAGCTGACCATCGGCTTGACGTCCGACCGGGCGTAGAGTTCATGAATCAGCCGATAGGATCGGATATGCGCTTCCAGAAGATTGGCGAGGCATTGCACGGTCGGCTCGATGCCGACGGGCCGGCCGCTCGGGAAAATGCGGTAGAGATAATGGTTGAAGGCCTGCAGGTTCGGCTCGTTGAGGGTGATGTACCAGCGCGGCGCGGCGCATCCGAAATCATGCGGCAAGGTGCGCAGCAGATAGGTAATCGTCTTCTCCACAAAAACGAGGAAGCGGTCAACCGTTTCCGGTTTGAGCCACGCGTCGAGGCCGAGCCATGCCGGATAAACGAAATGGTGCAGCGTGATGATCGGCTCAAGCCCCTGCGCGCGGCAATCGGCGATTCTCTGCGCGTAACTATAGAGCGCCCTTTCATCGAACGGCGGCGGTTCGGCGCCCGGTTCCAGTCCTTCGGTCGAGCCGAGCACGGTGGTCGGCTGCACCCGCGACCACTCGATGCTCATGCGGAAGGCATTCAGCCCCATGTCGCGGCACCGCTCGAAATCCTCGTGCGCGAGCGTCCAGAAATCGGACGTGCGGCCCGAAGGCACCACGTCGCCATTGCTCTCGGCCCAGGCCCAATTGTTGAGCGGCTCACCCGGGCCGTTGTAACCACCCTCGGCCTGATAACCCGAAGTCGCCACGCCCCAGAAAAAAGTCTCGTGCGGCCGGAAAGGTCCCGGCAGCGAAGTCGCCTCGGGCGTCACGTCGGGCTCAAGTCCCTTCTCCACGGACGGGAGACGGTGCGTGGTGTGTCCACTCGGCAACGGCATTTACATACAGTACGCTATTTTCGCCGCGCGCCAAGTTTTCGTCGTGGGTTGTAACTATCGCGGATCCGCAGCAACGTGATTGGGGGACAAGGGAGCCGCTGGCGGCCGCTCGATCACGGCGAAAGTGTAATTATAAAGCTTGTCGTCCCGGCGCACCACGACGTTCATGTTGGAACCGACCTGGCTGAAGAAGGAAGCGTCGAGCACGTCCGAGGGCCGGTAAATCTCGCGCGCATCGATCCGCATCACCGTGTCTCCCGCGCGAATGCCGCTCTCGCTCGCCGGTGTGCCCGCCACCACCTGCACCACGCGCACCGTGCGCCCGTCATGCGCCGTATCGGGCGCTTCCATCACATTGACGCCCACCCAGCCATGCCGCGCGCAGCCATATTGATTGAAGTCGGCCATGATCTTCGTGATCGCCTCGACCGGCAATGCGTAGATGGACCGGCCGTCGTCGGGACTCGTCGCTACCAGTCCCACCACTTCTCCCTGCGAGTTGAGCAGCGGCCCGCCGACCTGGCCGGGACTGATCGCGATGTTCGCGTGGATATGCGTCGTGGCAAAGCGCTCGACGGCGGCCATGTTGCCCTTCGGCGAAACGGAGTCGTCGACGCGGGCGAGAAAGCTCGTATCAAAACCGCTGACCGGTCCTTGCGAAGTCGCCACCGGTAGGTTTAAGGGATAACCGATCGTGGCCACGCCATCACCCGTCTGGAGATTGCTCGCATGCGCGAGCGGCAGCGACGGATTTGCCCCGTACGAAATCTGCAGCATGGCCAGCCCGCTGCGCGGATCGTTGCCCAGAATTTTCGCATCGATTTCGACGCCGTTGATGACCACCCGCGCGTTGGTGTTGTCGCCGAGAATGGTCGAAGACGTCAGCACCGTGCCCTTGTCGTCGATAAAAAAACCACTTCCGGCCAGAATGAACCCTTTATCGCCGGAACGAACCTGCACCACCGCCGCCTTGGCCTTATCGAGCAAGGCATTGGTCTCGTCACCCGTCAGTTGAAACATATCGGCGCGGGCCACGCCGGGAAAGACCACAACCGTCGCGAGAGAAATCGAGACAAACAACAGGCAAAAGGCCCGGGGAACCAAAGACCGCCGCCCGGCCTTAAAACGCCACGGTTGCGTCATAGGCCACGTGGGTATTGTTCGCCAGCACATAGCGAGTCGCAGCCGAGTCGTTGCGGCCCGGAGTGAAACTCGGCAGGTCGCTCTGCTTGGCAGCAACGCTGGGCGCGGAGAAGAAGGAACCGGGAACCATGGCAAAAGAGGTGTCATGCGTCGGCATCCGGAACGAGAGCTTGCTCTGCCCGTCGACCTCAGTGACTTGCACCTGCTGCGAAAGGCCGACGCATGCCGTGATGGCGATGGCGGCGACGACGGAAGCGTAGGAAAGAGAGGGAACCGGCTCGAAACCGGCCATGCGTTCCTTCATCCAGGCGAGGGCCCGGGCCCAAACCGGCTGCGGAACCAGGAGTTGCGCGCGCTGGCGGCGATGAAATTCGATCAGGAATTCGTTTACCTGCGTGTCTTGGGGCATATCCAGCCTTTTGAGGGCCAGCAGGTTACGCAAAGAGGAGAAGTCTTGATCTTGATTCATGGTTTATAAATAATTTTTTAGGTACTTCTGTAACTGCTTGTGCGCGTAGAACAACCGCGAACGAACCGTCTCTTCCTTGCAATTCATGATCTTGCTGATTTCCGCATGGCTAAGCCCTTGGATATCGAACAAGGTCACGACTGCCCTGTGGTGTTCAGACAGTTTCATCATCGATTCGTTCAATTTTTTTTTCAATTCGACCAGCCGCGCCTGCTTTTCTGCGTCGCCAGAAGCACTTACGTCGATAAACTCGCTGCGATTTTGCAGGTCGAGGTCCTCGTCATCCATGCTCAAATTGTTCCGGTGCTTGTTCCTTTTGATGAAGTTCACCGTCAAATTGAACCCGATCCGGTAAAGCCAGGTAAAAAACTCGGAATCGAGCCGGAAGGAATGAATGCTCTTGTAGGCCTTCTCGAAGGTCTCCATCGCCAGGTCCCACGCATCGGTCTGGTTGTTGGTCATGTTGTAGAGCATGCCCAGGAGCCGCGGCTGATAACGGCGCACCAACTCGTCGAACGCCGTCGGATCGCCCGCCTGGGCACGCTCCACCAGCACCCGGTCGGTGATTTCCTGACTCTCCGGCTTGGCGGATTCGATCGGCTCCATGCTCCCCCTCTCCGCCTGCACCTTATCGAAAGGAAAAGAAGCGGCAAGCGTCGGTGTCATGGATTCTCCGTCCTGAAGAGTAAACTCAGTCTACTTCAATTCCACGTTAAATCCATGAAAGGGATCTCCAGAGGGAGCAAGTGGTGATTTGTTCCGACACCAGCTTTCTATTCTCGCTTTAAGTGAAAGAAGAACCGTCGACGAAAGAGCGTTTTCAAAAATACGGTGGCATCTTTTTCCGGTCTTTTGGCCCCGGAGGGCCAAGGGAAATGAGCCGGTGGTGCCAACCACCGGTAGCGTATCACCAACCCATCCGCCCCGGCGGGGCGGGGGAAAATGAGCGCGAAATGAAATTGGGGAACGAGGAACCCTTCAATCTAAACATAGAATCGTCGGGAGCCCCTACGGGGCGATCCAGCAGCAGCCCAGGGCAAAGTCCTGGGGATTAATTTTTTCTTTGGAACAAGCCCTGAAAGGGCGCCCCATTTTACAATGTGATTAGGCCGCCCTTTCAGGGCTGGTTCACCGGCTTCGCCTTGAGTGCCGCCACGGAATTGAACCGCTGAAAATAGCCTACCTTCTCGCGCTGGCTCATTCCGGCCACGTCGCGCATCACCCGGTCACGCCATTGCCGGGACGTTTCGACGGCATGAAAATTCTTAGTCATAAATCAACTCCAATGGAACCATACTACGCTTTTGCATGAGTCGAGGCACGCCGTTTTAGTGTTTTTTCTTTATCAGCTTTTTTCCACCTCTTACTTTTATTGCTGTAAATGTATGTGCCAGATTTGAAGGAGGCAACTGATACACGATCTTTATCGGGAAGTTGATCGAGAATTTCGCCTAACTTTCGATGTACACACTCAGAGGGCACAATATTGGCCCCGCCTGCACAATAAAACGAAAGCCTGTCGTCGCCTTCATTCACAACCATTACGGTTTGAATTAGAAGACCAGATGCAACGCTTGGCGTAATGAAATAACGGTTCATGTTAGAGACTAACACGGTAGACAATAATCGCAACGAGGTTCTCCTCATAAACTGCCAGAATGAAATCAGAAACTATGTGTGTAAAAGTGCTTTTCCACCATTGGATGCATTGCAACAATGCAAAAAAAGTGAGCAAGTAGATTTCATATAAAGAATCCCAAAAGGGACAAGACTAGTCTCCTGCAGAGCTAGATTTGTAGTCAATAAATGCCTGAGATTTCTCGCAAATCGCGCTTATCGCCTTCTGGTTCGAAGTAAATGCGCTTTGGCTGCACATCCAAAGGATGAATTTTACTTCCGGGATTTGGCTAATTTCGAACGTGGCAGACTCGTCCTTAGTTGAGTACATCAGTTCATAGCCATCAGGTGCGGCGTCCCCCACCGCCAGCAGTTGATAGTTATCATTTATTTCGGTATTAATCGTTGTCGAGGTATTCGCCTCATTTGATTCCAACCACTTTTGGGCACCTTCGCAGAAATTCTTCAAGCCGGTTTGGTCTAATACTATCTTGTCGACAGACGTTTCCATGCCATTTGCTGGCATGTGGAAGCCCGGTTCCCCAATCAAAGGTGCAAGAGAATCGTCTAATTGCCTTTCTTGATCACTGTAATAGCGCATTGAGGTCGTTGAATGGAGGAAGTTCGTATCACCGCCATCTGCCGTGAGAAACCAATTTGAAGCGCCTTCGTCAATCCACAACGATGCCAGTGAAGTATCATCTTCTGTGTGTACGGTTGGAACCCTGTAAGCACCTTTGAAGCTGCTCGCTTGCAGGCACCACAGGCCTTGTTTGTTTTCGCTAGAGACAACGCTAACATCAAGGATTCCTTGGTTACCATGGGCCAGCATTACTCTAACCTTCTTTGCATCGACGTACGAACGGAAGAAGGTGCTTACATTCCCTTCCTCTCCGTTGCCTAGCGGGGTCACGAGAGCCGAGTCAAGAGCATCGATGGCATGCTGGACGTCAGCTCGCCTGGGTCTGATGGCATCGATGGTCACATTAGGGCCGCCATTAAGCTGTCCGATCAGCACTCGGACAACCTCGTCATTAATGTGAAATACCATTGCTACCCATTGTTTGGAATCGTGGGTGATACCCGCGCAGCTCTTTACTTTAAGTGAGTCCGGTGCGTCAGGGTCGTCATTATCTGAATCGAAAACGAACCCGGAGGCTCTCAAAGTGTCGATAACGTGCTTGAAAGGCTTAAATACGCCCGCTGGTTTTTCGAAATCTGGGTTCGGTGCTTGAACATCTGGACTGTCAGTAGATTTGGTTGAGTAATCAGTGCTAGGGCCTGTGGACATTCATTTGAGCCATAAGTAAATTCCCGCCAGATGGAGGAAGGAGACGAAGCTCAGGGCCGTTTTGTCGTAACGGGTCCCGATGCGCCGAAAGCCTTTGAGCTCATTGAACA
>Ga0302319_10014490_pt1 | contig 14690 bp, 20 predicted proteins | sample Bog_T0_2_FD_203319 | JGI IMG/M metagenome (GOLD analysis project Ga0302319, IMG submission 203319) | Peat permafrost microbial communities from Stordalen Mire near Abisko, Sweden - Bog_T0_2 | ecosystem: Environmental > Terrestrial > Soil > Wetlands > Peat | place: Sweden: Abisko, Stordalen Mire... | reverse complement strand
CCGAGGGCGCCATCATTGACGGCAAGGCCTGGGCCGATCCGGAGCTGAACACCCCGGCGACGATCGCCAACGGCCAGATCTACATCGACTTCGATTTCGCTCCGCCGTATCCGGCTGAGCACATCACCTTCCAGTCGATGATCAACGACAACTACCTCACGGAGGTGACTGCGTAATGCCTTACCCGCAACGTCTACAGAACTTCTCGGTCTTTGCTGATGGCAAAGGCTATGTGGGCCTGGCGCCCGAACTCAACCTGCCCAAGGTGACTTCGAAGACGGAAGAGTACCGCGCCGGCGGGATGGACACGCCGGTCGAAGTGATCACGGGCACGGAGAAGCTGGAGTGCTCCTTCACGCTGGCCGAATACAACACCGCCGTGATGGCGCTGTGGGGCATCACCACCAGCGCGGAAACCCAGTTCAGCTTCCGCGGCGCCGTGCAGCGCCAGGGCGAGGATGCTCAAGCGATCGTGGCCACGATCGGCGGCCGGATCAAAGAGCTGGATCCCGGCACGTGGAAGGCGGGCGATCAGGCCACGCTCAAGTCGTCGATCGCTGTGACTTATTACAAGCTCAACGTCAACGGTACGGATGTGATCGAGATCGACGTCGTGAACATGAAGCGCATCATCAAGGGCGTCGATCAACTGGCCAGCCAGCGTACGGCGCTGGGCATCTAAGCCATTTCTGCAGCCACGGCAGGCCCGGTCCGGGCGGGATTCCCGGAGCTAGCTACTTTCGCTTTCCTTGGAGATGGGGCGGCCATGCGAGCCGCCCTACTTCTTTAGCAGGATTCCATGCAGCAATCTGAAACCACGATCAAACTCGAGTTCCCAATCACTTCCGGCGCGCAGCTGATTCAAGAGATTACTTTGCGCCGGCCCAAGGTCAAAGACACGCTCGCCGCCCAGAAAGTGGCGGGCAGCACGGCTGAGCAGGAGGTCCGGCTGGTGGCGAACCTCGCAAGTCTCACACCGGCCGAAATCGAAGAACTCGATGCGGCCGATTATGCGCGTGTGCAGGCGGTACTTGAGCGTTTTTTCTCCCCGGCGCCGCGGAACTCCGCCAAGCAGTAATCTTCCTCGCAAACGTAACCGGCTGGTCTCTGTCCGAACTTCTCGAGATGTCGCTCGAGGACTTCCGCGACTGGTCTGAATCCGCCGAGTCTGTTTCCAAATCGCTCATTCTCCAAAGCTGATGCCTACTCCCAACGCCAGTGTCGTTGTCAAAATCGGTGCGCTGATGGATGCGACCGTCGGCTCTGTCTTCGGCAAGACCACGTCTGGGCTCAGGAAGATCGGCGACACGCTGAAGGACCTGGCGTCGCGCTCGCAGGAGATGAAGCGGCTGGACGCTGCGAGCGTGCGCCTGGGTGAGTCTGTGGAAGGGCTCAACGCGCGCTACGAGAAGCAGAGTGCCACGCTCGCCAAGGTGGAGGCACGCTTCGCGACGATCAAGGAGAAGATTACTGCAGCCGGCGGCGCCGATGAGAAACTGACCACTCAGCTTACGCGTGCAGACGAAGCAGTCACGCGCGCCCGGGCCAATCTGGACCGCACAAACGCCAGTCTGGCCAAGGCCAAGACGGGCTTCACTGATGCCTCCGCGGCCGCGGAGAAATTCCGCGCTTCCAATCAGCATGTGGAGTCCTCGCTGAACCAGTTGGGCGCAGCCATGAAGCGCTACGAGCGCGCCAGCGCTGCGCTGCAGGCCAACGAGGCCAAGCGCGCCGAGTACCGCAGCAAGATGCTCGGCGTCCTGGCTGCGGGCTACGCCATCCGGAAGACCGTCGAGAAGGCGGCGGAGGGTGAAGAGGCAGGGCTGAAGCTCAAGTGGTCGCTGGACGGCAAGGATGCTCGCCATCAAATCGGCTCGATCATTGAGCAGACGCGTGCCATCGCGGCCAGAACGATGGCGACGGCTCCGGAGCTGTTCAGGATCCAGGCTGTACTGAATCGCGAGAGCCTGTCCGCAGACGAGTCGCGCATCGCATCGGAGACGATCCACAAGGTCGCCTCAGTCACCGGGCAGGACGCGGCGGAGACGGCTAAGGCCATCGCGGGCATTTACAACACAGTCGGGCTCCAGATGGCGGGTTCGACGCAGCAGAAGCTCGCGCGCATTGGGGACCTGGCTACGGCGATGCAGCAGCGCTTCGCCATCGACGATATCGGCAGCCTGGGCGCAGGCCTCGCGAAGGCGTTGCCCCAGGCGACTATGGCGCGGGTGAGTTTCGAACAGACCGGCGCCGCGATCGGCGCGCTCACTCGTCACGGCATTGATGCCGGCGCTGCAGGCCAGCAGATGAGCGCGGTGCTGATCAACATGACGAAGGCTTCGAAGCAGCTCGGCTTCCAGCTTGTTCATGACGCCAAGGGCAACCTGGACTTCGAAGGCACCATCCTCTCCATGCAGGCTCGTTTGAACCGCATGGGCGGCCTCGAACGCAACCGGGATGCGCTGACCAAAGCATTCAGCCGACGCGGCGCCGGCGCGGCTTTCTTGCTCATGGAAGCCGCGGCGACCGGCGATCTGGTGAAGGCGCAGAACGCACTGGCGAGCAGCACGGGCACTGTCGATCAGGAGTACAGGGAGCTGGAAGACAGCGCCAAAGGGATGCTGCTGAGAATCACCAAGGCGTTCAACGAGACGTTGATGCCGATTGGGAGAGCGCTCTTGCCCGGCCTGAAGGCCGTCCTTGAACCGATCGGCAAACTGGCGACGTGGGTGGGCGGTTTCCTGGAAAAGCACAAGACACTGGCTGCATGGCTCGGCGGGATCACCACGACGGTGATCGCGATGACCGCAGCGGTGTACGCCGGCGGCTACGCATGGGCATTTCTCCATGGCGGCTGGCTCCAGGCTGGCAAAGTGCTGGAATGGCTCAAGCTCAGAATCGTCGCGCACAGGCTTGAAGTGCTCGCGGATGCAGGTGCTGAGGAGACGGCGACCGTCGCGACGGAGGGTCTGGCAGTTGCGGACACTGAGGAAGCAACGGCCGGCGCCGCGTCGAAAGCGGGTTTCTTGGCGCGTATCCCGCTCCTGGGCCGGCTGGCCACAGCGCTCGGGCTTGCCGGCGATGCTGAGCTGGAGCTTGCGACAGCCGCAGGCACAGCGGAGACAGCCCAGGCCGGGCTCATGGCCACGCTGGCGCCGCTCCTGGGCGTCGGACTCCTGGGCGCAGCCACGGGTGGTGCGATTGCGTACCACCAGATGATGGAGAACCAGGCTGCGCTCGATGAGCGGTGGAAACGCTGGTCCGGCACGCACCTTGTCCTGAACCACGGCGTGGCGCCGTCTCCTGGCGCAGCTTTGGAGGGAGCGCAACTCCCTGGTGGCCATGCTATTCCGGCCACTCCGGTAACGCCGCTTCACACCGGGCTCGACGGCCTGATTGAGATCAAGCAGCCGAAGAGGATGGCGAAGGGCGGCATCGCCACGAAGCCTACGCTCGTCCAGGTGGGCGACGCCGGCACGGAGGGTATTGTCCCGTTGCCGCACGGCTTCCGGCAAGGGCTGGGGCATAGCACCACGATCACGATTCACATGCCCATCACCATTCACGGCGCCAGCGATCCTGTCGCTGTTGCCTCGCAAATTCAATCTACGCTGGAGCGCGCGGTGCGCGACGCGGAAGCGCGCCGGCGCGGAGGAATGCACGACTGATGGCTACCGACATCATGATGCAACTCGGGAACTTCCAGTTCTCGATCGGGACTGCTGCGTACCAGGAGTTCCGCCGCAATGTGGAGTACCGCTGGGCGGAACTGAACAGGATCGCGCACCGGCCTTCTCTCCAGTTCGTGGGCGTGGGTAAGGATGAGATCGAGCTGCGTGGCGTGATCCTGCCCACGTTCAAGGGCGGTATTCACCAGATGGACATTCTGCGCAGCTACGCACAGAAGGGAAAGACCCAGACGCTCACCACCGGCCGCGGCGAGAACTGGGGCCCGTGGTGCGTCCTCGCGATCACTGACGAGCAGCGGCAGATGACGTTCAAAGGGACGCCACTCAAGATCGAGTTCTCGCTGCGGCTCAGCTACTACGGTCCGGACGATGAGAGCGCCGGCTCGAAGGGCTACGTCTCCTCGACCTGGTACAACATCCTGGGCACGCAGGGCGCGACGTTGATCACGCCGCCGGACATTCCTGCTTCGCCGTCTGGCGTCTTGCCGCCGGTGAAGGCCTCGCAACTGGGCAGTCTGACGCCGGCGCTTCAGGCGGCGAAGATCCCGCCGCAAGCCGCGGCGTCGACGCTCACCAAGGCTATTCACCAGGTGCAGTTGATCCAGAAAGACGCGACCGCAGCTACAACGGTCCTCGCGCAGGTGTCTATGACGGTCTCGAGCCTGAAGAACGGGATTTCCCATGATCCGGTGGGCACGATCAGCCGGTTGCTCACCAGCGGGATAGGGCAGACCGGGATCCGGACGCTGTTCGGATCGGACATTGCTGGATCGCTCTCTCAGATCGGCGCGGCCGTACAGGTCAGCCAGGTCAGTTCTCAGACGGTTCGCAACCTGATGGTGACGGCAGGCCGGAGCGTATAGCCATGGCACAGCAGTACACCACCAAGGCCGGCGACATGATCGACGCGATCGCCTACAACTTCTACGGCGACACTGCGGGCTACACCGAGGCCATCCTGGCTGCGAACCCTGGTCTGGCTGGCCAAGGCCCGCTCTTGCCCGCAGGCATCACTATCACGCTTCCGGACCTCAGCGACCAGGCCCAGCAGATTCAGAGCATCAAACTCTGGAGCTAATTTGACTCCGCAATTTCAGATCACGGCTAACGATGTGGATCTCACATCGAAGATCGCGGCGCGCCTGATCCGTCTGCGCATCACGGACGAGGTCGGCGTGACCTCCGATCAGTTACAGATCGATCTCGACGACCGGGACGCAGCAATCGTGCTGCCGCCCTTCGGAGCGACGATCGAGTGCTCGCTGGGCTACATGGAGTCCGGTCTGTCCGCGATGGGTCGCTGGATTGTGGACGAGCTTGAGATCGAAGGGCCGGACCGGCGCCTGACGCTCCGCGCACGTAGCGCCAACACGCCGGCGCCCGTGGCGAATACAAACTCGACCTCCATCTCCGGACTCCAGGCACGTAACAACGACACGTACAGCGGGCTGACGATCGCCGGCATTGTGGCCAAGATCGCAGCCCGCAACCATCTGGGCGCGGCAGTCGATCCCGTGATTGGCGCGATTCAGATCGCGCACCGCGCACAGACCGGTCAGAGCGACAACGAGTACCTTTCTGTGCTGCTCGAGCTGGTCAATGCCGGCTGGAAGATCCAGGGCGGCAAGATCATCGTCTTTCAGCACAACGCCGGCGTCGCGCCATCGGCGTCCGGAGGAACCGGCCAGTCGATTCCAGCGACGAACATTGCGCCCACCGACTGTTTGCGCTGGTCTGCCACGCTGACACGCCGCAGCTCGCACAGGCGTGCACGGGCGCGCTACCACGACTCGCAGGCGGCCCAGGACACGTACGTGGAGGCAGCCTCCGACGACGCCACAGAGGAAGACACGGTCGATACGGACCCTGCAGAGTACCCGAACAGCGACGAGGCGCTGGCTGCAGCTACGTCAAGGGTGCAACGCCTCGATCGCGGCTCGGAGCTGCTGCGCCTCACGCTGCAGGGCAATCCCACGATCTGTGCTGAAGGCCCGCTGATTCTCTCCGGCTTCCGGCCGGAGATCGACCATGCCTGGATCGCAGTGCGCGTCACACACACAGTGGAGCAGCAGTCCGGCTATACCACCGAAATCGAAGCGCAGAAGACCCTCATGCAGGCCGCCAGCTACCGGCAGCGCAAGGGCCTCACTGCAACCAGACCGAAATAAGGGAGACATCATGAACGCATCCGCGAATTGCTTTCGACTGATCGAAGGCTCGGAGGGCTGTGAGCTGAAAGCCTATCCGTGCCCGTCCGGGATTCCCACCATCGGCTACGGCCACACCTCCGGCGTCCGGCTGGGCATGACGTGCACGCCGGCGCAGGCCTCGGCCTGGCTCTGTGAGGATATCCACTACGCAGAGAATCTTGTGCAGGAGCACGTGAAGGTCGCGCTCACCCCAAACCAGTTTGACGCGTTGGTCTCCATCGTCTTTAACGTCGGGCCCGGTGCCAAGGGCGTGAAAGACGGCATCATCACGCTCAAATCTGGCGTGCCATCGACCCTGCTGCGCCTGCTGAACCTCAGCATCTACGCCGGCGCGGCCGACGAGTTCCCGAAGTGGTGCCATGGCGCCGGCAACACGCTGCTGCCCGGCCTGGTAACGCGCCGGGCGCGCGAACGGGCGCTTTTCCTTGGCGATGCCAACTTCATGGCGGCCTGATGCCGGAGCTTAGGAGGTTCCATGTCCATTTTTGATCCGAAAGCGGATGCAGCAGCGCTGCAGCCCGTTCTTGAAGCAGCGGTCCAGTCCGCCGTCGACGACGCCGCTAAGACTCTCGTTCCCGCCCTGCAGAACGCGCTCTCTGGCGCGCTCTCCGGACTAACCATCAACATCCAAATCACCATTTCCAGAAAGGATGCATCCACCAATGCATAATCGTTTCTTCAGTGCAGCAGCACTTCTTCTCCTGTTCGTGCTCGCCGTGTTCCCCACGTCGGGGCAAACTCCACTGACACCCGCCACGGCTACGCCCAGTGCGTCCACGCTGACCGACCTCTCGGGCCTCCAGAACAACTTCGCTGGCGTTGGGTTCGGCTTCCAATCGGTCGGCAATCCGCAGACGAGTGGCTGGGCGGAAGCCTGCCACCGGAACCCGGACGTGACCTTGCTGGGGCTTAGCCTGCCCAGCTACGCCTGCGCAGCAACCGATTACGCGCCGGCCGCAACCTCCGCGCGAGTGGACGTCGATACCGTGATCCTCCACCGTGGCGGCTTCTTCGCCGGAACGAAGACTGGCGCCGGCGCGGCAGTCGGCTCGGCCGGAGTCGGCGCCTCGTATGCCCTGGGCGGCTGGGGCGCCGTGGACGTGTCGAAGTTCCTCAAGCTGGACGGGCTCTACCTCGTGGCCAGTTCCACCTGGCAGAAGGACGACATCGCCGTCGCTACCCAGGCCGGCACGCTCTCCCAGACGCTTCGCACCCTGACCTCGCGAGCCACGTTCCGCTTCGGGTTCGAGAAGGGCTGGTAGGAGCAGCAATCCATGGACATCCTCACGCTTCTTCATAATCCGGTCGTCGTCTGGCTCGTCATGGCACTGCCGAGTCGATCGACGACGCCCTTCGCCCGTGGCGCGAGCGCGCGGGCATGCTGAAAACCATTGTGAGCAAGGCCTTCGACATGCTCAAGCTCACATTTCCCGTCCGTTAGGAGAACAAACAAATGACCGTATTTCTGACTTGGCTCAAGATCATTCCGACGATCCTCTCGACCGTCATGTCCATCATCGCCGCGCTCGAGCAGGGCTTCCAGGAAGTCGCTGGGGCGACCGGCAACAGCGCCGCCCAGACCGGCGCTACCAAACTCAACGTCGTGCAGGCGGCTCTGCAGTCGCTGTACACGACGGAACAGAGTGTGGCTTCCGTCGTACCCATCGACAAACTCACCACCTACGTGACGTCCATCGCCAGCACGCTGGTCGACACCTTCAACAAGCTGGGCTGGTTCAAAAAGTCCACGCCCGTCACGGCTTAGGCGCCCGGCGTCTGATCCCAAAACATCCATGCAGATGGAGCGGGGGCCCTATGCCCCGCTCCGAGAGGTGAACGATGAACAGCAATATGCGTATCTGGTTGCACGGCCTGCTGGCCGCGCTGCTCTCCGCGCTCGGGGATTCCGGCACGGTCGCGCTCGGCGCCGCAGTGGTGGCTCCGGGTTTCTTGCATGACGCGCGCTTCTGGGAAGCGCTCGCCGGCATGCTTGTCTTCTCCGCGCTGAAGACCGTCTTTGCCTACCTGAAGCAGAGTCCCCTGCCATGCGGCAACGCGTCGGCGACCGCTCCAGCCTTGGGGCATGCCGCCCAGTGAGCGCGCGTCGCGCCTTCGCTGGGTGCCTGGTCCCGCCCCTGTTTGTCCCACCTGCAACTATCGCTGCTCCGTGTATGCCGATCCTTTTGGCGCGGTGATCTGGTGCGGTTGCCGGCACGTGCGCCACCGGGGCGAGCAGGACGGCGTCCTGTGCCTGGCTTTTGTTGACCAGACCGATGAGGAAAACTCTGTGAGCGAACAAGTACCAAACATCCAGGAACTGTCTCGACAAATGGCATCCCTGATTGCACAAATCTCCGGCCTGCAGAGCAGCGTGAATGAAATCAAAGCTTCCCTCGAGAAGCTGGCAGAGGGCTACACGAACACGCGTGAGTTTCAAGCGGAAGCCCGGCGCCGTCTGGACGACTGTGCGGCAGACCGGCGCGATCTGTGGAACAAGATCAATGACATTCGCGATCGCGACCTGAAGGAGATGCGCGACAAGGTGGACGATGCTCGCGCGGAGGCGAGCACTGCGACGGACCAGGCACGCTCGCTCTTCCTGTGGTTCAAGATCGCATGCGCAGCGTGCGGTGCGTTGCTGCTCGCCTTGTTCGCGGCAGTCCTGCGCGGCAAATAGTAACTGCGGATCCGATCACGGTCAACATGACGAAGCCGACGTGTGCGAGCTTCTCTTACGCCTATGCGATGAACGTCAGCCAGTTGTATTAGCGCGTAGCGCGACCATCCTGAATGCACGAATTTAACGATCGACGTGCTCAATACCAGCTTCACGCTGGTGTGCATGTCTACAAACTGGAGGCTAATGTGATGAAGGCAGTTAAACTATTCTGCGCTTTACTTTGCGCGTGCGCCGCGCTTCTCGCTCAGACTTCGCTGTCGGGGCTCTTCAACAACAAGGTCATTCAAAAGCAGCAGGTATTCATTGCCAGCGGGACGTTCACGCCGTCCGCCAACCTGCTCAAGCTCGGTGGCTGGGTCGAGGTCATCGCCGTCGGCGGTGGCGGCGGTGGTGGCGGCGGGACGAATGGCGGCAATGGTGGCTCCGTGCAAGATAAGGTCGTCCAGGTGGCCGGCGCAACTACAGTGACCATTGGCGCGGGAGGTGCCGCCTACGCCGCTGGCGGAACGACTACGTTCGGCGCGCTCGTTACTGCGCCCGGCGGATTAACGCCGACCAATGGAAGCTACTGCGGAGGGGACGGTGCTGGAGGCGCCGGCCAGTGTGGTTCTAGCGATATTGTGTACAGTTATCCTCCGGGTGGAGGTGGTGGTGCCTGCCTCTTAGGCTATGGCGGTGGTGGTGCATCAGGGGCGCCTTACACTTATGGCTCCTGTGGCGGAGGCAGTGCAGCTGGCAGCTATACCGGTGCTGCGAATACCGGTGGCGGAGGTATGGCTAGCAATGCCGGGGGCTCTGGCATCGTGATTGTGACTTGGTTTGAGTAAGCGGGGTTCACAGAATGAAAACAGTCAGATTGCTCTTAGTAATGGCACTCTCTGCCGGCGTGACGTTTGGACAGAGTTCCTTGGCGACACTCCTCAACAACAAGGCGACGCGAAAGCAGGCGATCTTCCTCTCCAGCGGGACGTTCACACCGTCTGCTAACCTCCTGGCCCTTGGCGGTTGGGTGGATGTGATTGCCGTCGGTGGTGGTGGGGGCGGCGGGAACGGAGACGGTACAGACGCTGGAATAGGTGGCGGCGGCGGCAAGGTGGTGCACTTGATGGCTCAGATCCCAGGAGCCGTCACAGTGACCATTGGCGCAGGAGGTGCTGCCCATACCGTTGGAGGAACGACCACTTTCGGATCCTATATCACCGCCAGTGGTGGGGTTGCTGGGGTAATGGCTAGCACTAGCACTTCAACATTCCAGATCGTTCCCGGAGGACCAGGCTCCAATGGCGCCGGGAGTTCCCCCTTTGCCAGTAACGGCGGTCACTCTGGCAACGGTGGACCGTGCCTGTTGGGTTACGGCGGCGGTGGCGGCAGTGGAGTCGGTACAAACATCTACCAAGGTGCGGGTAGAGGCTCTTGCGGTGCCGGCAACGCTGGCAATTGGAACACAACAGGAACGGCTGCTGCTGCAAACACCGGCGGTGGCGGAGGTGGTGGAGGAGCTTCATCTTCCACGACCGAGACCGGCGGCGCCGGAGGTTCTGGAATCATCATTGTGAACTGGTTCGAATAAGGAGTGAAAACGTGAAACGACTGTTACTCATTTTGGTTTTGTTCTGCGTGGCAGCGTACACGCTGTCCGCGTCGTCTGAGACGGTCTATGCCGTCATTCAGAACGGCGTCGTGGTCAACACGATCGTCGCCAGCCAGTCGTTTGTCGATGCGAACTACCCTGGTTCGCCGCGGATCGACGGCATCACGCCCCAGCCCGGCATCGGCTGGGGTTATGACGGAACGACCTGGACGGCGCCGCAGACGTTCGCGATCGTGACCAGTGGCGTGGTTACCCAGGTCGTGACGGGCTTGCCTGCGACGATCAGCGCGGAGTATCCCGGCGCCATCCGCATCGACACGATCAAGCCGATGCCGGCCGTCGGCTGGACGTACGACGGGACCACGTTCACTGCGCCGTCGAAGTAAACGCTGCGCTTCATCGCAGACGCAAAAAGCCGCCCTAGCCTTATCCGGCCGGGGCGGCTTCTTCTGTCCATGCGCTGGTGTGCGTCTACTTCGTGATGGCGTAGCAGCGAGCCTTGTCGGTCTCGCGGCGCGTGCTAACAATCGTGTAGCCGTGCTTGCTGCCCAGCGTGGAGATGAAGCCTCGAACTGAGTGTTTTTGCCAGGCCGTTTCGGCCATAATCTCCTCCAAAGTTGCACCACCCTCGCGTTCGAGCAGCGCGATCATCGTGGCCTTGCGCGTGCCTTCGCGCTGTTTGGGCGCAGGCGCGTCGTCCGTGCTGGTGGCGTCCTTGGTTGCCTTCGGCTTGGCCGGCGCCTTGGGCGCGGCCGTGAGCACGCCCTTGGCCGGTTTCGTGGCCTTCGTGGTGCGCAGCATCTCCTGCTGTGCCCGGAGCATGTCCTGCTCCGCGATCTTCATCTCTTCCTCGAGCGCCTGGCCCAGACGCTGGGCCACCGTCCAGATCCTGGTCACCGCGCTCTTGCGATCCGTGAAGCGTTTGACCTCCTTCAGTTCCGCAAAGGGCGGCGCGCCGGCAAATCCGTTCCAGACGTCTACCAGGCGGCTCGCCGACCACAAGGCTGTGGCTTCGCTGAGTTCCGCCTCCGTCGCAAATGCTGTACCGTTTGCTCCGGCTTCATTGATGGCGGCGTCCTTGTCGGGGTGCACGGCCAAATTATTGTCGCTGTCGATGCTGTAAGTGGGCATGTGATGTTCCTTGGTGCGATCAGGCTAGTTCCTGCGCACCACGATTCATCACTCGTTCGACTCGGTTCAGCAAGTCGTTCGTGAACAATCCCGCACAGAAAACACGGCGTCAGGGCGGGGCCCCGTAGTCGCGCTGTCCTGCTTCCTTTTAGCGGCGCCGCAGATGGCCGCCACCGCTGCTCAACGCTATGACCAATAAGGATTCTCAATGACTTCTCTCGTGACTTGCCGCCCGTCGCGACGCGCAACCGAGCTCGACGCTGCTTTCGCCGACTTCCTGCGCATTGACGTAGCCAGTGGCGATGCTTCCCACGACACCATCCGCAGCTACCGCAGCGAGGTTGAACTCTGGCTAACTTGGTGCGTTGAGCAAGGCTTCGATCCCGCCACCGTGACAGCGCTGCATATCAAACGTTACCGTCAGGCGCTGATCGACCATCCCTACAACCCCGTCACCGTCAAATGGAAGCTGTCCATCGTGCGCCGCTTCTACGAAGCTGCCCGCAACGCCGGTTTGCGCCCCGACAACCCGGCTGTCGACGTGAAGTCCCCGCGCGTCCGCAACGCCACAGAGGATTTCAAATATCTCTCCGATGAGGAACTGACCCGACTGCTCGCCGCCATCCCCGATCCTGCGCAGGCGACTGGCATGGAGAGAGTCCGCACTTTGCGCAATCTCCTCATGATCAGCCTGATGGCGTTGCACGCCCTGCGCACGATCGAGGTTCATCGGGCCAATCTCGAGGATCTACTGCAGAAGAGAGAGGATTTCGCGCTGGTCGTGCGCGGCAAGACCCGCGACCGCATTGTCTACCTGCGGCCGGACACAGCCGGCTACCTGAAGGAGTACATAGACCTGCGTGCCCAGGCAGCGCCCGACAAACTGGGCACTCCGCTGTTCCTCACTGTCGGATATTACGGCGGTGCGGTCCGGCTGAGCCGCCGCACCATCCGCATCCACACCGACAAGTATCTGCGCGTCGCTGGCCTGAAGCGCCCAGGCATTTCCAACCATGCGCTGCGCCACACTGCCGCCACGCTGGGCTATCTGCACACCGGCGATCTACGCGCCGTCCAGGAGCTCCTCGGCCATGCCGATCCGCGCATGACCGCGCGCTACGCCCACGTTGTCGACATGGCCAAATGCAACCCCGCACTGTTCATCCCCGTGAGCCTGATCGGCGGCGGCGACTAGGAGTTGACTCTTCGCACCCGAAGAAGGGTTCATGGATTCGACATGACTGAGCTTCTGACAACACGGACTCCGGTAACGACCGCCCCTCCCAGGTCGACGCGCGCGGAGATGGACGCGGCCTTCGCCGAGTTTCTGCGCATCGACGTGGCCAACGGCGATGCCTCGGCCGAGACCATTGGCAGCTACCGCAGAGGTGTGGCGCAGTGGGTGGCTTGGTGCGCCTCCGACAACTGCGACCCAGCATTGGCGACGCCACTTCATATCAAACTCTTCCGCCAGTCGCTGCTCGAGGCCGGCTACAAGCCCATCTCGATCCGCCTGCGTTTGACCACCGTGCGGCGGTTCTATGAAGCGGCTCGCAACGCCGGTCTGCGCTCCGACAATCCGGCCGCCGGCATTCGCCCACCCCGTGTGCGCCAGGCCACCGAGGAGTTCAAGTACTTCACCGACGACGAACTGCGCCGGCTGCTCGCCGCCATACCGAATCCGGATGACGCTGACGGCCGCGAGAAGCTCTGCCGACTACGCAACCTGCTCATGGTTGCCATGATGGCGTTGCAAGCGCTTCGAACTATCGAAGTGCATCGCGCCAGCGTCGAGGATCTCACCGAGAAAGACGGCAACTGGACCCTCCTGGTGCGGGGCAAGACCCGTGACCGCATCGCCTACCTGCGGCCGGACACCGCCAAACGCCTGGAGGAGTATCTTGCTCTGCGGGGCGGGATCCCATCGGATGAAGCGGGAACGCCTCTATTCCCCTCCATGGGCCGGGGCGGCGGTCGGCGGATGAGCCGGCGCATGATCCGCGTGCACACGGATCACTATCTGCGCCTGGCCAGCCTGAAACGCCCCGGCATCTCCGACCACGCCCTGCGACACACCGCAGCCACGCTGGGCTATCTGCACACCGGCGATCTGCGCGCCGTCCAAGAACTCCTCGGTCACGCCGATCCGCGCATGACCTCACGCTATGCACATGTCGTAGACATGCCGGCGCGCAACCCGGCTTTGTCGATCCCGGTACAAGGACGATCTTTTTATGACTGCACTGATCCCCATTCGGCCGCCCCAGCCACTCTCCCGGCTGGACGCTGCCTTTAGTGATTTCCTGCGCGTCGACCTGGCCAACGGCGACGCCTCCGAAGATACCATCCGCAACTACCGCAGCACCGTCGGACTGTGGGCCGCATGGTGCCACGAAAAGGGTATTGATCCTGCTACGGTCACCGTCGCTGACATCAAGCACTATCGCCAGGCTCTGATCGAAGCTGGGTACAGTCCGACTACCATTCGCTGGAAGCTAGTCATCGTGCGACGTTTCTATGAAGCGGCTCGCAACGCCGGTCTGCGGACCGATAACCCGGCGGCTGGCGTAAAGTCTCCTCGCATCCGTCAGGCACTCGAGGACTTCAAATACCTTTCGGATGGGGAATTGACTCGTTTCCTTGCTGTGCTGCCCGACCCAGAGAAGGCAACCGGTCCGGAGAAGGTGCACGAGCTGCGCGATCTCCTCATGATCGACATGATGGCTCTGCACGGCCTGCGCACCATCGAGGTGCAGCGCGCCAATACCGAGGACCTTGTCGATAAGGGCGAAAACTTCGCACTGCTGGTGCGCGGCAAGACTCGCGACCGGCTCGTCTACCTCCGGCCGGACACACGGGCTCGCATGGAGGAGTACGTGGCGCTGGGCGGCGAAACGGCGCGCGATAAGGACGGCACGCCACTTTTCAGCACGATCGACGGCCCGCGTCATCGCCTGACACGCACGCGCATTCGCGCCATCATCGTCCGCTATTTGCGGATGGCGGGCCTGAAGCGGCCAGGGATCTCCAATCACGCCCTGCGGCACACTGCCGCAACCCTGGGCTATCTCCACACTGGCGATCTGCGGGCGGTCCAAGAGTTGCTCGGCCACGCAAATCCTCGGATGACCGCGCGCTACGCGCATGTGGTGGACATGGCGAAGAAGAACCCGGTGTTGTTCATCCCGGTGACGCTGGTCTGAGCAGAGACACCTCCGGCCCTATGGGTCACAACAGAGACAGAACGCAGGGAATCAGCCGCGCAGGAGGGAATTGCGCGCGGCTCAAAGGAGCACGATAGGGGCGCCGGATGCCAAATGAGGGCGAAAGAGACTGCGGCGCTATTCCTCCCAGTGAATCTGCTGTGAGGCTGTTTCCTGGAAACCGTT
>Ga0302319_10014488_pt1 | contig 14693 bp, 10 predicted proteins | sample Bog_T0_2_FD_203319 | JGI IMG/M metagenome (GOLD analysis project Ga0302319, IMG submission 203319) | Peat permafrost microbial communities from Stordalen Mire near Abisko, Sweden - Bog_T0_2 | ecosystem: Environmental > Terrestrial > Soil > Wetlands > Peat | place: Sweden: Abisko, Stordalen Mire... | reverse complement strand
CCATCTGCGGCGCACGGCAGCAGTCTGTGACGCTTCGCGGCGCGGCCTACCCGGCGATATCGATCGTTATAGCGTAACAACGGTCCGGGTGCGGCGGCGCTGGCGGAAGAGGAGCAGGCTGGTGATACCCACGACAGACAGGGCGACGGCGGACGGTTCGGGAGTGGCTGCGATGTTCAATCCCCAACTATTCACGGTCATGACGCCGCCACTGCTCTCGTCCGCCACAAACAGAGTCCAAGTGCCGTCGAGAGCCGTTCCTTGAAACGCACTGAGGGAGCTGCCATCCGGCTGCCAAGTGCCGGTCACCGAACCATTATTGTAAGCCGGATTGTAGTCCTGGTAATTGTGAAGGGAAGAGGAGGCAGCGTCGCTCAAGGTGACATTGAAACCGTTGTCGAGATAACCGAAGCCGGCATTCGCGGGCGTTCCGACGCGGTCGAGCAAAATGCTCATAATGCCGTCGTGCCAAAGATATGCGTAGATATCCCCGGTGAAGCCGCCGCTGAGGTTGAGGGTGACTTCGAGGCTATCAACGTTTTGGGCGGGAATATCGGTGATAACCCGGCTATCCAGCCAGCCGTTCAAGTCATTATCGGGAATCACCCCGGCGTTCACGAAGCCGCCGGTCCAGTTGGTGGTCAATAAAGTGGGCTGCGCTGACGCGCGCAGCAAACCCGCCGCCAGCAACAAAGGCAAAAATATTTTCATAATTGGTATTGGGATGGCTTCAAGGGATATAACGCGTGCGCCAATAATTGTTGGTGCTGGAGGCGGGGGTATTGGTGAAGATCATCGCCCCGTTGGCGGCGGCCGAGTTGGTGAATTGGGGCACCCAATCGATGGGCGGGGTCAAATTGTAGGTTCGGTCCAAAGCATAATTCAAATGGGGAATCCCCAAGAAGGTGAGCCGCACATCGCTGCCGACAGACACGGTAGCCAACTGATTATAACTGCCTCCGGAGGTATCGCCGGAAAGATTCACGGTCACGGTGCCCATGCCAGTGTCCCCGCCGGTATCAGCGATGACATAACTGAACGAGTCGGCGGCGGTGACGCCATCGGCGGAAGTATATTCAATGAAATCACCCACCTGGGCGACCACGGCGCCGTTGGTGCTGGTACCGGTGACGGTCGCAATGCGCAGGGCTTCGCCGTTGGGATCATTTCCGAGCAACAGGAGTTTCGCCGTGGAGAGGTTGGCGGTCTGCCAGAACTGGGCGCCCAGCGAAATCGATGCGGCCACGGGGGCGGCCCCGAAATCCGGCCAGAAACCATCGGCCACGGCATAAGCGGCCGAAGTGGAAACGCCCCCCCAAGGTTGACCGGCGGTATCGGTCAGGCCATACAAGCCACTAGAAGCACTGCCGCCCTCCGCTCCAAAAACGGCGCGTTCACTGGTGATGAGAGCCAGCAGGACCAGGTGGAGGGTCGACTCCTTCTGGATATTGTAGTCCGACAAAGTCCGACCATCCTCCAATTGTTTGCCGGCGAAAATGAGGCGCTGCCGGGCCGGAGGAATCCCAATCTTGTCCTGGATTTTGGCCTTCACGTTATCAATCGAAGCACTTGGCTCCACCTCCAGAGTGATGGTTCTTCCGGTGAGGGTTTTGACGAAAATCTGCATCGCGGAGGCATCCAGCGTCCCGACCAGCAAAATCGCCAAAAATAGCGCGAACAGAGAGGAGCTCGATGGCCGCGCGCGCGGACAGAAATAGGTTGTTTTCATGAAAGGTGCGTCGGTTTAAAACCGGCGGTCAGGGCAATTTGACGATGACCAGAGAGGTTTTGGCCAGCGACTGCCCGCTGGAAGCGACGACGCTGGAGGCGACACTCATCTCGGTGTGGAAGCTAATGAGGTGACCCGCAGTGAGTGGACCCGTGAAGGTAAGCGGCGCCACATAACCATTGGCATAGGCCGCCGAGCCGCTGACGGAGGGTCCTTGAAACATCACGGTACCGTTGTCCTCGAGGATGGCTTGTTTAACATGCCCGGTGGTACTGGGAGAGACGATGGTAAACTGAATGTTATAAATGCCGGTCAAAGGCACCGTGAAGGACCCGCCGGAGAGCGCGCCGTTGACGTTAACAGTGGCATTGTTGAAAACGATCTGGGTCAAGCCGCCAGAAGTCAGCGAAGCGTCGGAGGTCAAAAACGCCTCCACCAAGAGCGCGGAAGAGCCGCCGCCGCTACTGCTGGTCGTGTTGGTAGCGGCGGTGGTTTGCACCGTGCCATCCGGAAACATAAATCCGCCGGTGGATGATTTTACCGTGCCATTGACCTCCAAAGCCTGGCCGGGGCTAGCCGTTCCAACCCCGATCTTCCCATTGTTTTCCGCAATCACTGAATTCGTCAAGGCGCCGCCCGCGGTAAACTTCGATAGATATCCGGCGGAGCCACTGCCGCCAATTTTCGCATTCCAGTTGGTGAGGTCCGACGTTTGAATGCCGCCGGCGGGACTCGCGGAAAAGATTGGGTCCGTTTCGGTGAAACCCGTCAGATATCGGGCATCGGATTGGGATTTCGAATAAACATTACCGATCAGGGCATAACGGGCATCGCCGCTCGTTTGGGTTAGGTAACCGGCGCTGGCGTGATTGCCCCAGCCGTAGGCCGTATTCCAGTTGCCGATCGCGCCGGGGGTGATACCGGCGGCAGCGCTGGCGCTGAAAACAGGGTCCGTTTCCGCGGTCAGGTAGCCCGCATCGGCGTGATTGCCCCAACTAAACGCGGTGTTCCAATTATTGGTTTGGTCGACGGTGATGCCGGCAGCGGGGCTCGCGGAAAAAATCGGATCGGTCTCAGCATAACTGGCGGCGGAGGCTGCCTGAAAGGCATAGGCCACGGTGGTGATTTGGCGGTCGGGGCTGAGCAATTGGGATCCGTCCAGGCCATCATTGAACCAGACGCGCAAATAAACTCCCGAGTTCGTAAAGACGCCGGGGGCGATCGCCTGCGTCATGTTCGCCACGGTGAGATCGCCCAAGTTGACCGAAAAAACTCCCCGCGTGACGGATAGCGAAATGGCGGCAGCGGGCTCCACGCCTGCAACGCTCGACCCGTCATTGCTCCAATAAGTGGTATCGCCGGCGGCGTCGATCAAGGCGAACTTAAACAGACCGACCCCGGTATAGTTGGTGCCGTTGACGGTGATTTTACCCTGGTGACTGACGATGCCCGGCACTTGAGCAACCATGTTTAACGCGGAAAAACAGGAAAGGACAAAGGTTAGGGCCAACGATTTAATTTTCATGGGGGAATCGCTCAACGATCGGTTTTTACTACAGGATGATTATTTATTTCAGTGCTCCGTACCTGCCTTATCGACAAAGGAATAGAAAACTGTAAGGAAAAGAATTCAAGCCACGGATTAAACACGGATCCGAATGCGCATGGCGCGGGAGCTGAAACAATTCAGGGGGGATGAGAATCGGAATTGTCAGCCGCATCCTCCTCCGCAAAAGCTACGGAGGACAGGAGAGGAACAAAGTAGGCGGGAGGAATTTCACGCGGACGCGGAGGCGCGGAGAGGAGGACGCTTTTGCGATTTCACCCCTCACCCTCTGCCCGTTGAGGGGCGAGGGAATCGCGATTGGCCATCGTCATTGTTTCTCCGGTAATCGGCATAGCTACGACGGCGTGCCGAGGACTGCCCGCGCTACCAGGTTGGTTCATGGGCGGTGAGCAGGTCCGAATGGAACAGGGGCCTTTCCCTGGACGGCGGGATTTGTTTCGGGGAATTTTCCAAATTAACACGACCGGATTCAGGCGAAGGAAGCGTGGATTTAAGCGGACGGTTTTGCCGGGCGGCGGGACGCGCGCCCTCTACGTCAGGCAAGATGCCTGACACTACGCTGGCGCGCGCCCGTGAAACGGGCTGGATTGCGGGAGGCGAAGGGTTGTCATTTGGAAATTCAGCAGAAAATCTTTTCGGTAATATTCCCAGATTTTCCCGCTTAGCGATCCGATATCGACTTCAATCTCTATCAATTCAATAAATGTGCCAACGATTCAATCCGCTTAATTTGTTGTTTATAAGCCATTTATTATTCTCTACTAAACTACTATAAATTAAATGTTATCGAGCTTGCGCGGCGACCCATTTTCGATTTTTTATTGGCGCGAAGAGTAGCCAAGCTGTGCTTGAACATAAACTTCGCTCAAGCTAGTATATCAATCCGTTTATGACCAACGATGATCCCAAAAAGCCGACGCACAACGAAGAAATCAAGGCCGCCATTCCGACCTTGGCCGGCACCATTGCGGCAACGCTCGCTGATCCGGCCGCTGATCATTTCTCCGAAGACGACAACCAGTTTCTAAAGTTTCATGGATCCTATCAGCAGGACGATCGCGATCTTCGGAAGACAGGCAAGAAGTATATCATGATGATTCGGGGCCGGATTCCGGGCGGCGTCATGACCGCGAAGCAGTACGGCGTCTTCGATACGCTGGCTTCCAAATATGGCAACAACACTTTGCGCATCACGACGCGCCAGAGCATTCAGTTTCACGGGGTGCTGAAATCCAATTTGCGTGCGGTCATCAAGGCGATCGACGAATCGCTGCTTTCGACGCTGGCGGCCTGCGGCGACGTGAACCGCAATGTGCTGGCGCCGCCGACGCCGGCTTACACCAAGGCCCGGGAACAGGTTTTCGCCGATTGCAATCGGGTGGCGCTCGCGCTAGCGCCCGAGACGAAGGCGTATCATTCGATCTGGATCGACGGCGTGCAGCTGGATTTGGGGAAGCCGGAGAACAAGGATTATGTCGATCCGTTGTACGGCAAAACGTATTTGCCTCGCAAATTCAAGATCGCCTTTGTCATTCCGCCGGTGAATGACCTGGATGTGTACACCAACTGCCTCGGCTTCATCGCGGTGGTGGAGAACGACCAGTTGGTGGGATACAACCTGGCCGTGGGCGGCGGCATGGGGCGCAGCCATGGAAATAACGCGACGTTTCCGCGGCTGGCGGATGTCATCGGCTTTTTCACGCCGGATAAAGTCGTGGAAGTCGCCAAAGCGGTGCTGACGATTCATCGTGATTTTGGCGACCGCACGGAGCGCAAGCATGCGCGCTTGAAATATGTGGTGGCGGAAAAGGGCGTGGAGTTCATGCGCACCGAAGTCAACCAGCGCGCGGGAATTACCCTGGCGCCGGTCCGGCCGTTTCATTTCACCACGACCCATGACCTGCTCGACTGGCACAAGGCCGTCGACGGCTCCTGGTTTGTGGGCCTGTTCATCGAGACCGGCCGGATCAAGGATCATGGGAGTCACAAAATGAAGACGGCACTGCGCCACATTGCCGATGCGTTTCAAACGGTGGAATTCCGGCTGACGGCCAATCAGAACATCGTTCTGGCGAACCTCAGCGACGAGGACAAACATCCGATCACCATGTTGCTGGCGGCGTATGGGGTAAAGACCCACAAGCAGACCAGCGTGCTGCATGCGGCTTCGATGGCCTGCCCTTCCCTGCCCACCTGCGGCCTGGCGCTGGCAGAATCCGAGCGCATGCTGCCGGGGCTGATCGATCGCTTTGAAAAACTGTGCCACGAAGTGGGGCTGGCGGGCCAGGAAATCATCATCCGCTCCACCGGTTGTCCGAATGGATGTGCGCGTCCTTACATGGCGGAAATCGCATTCGTAGGCAAAGCTCCGGGCCGCTATCAAATCTGGCTGGGCGCGGACTCGACGGGCAGCCGGCTGAACCGGATCTGGAAGGACGTAATGAAGGAGAGCGATCTCGAGACGGAATTCCGTCCCATCTTGACCCGATTCGCGCAGGAGCGCCATGCCGGCGAGCGTTTTGGCGACTGGTGTGACCGTGTGTTGTTGAAAGAGACAGCGCCGGTGGCAAATTAACGGACCGTCATGAACTCCACGGAGCGGAACAAAGCTTATCGAAGCTTCGGCGCATACGAATCAATTGCGGCAGCGGACTTGGAATTGCGACACTACTGGCAATCGCGCACGCCGCAGGAACGAATGGAGGCGCTGGAGCAGTTAAGAATTTTAAACTATGGCGAAGAGACAATTAACGCCCGAATTCCGCGAGTTTTTGGCGTGCCTGAGCCGCGCCGAAGTCGAGTATCTACTGTATGCAAACCTCGCGGATCTGGACAATTTACCGTAAACAATTTGAAATGATGCCGGAACAAATAAAATCCGCCAACGCAGAGTTGCGCTCCAAGTCGCCTTTGGAAATTGTCCGCTGGGCGGTGTCGCGAGCGGCAGGCCGGGCGATTGTCTCTACGAATTATCGTCCGTATGAGGCTGTGATCCTGCACCTGGCCACCCAGGTGCAAGCGGACCTGCCGGTGTTGTGGGTCGACCACGGCTACAACCGCCCGGCAACGTATCGCCATGCGGAGCAATTGAAATCGATGTTGAATCTGAATGTGAAAGCGTACGTCCCGCGTCTGACGGCGGCGCATTACGACGCGGCATTCGGCGGCGCGCCCGAGCCCACGCCCGAGAACGAGGAAAGAATCAAGGCGTTCAGCACGGTCATGAAGCTGGAGCCCTTTCAACGCGGGATGAAAGAACTCGCGCCCACCGTCTGGATCACCGCCTTGCGCCAGGTGCAAAACCCCAATCGCGCCGGACTAGACATCGTGAGCGTCGACAACAATTTTAATTCTCTCAAAGTCAGTCCGCTGTTCTATTGGAGTGACGCGCAAATGGAAAATTATCTCGCGGAGCATAAACTCCCCAACGAATGGGACTATTTTGACCCGGCCAAGGCGGATGAAAAGCGCGAATGCGGCCTGCACGCGAATTGGGGGGCGCAGGCTCTCGGGGCACCGACAACAAATTTACAACTGTGACCGAACAAACCGATTTACAACAACTCTGCGTCCAGTCGGGCAAGCTCATCAGCGGCCTGATCCGCTCACCAGGCGATCGCTGACCAACCAAACGGAGACCCCAAACCCCAGACGCGATCCCCTAACCACGATTTCATGAGCTCTTATCATCTCGATCATTTGCAGCATCTCGAAACGGAATCCGTTCACATCATGCGCGAGGTCGCCGCTGAGTTTGAGCGTCCGGTTCTTTTGTTTTCGGGCGGCAAGGATTCCGTGTGCCTGCTGCGGCTCGCCGAAAAGGCGTTCCGTCCGTCGGAAATTCCGATGCCGTTTCTGAACATTGAAACGGGCCATGAATTCCCGGAACTTCTGGATTTCCGCGACCGGCGCGCGAAGGAACTGGACGCCAAACTAATCATCCGTACGGTGGAAGACGTCCTCGCGCGTGGCCTGGCGACAGCGAGCCCCGGCGAAATCAGCCGCAATAAACTCCAGATTCCCGCCCTGCTGGGAGCGATTGAGGAATTTCAATTTGATTGCGCCATTGGCGGCGCCCGGCGGGACGAGGAAAAGGCGCGGGCGAAGGAACGGTTTTTTAGCTTTCGCGACAACTTCGGTCAATGGGATCCCAAAAACCAGCGGCCCGAAATCTGGAATTTGTACAACGCCCGGGTGAATCCGGGGGAGAACATGCGCGTTTTTCCGCTGTCCAATTGGACGGAGATGGATGTCTGGGAATACATAAAACGGGAAAAACTGGAGGTACCCAACATTTATTTCAGCCACGAGCGGGAATGCTTTTTCCGAGGCGGACAATGGCTGCCGCTGCCGCCCGCGCATACGAATTTGACGAAGCCCGATCCGTACGCCGGGGCGCGGCCCAAGCCCAATCAGCCGATCAAGAAGATGGTCGTTCGCGTCCGCACCATTGCGGACATGATCAGCACCGGGATGATCGAATCCCCGGCCGACAGCGTGGATGATATCATCGGCGAAGTCAGCGCCGCCCGGGTGACGGAGCGCGGCACGCGCGCCGACGACAAGGCCAGCGAAGCGGCCATGGAAGACCGCAAGAAGGCGGGATACTTTTGAGCAAAACCGGAATTTGAATTTTTATTGCCATGCCCCTCACGCAGCATCCCATCGAACTTTTGCGTTTCAACACATGCGGCAGCGTTGACGACGGAAAATCCACGCTCATCGGCCGTTTGCTCTACGATTCCAAGTCGCTGATGGAAGATCAGATCGAAGCCCTGGAACGTTCCGCCGACATCACGGGCGGGGGCCAAATCAATCTGGCCAATCTCACGGACGGCCTGCGGGCCGAACGCGAGCAAGGCATCACGATTGACGTGGCGTACCGTTATTTCGCCACGCCGCGCCGGAAATTCATCGTGGCCGACACGCCGGGGCATGTGCAGTACACGCGCAACATGGTGACCGGCGCCTCAACCGCCAACCTTTCCATCGTGCTGGTCGATGCCCGGCAGGGAGTCATTGAACAAACTCGCCGGCACACCTATATCGCCGCCCTGCTCGGAATTCCGCATTTGATCATTGCCGTGAACAAGATGGATCTGGTCGATTGGAAGGAAGAACGGTTTCTCGAAATCCGCGATGAAATTGAGGATTTTCTGCCGAAGCTGGATGTGTTCCGGGATGTCAAATTCATCCCGATCAGCGCGCTGGACGGGGACAATGTCGTGGACGAATCCACCAAGACACCGTGGTATCAAGGCCCCACCCTGCTGGGGCATCTGGAGACCGTCCATATCGCCAGCGACTGGAATTTCGGCACTTTCCGTTTTCCGGTTCAATGGGTGAATCGCCCGAACAATCCGACGGACAAAGCCCTGCACGATTTTCGCGGTCTCAGCGGCCAGATCGCCAGCGGCATCGTGCGCAAAGGCCAGCAGGTGGTAGTGCTGCCCATCGGCATCAAGACGACGATCAAAGATATCTGGACGTACGACGGCTCAGTCGAGGAAGTGTTTTGCCCGCAATCCGTGACGCTTTGCCTGGAACACGACATCGATGTGAGCCGCGGCGACATGATTGTAGGCGTGGAAAATCTGCCGGGACGGAGTTCCGAGCTCACGGCGCGGGTCTGCTGGATGCATCAACGCCCGTTACAAGCGGGCAAAAAGTATTTCATCAAGCACACCACGCAAACTGTGCAGGCCGTGGTTTCAAGTATCGAAAGCCGGATCAACATGGGCACCTTTGATCCGGAACCGGCGCCGGCCACGCTCAACATCAATGATATAGGGGTCATCAAGCTGCGCACGGCCAAGCCTTTGGTGTTCGACGGCTACACGACAAACCATTTGACCGGCTCGTTCATTCTGATCGAACAAGGCACGAACGCGACGGTGGCGGCGGGGATGTTCGCACCGCCGACGGAGGAAGTGAAACCGGAGTATACCGATTTTGCGATTTGAACGGGACGCCCCTTGAGTCCCAAAATTTGGGTGCTAATTTTCAATGACTCACGCGATCTCACCCCTCACCCTTAATCCCTCTCCCCGTCACGGGGAGAGGGAATCGCGGTGGGACATCGTCATTATTTCGTCGCCGTCCGGCACGCCCTTCCACTCAGATGCATATGGGCGGTAAACGGGTCCAAATGGAATTGGGGACATTCCATGGCTGCAGACTTCGTCTTGGGGAATTTTTCCAATTAACACGAAGGATTCCGGCGAAGGAAACGTGGTTTCAAGCGGACGGTCTTGCCGGGCGGCAGGATGCCGCCCTCTACGTCAGGCAAGATGCCTGACATTACGCTGGCGGTCCCTCTTCCCTTGAACGTAAAATATCGGGTGCGGCTTTCCAATGGCGGGCGTGGCCTCGCTGCTCAAACTTGAATCGGGAGGATCAGCATGGCGCGGCCGTTTTGATAGAGGCGGCGCTGGAGTTCAAACACGGTATGGTTATGCAGCCAGCGGGTCAGAAAGCTTTCATCCTTGAACACGAGCTGGCCGGCGAAGAATTGCGCCTGGGGAAAACGCTCGGCGATTTCGGCGCATAAATTGCCCGCCTCGGCGACAATGTCCGTGCCGAGGGCGATCCGGGCTTCGGAATAGAAACCGCGCTGGCCCATGTAATTGACGTAGCGCTCGACTTCCTGCCGCGAATGTTCGCGCAAATTCTCGACTTCCGCGGCGCCCTTGAAATTCCCGGCATCCAATATGCCCACCTGCACAAAAATAAAATTCTGATAGACCTTAGGAAACATCCGGACCACGGCGAGCAACGTGTGCAGGCCGAGACCGTTAAAACCGTTGACGAGGAACACGGCCGTCCGGGCATTGGGATCGCAGGGCGCCGGCGGTTTACGCAGGGCGGTAATGGCTTCATCGGCGAGCGCGGCCGCCACGAGCTCATTCAAGCGATGCAGTTTTTTCTGGGTCTTCCGGTAATGCGATTTGACCCAAAACGCCACGCCCACGAGCAAACCGGTCACGAGCAACGTCGCCCAACCGCCTTGATCAAACTTCACAAAGCAGAGCGAAGCGAGGATGCTGGTCGTAAGGGCGAGGCCGATGCCGTTGATGGCGATCTTTAATTTCCAGCGGGGTTCGCATTTTCGTTCCAGCCACCAGTGCCGCACCATGCCCAATTGCGAGAGGCTGAAGGTGATAAACACATTGATGCTGTATAAGACCACCAAAGTATCCACGGAAGCCCTGGTAAATTTAACCACGAGAAAAGCGGCAAACCCCATCAGCACGACGCCGTTTTGGGTAACCAACCGATCGCTCAACGAAGCAAAACGGGTGGGCATCCAACGATCCACCGCCATGTTGGCCAGCACGCGCGGACCGCCAAAAAAGCCGGTCTGGGCCGCAATGAACAAAAGCGCCGCGGAAGACCCCAGCGCGGCCATGACAAATCCGTGCCCCAAAGCCGGCGGCCATGCCGCCGTCATCTGAGTGAAAAGCACCGCGTTCAAGGTCATTCCCTCCTGGTGCTGGACATTATAAAGCAGGTAGACCAGCAAGAGGCCGCCCACCACGAACGCGAGGGATACGCCCATATATAACATGGTCCGTTTGCCCGTCTGGACGCGCGGTTCACGAAGCGTATTCAAGCCGTTGCTCACGGCTTCAATCCCGGTATAGGTACCGGCGCCCAAGCTGTAGGCCTTTAAAATAATGATCGTCAGGCCAAGATAACCAAATTCATTAATGCCCGAGTGAACATCCGCCACCACTCCATGGGCCACCCCGGTCAAGGCGCCGAGGTGCGAGGTGATTCCATAGACAATTCCCACGGTGTACGTCACCACAAAGATGCCGAACACGGGCACCCACAAAACCACCGACTCCTTTACGCCCCGCAAATTGAGCATCGTGAGAAAAACGATGACACCCAAAGAACAATCCAATTTCCACGCCTGAAAGGCGGCCGGCGAAGAAATGGGGAATAGGCTGAACAATGCATCCGCGCCACTGGCCACACTGATGGCAATCGTCAGGATATAGTCGCCGATCAGCGCGCAACCCGATACCACGCCCGCCGTGGGAGATAACAATTTACTGGCCACCAGATAACCGCCGCCACCGGTGGGAAACGCCTCAATAATCTGCGAATAGCTTGCGCAAATCACCACAATCGTCAGCACGGAACCCGCCGCCACAAACAGGCTCAAAAACGGGTGCCCCCCCAATGCCAGATAAGCCTGCTCCGGGCCGTAGCAGGAAGAAGACAGCCCATCGGCGCCCAGCCCCACCCACGCGAGGAGGGCGATCAGGGACATATTATGAAAAACATTCCGGTCCGAAAGATTACGGGCGCGGCCGAAGACCGCGTTTTTGATCAGGGCAAAAACGTTCATTTATATTTTGTGGCCATCAGACGCCCCGGGCCAAACGTGGGTTCAGGCGTTGGCAACCGCAGCGAGCGGACCGCTACCCGGCGCCGGCCCCGAAAAGATCAACGAAAGGCGGATGAATCTTTCACCGCGCACTTCAATTTTTCCCGGCAAGGGCAGACTGGTACTCTGGCGACAGCGATAGTCTAGCAGAGCAGCCGCACGGTTTTCACTCTCCAAAATCAAGACTCTTTAACCTTATTTTGTTGCAAAATTGAAGCTTTACCTACCCCCGCGCGAGTGATTTGACCCCGGCAACAATTAACCACCTCATTAAGAATATTCATAATTATTTATTATTTAAAGACTTACGTTAAAAACAGGCAGATTCCCCCCTACTCTCCTTCGCGTGGCCAGGGAGATTGCCCGCCCGTTAGTGAAGTACGGGGCAACTCACTTAGGTTTACCGGGTGCCGCCAGCGACGACGGCGCGCACAGGAGTGGCGCGCCCTACCTTTTTGGCCATGCTTCGGGACCAACCCGGCGCATGGCTCCAGTGCACGCGCAAAACCGAAAGGCGGCTTCCCACATTCTTGCAAAAAAACTTTGCCAAACGGACGGTAGCATCGTCTCATGGAATAACAAGATGCGCCGGATTGGTTTGATTGTTCTGTCTGTCCTGACCTTGCTGCCGTTGTCGGTGCTGGCAGCCGGGGGCGTTTTTGAACCCAGCACGACGGTCCCCCCTTTTCCACCGCGGGAATTTCGCGCGGCGTGGATTGCCACGGTCGCAAACATCGATTGGCCTTCCAAGCCGGGATTGACCGTGACGGAACAAAAATATGAGCTGGTTACCTTGCTGGACGCCGCGGTGCGGGCCAAGTTCAACGCCGTGCTGTTTCAAGTTCGCCCGGTCTCGGATTCTTTTTATTCCTCGGCGCTGGAACCGTGGTCCGAGTATCTGACGGGCGTGCAGGGACTGCCCCCGCAACCGTTTTACGATCCGCTGGCCTTTGCGGTCAAAGAAGCCCATGAGCGCGGCCTGGCCATCCACGCGTGGTTCAATCCGTTCCGGGCGGGCCATCCGAAGGACCGTTCCCCACCCGCCAAAAATCATATCACCCAAACTCATCCGGAAATCATCCGGCATTACAAACAGGATACCTTAACCGATCCCGGCGAACCGCTGGCGCGCACACACGCGCTGGATGTGATTCTAGATGTGGTCAAACGGTATGACATCGACGGGGTGGTCTTTGACGATTACTTTTATCCTTACCCGCAAAAAGGCTGGGGCGGCCATGATCTGGATTTTCCGGACGACGCGAGCTGGAAAAAGTATGGAGTTCACAGCGGCCTTTCGCGGGAAGATTGGAGGCGGAGCAACGTCAATCAATTCGTCCACAGCGTTTCGGTCGGCATCAAAAGCGCGAAGCCTTGGGTGGTATTTGGAATCAGTCCGTTTGGGATCTGGCGGCCGCAAAACCCGGCCCAAATCAAAGGTCTGGACGCCTACGGCAAACTGTACGCCGATTCGCGCCTGTGGCTCGCCGACGGCTGGGTGGATTACCTCGCCCCGCAACTGTACTGGGCGATTGGCCAGCGCGACCAAAGCTTTCCGGTACTGCTCAACTGGTGGCGCCATCAAAATCCATTGAACCGGCATGTGTGGCCGGGTTTGTACGACAGTAATTTTGAGAAATTCGGCCCGGGCGAAATCGCCCGGCAAATTCAAACCACCCGTCAGCAGTTTGTGGGCGGACAAATCCACTATCATTTACGCAGCGTCACTGATACTCCCGCCCTGATGCGCGAAGTATCGGCCCTGTATCAGCAGCCGGCGCTGATGCCGCCCTCGCCGTGGCTTGATGGCGTCCCGCCGCAAAAACCGGCGCTGCTCATTACGCCCGCAGGGACGGGCATCAAACTTCGTTGGGACAACATCGGAGCCAAGACGGCCCGCTGGTGGGTTTTGCAATACGCCGGCACCAACCGCATTTGGTCCACGGAAATACTGCCGGACACCCGTCAGGACCGCACCGTGCCGCTCGCGACGGCGGATATCGTGGCCATCCGCTCGGTTGACCGGCTTGGGAACGTCAGTCCTGCCACCGTTTTCACCTATCGCCGTTTTGCCAATCCCCCGCCCGTTCGCACGGATTTCCGGCCGAAAACGTAGAAAACAGTGGTTTTGCGGTCCTTTTTGCCGGTATTAACTTAGTCGCGGCGCGGCGCGGTTTTATTTGCGTCCCCTTGTTTTCCGAAAATTCACGTGACAAGTGGCGGCAGCCAGCTATATTTCCAGCCCTTTGCGACCCTATGGTCTAGCGGTTAGGACACCACCCTTTCACGGTGGGAGCCCGGGTTCGATTCCCGGTAGGGTCGCCACTTCTTCAAAAAATTCCCAGACCATTCCGGCAGAGGCTAATCTCATCCATGAGTTTCGTCCCGGCGCGATAGGCGGCGGAAATGACCGATCGGCCATGATTTCCCGACTGAAAACTTTCGCTTCTAAACTGAACACGCGGCGGGAGGTGTGCTGTCGCTGCTTTGACAGTTGGCTGCTTTCGGGATAATATTTCGTGCATGCGGACGACGATTCAACTGGATGAAACTTTGCTCGACCAAGCCACCAAACTGGCGCAGGCCAAAGGCTGTGACTTGTCGCATTTCATTGAGGAGACGTTGCGCGATAAAATAGCGCCCAAGCCGCCCGTCGCCCGGCAACCGTTTTTTCGTCTGACCACCGTGGGCGGACAGGGCGTTCGCCCCGGAGTTGATTTGAACAACTCCACCGCGTTGCTGGGCCTGATGGAACAGGGTGCGTGATCCTGCCTGACTTAAACGTCCTCGTCTATGCCCAACGCGAAGACGCGGTGGATCATCCTCGTTACCGACAATGGCTGGAGGAAATTATCCAAAGCGGCCAGCCCTACGGCATCAGCGACCATGTGTTGAGCGGTTTCCTTCGCGTCGTGACTCATCTGCGCGTTTTCACGACCCCTAGCCCAATTGCCTCGGCACTGGATTTCGCGCGGCAGATTCGTGAGCAGTCCAATTGC
>Ga0302319_10014486_pt1 | contig 14694 bp, 8 predicted proteins | sample Bog_T0_2_FD_203319 | JGI IMG/M metagenome (GOLD analysis project Ga0302319, IMG submission 203319) | Peat permafrost microbial communities from Stordalen Mire near Abisko, Sweden - Bog_T0_2 | ecosystem: Environmental > Terrestrial > Soil > Wetlands > Peat | place: Sweden: Abisko, Stordalen Mire... | reverse complement strand
GTCTGCTTGGGTTCTCCACACCTTCATTGTGATGGGAAACCACTATCATCTAACGTTGGAAACCCCTCAGGGTAATCTGATTGCGGGAATGCACTGGCTGCAGGGCACTTTTGCCAATCGCTTCAATCGGTTTCGTAAAGAACACGGACACCTCTTTGAGGGCCGGTACAAGGCAATCTTGGTGGATCACGGAAAACCACTGGGGGAGACCTGCGACTACCATCACCTCAATCCGGTCCTGGCCAAGATCCTGCCGTTTGAACGGCTGGCTGATTATCGCTATTCCAGCTATTGGTATCTGCTCCATCCCCGGGAAAGGCCGGCCTTCCTGCGGGTCCAGACGGCTTTGGAGTGCGCGGGCGGCCTGCCGGATACGCCACAGGGGCGCGCGGACTATGCGGCGAGGCTGGAATTGCAGGTGGAAAAATGGGTCCTCAACCCCGGCGACGCCAAACGCGAGCAGCGGCGCCTATGTTCGGGCTGGGCGTTCGGCCCGGATGATTTCAAAGCGGCGCTCGTGAAAGAATATCAGCTTGCCGGGGATATCCGCGCTTGGGAGAATCCCGGGGTGCATCAGATTCGTGAGCTCCGCTGGGAGGCCGCCCTAGTGCAAGGACTGCAAATTTTGGGCCGGAAAAAAGAGGAGGTCGCCCACGGCCGCAAGTCGGCTCCTTGGAAGCTGGCGCTCGCTGCATGGCTAAAGGCGGGCACGCAGGCGACCAACCGCTGGCTGAGTGTTAAACTTAACTTGGGTGTTCCGACCTCTATTAGCCACAACCTCACCCGGTATCGCCGCGACTCGCAGGCGGCCGATCCGATATGGAAAAGACTAAAAAGCATTTAACTCGACGTGACCCCTTCGGACCCGCTCGCCGGAGATCTGGCAGCTGGTCGACGAGATGCTGGTCGCCGGGTCGCGCTGGCTGCCCCAATACAAGAAATCCATCGCCGCCGCCCGCCGCCGCCTCGCCCGGGGCCCCCGGATCAAGACCCACGCCACTCTCGGGGCCGCCCGGGTCAAGACCCGTTCCCTGGTCGAGCTGAAGCGGCTGAACCCGCGGGCCGGACACTAGAGTGTTATGAATGAGTTTTTCACCGCAGAGGCGCGGAGAACGCGGAGAGAGCACGGTTTTCCTCCGCGCCCTCTGCGCCTCCGCGGTGAATCTATTCCTCGATGATGCGATGGCGGGCCGGGCTCTCGATCTCGATCGTGCGCTCGCGGCCGAGGTGGGTGAGCGTCACCCGCGCGGGATAGGCGTTGGCCGGCAGGACCGGCGACACCTTGATGCCGTCGAATGAGGGTTCGATCCCGAGCAGCCAACGGGGCAGGGCGAGCGAGACGAGGCCCTGGTCCGAGAGGAACGGCTCGTAGGCGATCAGCTCGTGTTCCTGCCACGTGGTCTGGCTGGGTTTCCCGGAGAAGTCCCAGTAGTTGCAGCCTTCCACCAGGGAGGTGGCACCGAACCGGCGCACCACCCGCTGCCAGGCGTCCGCCGCCGCATCGACCAGCCCGGCTTTGACCAGGGCCCCAATCCAGTAAAAATTCCAGGAGACCAGGCAGCCGCCGTTCATGGTCTGGCCGAAGCGGGTGACGTCGCTCTTATACTCCCGGAGCATCATGGAATAGGCCTCGGCATCGTAGAAGTTGGTCTGCAGGGAAAAGCAGGTTTCCCATTCCGGCCCGAGTGCATGGCGGCGGCGGCGGATGGTCTCGACCAGCCGCCGCGCCCGCTCGGGCGGGACCAGCCCCGCGGTGACGGCCTGCAGCTGGGGCCCCGCATAGAGGAAGAAGTGCGGCTGGCCCTCCCGGTCGATCCAATCGGCATAACAGCCTCTTTCCTCGCTCCAGAATTCCGCGTTGAACTTATCCTGCAGCGTATCCGCGAGGCCGTCGGCCCGCCGGCTTTCGGCGGCATCGCCCAGCCACTGCGCCGTGCGGGCCTGGGCGCGCAACCCGACGGCGGCGAGCACATTGATCGACGTGATCCGGCCGTTGCGAGAGATCCAATCCCAATAGTCGTTCCCGTTGTCGCGCGCGGTGGCGATCATCCCGCCGCCTTGCTCCATTTGTCCGGCGATGATGGCCGTCGCCCGCTTCGCCCCGTCCCAGCGCGCCGTGGCCCAGGCGCGATCGCCCGTGAGCAGCAGCAGATCGCGGAAGGACGCGAGGAAGGACGGCAGGATGTCGAGCGAGGTGTCAGCCTGGTACCCGGCGGACGCCGTGCCGTGCTCGATCAGGTGGCGGGCGGTCCGGCCGACTTGTTCGGCCAGCACGTCGCCGGGGCTCATGACGTTCGGCCCGAGCGGCGCGGCCGGTGTGCCCAGCGATGCGATCTGCGAATACATGTAGGAGCAGAATTGCGCCACATAGCCCGAGGGCGTGTTGCCGAAGCGCCAATCGTGGGTATCGGCGAGGATGGCGCAGTTGGCGTGGGTGTCGAAGAAACGGCGGTTGGTGGCGGCCGCGGGCTGGAGGGGGCCGCTGAGGTCGACGGCGAGCTTGACGCCGGTCTCGCTGGCCTCCGGTTCTAACACCAGCGTCAAGGCGACGGTGTCGCCTCGGCACCGGGAGACGGCAGGCGGGCCGCCTGCGCTACTTTTTTCCGCTCCTGGTTCGCACCAGGGGGTGTGCGCCAAGAGGGACATGCAGTTCAGTAACTCGCCCTTTTTCAGGTGATGCGAGACGGTGGCGCGCAGGTCGCCGTTGGGCGAGGCGTGCGAGAGGAGCTTGGCGATCGCCCAGCCCCCGGGCGTCGCCCGGACGCTGCGGGACGCCGCCGTCGTGGCGGTGCCTCCGAACGCCTTCTCCAGGCCGTAAAATCCGTCCTGGGCGGTGTCCCGGTCCCAGAGCTGGAACACCGTGGCCGTGCCCCACCGGGCATGCGCGGCAAAAAAGAGGCCGGGCGCAAAGGCGTCCGCCACCGCGGTGTCGGCCAGCCAGGTTTGTTCGATCGTCCACTCCAGCCGCCGCCCCTCCAGCCGGAGCCGCCAGCTTTCGCGGACGTTGCCATAGTGGATCCCCCGGATCTCGAGTTGCGTCTCGCCGGCGGCGAGACGGTCGCCACCCGCGTGAGACGAACTCAGATGCATGCCGCCCGCCGCGTCGAAATAACCGCTTTGGGCTCCGCTGACGGTGGCGATGGGGTGGGGTGGCTTGGCCGCCGAGGCCGTCTTGAGCAGGTTGGCGCACCAGTTCGAGCGGCCCGCCGCGTCGAAGCCGAGCGCCACCACCTGCGCGCCGGTGGGCGCGATTGCCACCGACCAAAACGGATTCCGCAGTTGAGCCATGCACTGGGATGGCTGGCCCCTGCGCCTTTTTCAATCCCAACGGGGCGAAATTTCGCGTCCCACCTCGTGGGCCAATTTCGCGATGGTTGGGAGAGGAGGTCAGGAGCAACTTCGAGCGCTTTTGAATTGCATTCGATATCTTATACCCGATGCCAAACGCAATTGCAGCTGGCAAACGTTCGGTCACCTACTTGGAGAACCTCTCGGTCCACGATTGGATGGTGACGGAGGCGGCTGCGCGGAATACGGACGTATCGACCATTCTTCGCGAGGCCACATCCGCATACTTTTCCGAATGGTCCGGCGCGACTGGGCGGCCCAGGCAGTCAGACCGCCGCTCGGCGGCCAAGGCCGGCCAACGAGCTGAGACCGCGGATCTGATTTTGTCGGGCAAACTGACGCCCGAGGCGGCCCAGCGCCGCAATGCTCCGATTCGCGATTCGGTTTCGATCGTGAACCTTTGGTCCGCCATCCGCCGGCGCGATCGGGCCCGCCCGACCTGATTGACGATGGCGCGAGAAAATGGACCAGGCCGGGCGCCAGGACGTGAAACACGTCAAGATTCTGGCACTCGTCCTCCGCGAATTCCTCTCCGACGTCATCACGTCCGCGACGACGGCCAATGAACGCCCGGCCCTTCGGCTGCTGCAGGAGGCGTTGACCGTCCTCGACTCCCCGGCTGCCCGGGAATTCGCCAGCCGGCACGGGGGTTCGCTGATTGAGTCGATGCCGCTGTCCGCCCTTGACGCCTCCCCGCTTCCCCGCCTGGCCCGATTCGCGCCGTACGAGCTTCGTCGGAGGTTAACTTGATTGGAGCTTCCTGGGTGGGGCGGCGCGACCTGCAATTTGCACGGCAGCGGGCAGCTCAGGGCCGGCCTTTTTGCATCGCTTGTACCACGGCGATGTCGTGGGTCGCCTGGGCGTCTCCGGGATTGAGCTGGAGCACGGTCTCCCACTGGGCGATGGCGTCGGCGAAGCGCCCGGAATTCGCGTAGAGCGACCCGAGGTTGAAGTGCGCGGCGACAAAGCCGGGTTCGAGCTGCACCGCTGCCTCGTAGTGGGCCATGGCCTCGGCGGCGCGCCCGGGAATCGGGATCAGCCGATCGGCCAGGTTGCAGTGCGCGTGCGCGAGGTTGGAGCGCACCTGGGCGCTCTCCGGATGGTCGCGCAGGGCCTGCTCGTAGCAGGCCAGTCCTTCGGACTCCCGCCCGGGGATGGCAACCAGCAGATTGGCCAGGTTGTTCTCCGCCTCGAGGTAGTCGGGGCGGAGCTGCAGCGCCTGTTGGTATTGGCCGATGGCATCCCGCGCGCGCCCCGCCTTCTCCAGCGTGGCGCCATAGCTGAAGTGGATCGTCGCCAGGCTCGGGTCGAGGCGCAGCGAGGTCTCGAAGTGGGGCAGCGCCTCCGCCTCGCGCCCTGGCGTCTGGGCGAGGGCGATCGCGAGGTTGCCGTGGGCCTCGGCGTAGTCCGGGTTGATCCGCACCGCCGCCTCATAGTGGTCGATCGCCTCCGGCAGCCGTCCCGGAATGTCACCCAGCATGACGCCCAGGGAGTACTGCCCGCGGGAGGACTCCGGCCGCTTGGCCACGGTGTCCTCCCAGATGCTGACGGTGCTCCGGTAATCGAGATTTCTCCGGAAGGTGGCGACACCCAGTGCGACGCCCGCGATCGCCAGGGCGATGAAGGCCGGGCGGGGTCCCGCCGCGTAGGCTCCCAGGGCGGCCAGCGTCACCACGCTGGCCAGCGGCAGGTACATCCGGCTTTCCGCCATCGGCTGCAGCGGCAACGGCACGAAGCTGGAGGTGGGGGTGAGGAGCAGAAAGAATGAAACCGCCGCGAAGCCCAGCGGCTTCGACCGCCGCCAGGCGACGACCGTCGCGGCCACGGCGGCGAGGATGACCAGCGCGTACGGTGCCACCGACCCAAATCCGGTGGCCTGCATCTCGGAGCCATAGTCGAAAACCAGGGGATGCGGCCAGATCGCGAGCGCGAGATAATCGGTCACGACCTTCAGTTCGGTGCAGGCATACTGCGCGCCGCCGACCGAGCCGCTTACCCCCGAGAGGCGGTGGGCGAGATTCGAGCCGGCCATGAGGCATCCCAGCGGGATCCAGGAGGCGCCCAGGGCGCAATAGTACCACGGCCGGCGCCCGAGCGCCTCGCCCACCGACCGGCTGACGAACGCCCGGTCGTAGAGCAGGACGAGCGCGGGCGCCGTGACCATCACCTCCTTGGTGCCCATTCCGAGGAAGCAGGCGGAGACGGACAAAAGCGAAAACCGGAAAGCGGAAAGCGAGAACTTTGCCGCCCGATTCTGAATGGCGTTTCCCCTTTTCGCTTTTCGGTTTTCGCTTTCGGATTCATCCGCATCGCGGATGAATCCGTACAGCGTCAGCAGGTAGAACAGCCCCATCAGCGACTCGGCGCGCTGGCTGATATAGGTCACCGCCTCCGTTTGCAGGGGGTGCAGCATCCAGATGGCGGCGACTGCAAAGGCTAGACATGTAGCATGGGCTTCCAGCCCATGTCCGCTTCCTAACACGGGCTGGAAGCCCGTGCCACGCACTTTGTTCAGAGATCGGCGGACCACCCCAAACAGCGTGAGTCCCGCCAGGATATGGATCAGCAGATTCAGCGCGTGGTAACTCCAGACGGCCTGGCCGCTGATCGCGTAATTCAGTGCCAGCGACAGGTTGAGCACCGGGCGGCCCCCGGCCGATGAGAGATCGGGCGGCTGCAGGATCCGGCCCAGCCGCCAGAAGCTTTGGATCGAGGGGTTCTCCGTGATGGCGCTCCGGTCGTCCAGCAGCAGGGGCACGGCGAAGGTGTTGGCATAGGCCGCCGCGGCGAGCACCGCGAGCAGAGCGCCGGCCAGCCGGACTGGCCTGTGCTCGGCCGGCGCTGGCTGAGCCGGCGGCGGGACCGGGGGACGGGGATGCTTCGGCACGACCGGGACGCCGCGGCCTCGCTAAGAGGGGGCGTAGGTGTAATAGCCGTCCGCCGTCGGCCGGGTGTTTTCCCGCCACCACCGCCGGACGACCCAGCATTCCACGCGCGCCTCCACGTCGGCGGGCAGGTTGGCGTGGATGGCGAGCTGCAGGTGGCCGCACGACCAGCGCGGGCTGAGTCGGGCCTTGTAGGTCAGCCAGGAACAGCCGAACGACTGGGTGTTGCCGTGCTGGCGGCCGTCTGGGACGGGAATGAGCTGCGCGTCCTCGCCGTCCACCCGGGCCAGTCCCTGCACGATTTGCACCACCGTCGGCGCATACTTCCACTCGGTGGCACCTTTGCCCAGCCGGATGGTCACAGCCAGGATCGAGATCGGCTCCTCCTTCGCCCCACCGGGCGGGATTTCGGCGGACGGCCCCCCGAGCGACGGCAGCTGCGCCTCGAAGGCATAGACTTTCCGCACCAGGTCCTTCTTCGCGAAGGCCTCCGCCTCGGCAAAGCGCACGTCCATTCTCTCGTCCAGCGCCGCCGGCTTCAACTCGATCCGGGCGCCGAGCGCGGCGGCGGCCGCGGGGCCGATCGAGCGGATGGGCCGCCGCCCCTCGGCTGGGGCGGACGGGCCCACCTCCAGCATCAGCGTCTCGAAGGGCCGCAGCCAGAGCTCCAGGGCGTCGCCGAGCCTGAAGGTGCCCCCGCCGGGCCGCGCCAGCCGCTGAGGCTCGGGGAAGTGGGCGGCGATGCCGACGGCGGTCCCGGGCCGGGCGTCGAGGCCGAGGCTGGAGTCGAGCGCGAGGGCGATCCGGCGCGACTCGAAGTGGGCGTTGTTGAGGACCAGCACCGCCCGCGCGCCGCGACCGTGGGCGTAGCCGTAGACCTCGTTGCGGAACGGGTCGCCGCCGAGCCGGCGGCGGTTTTGGAAGAGTGCGGCATTCCGGCGGCCGAAGGCGGTGATCCAGCTGAGGAAGCGGATGTCGTCGTCGGCCAGCAGGTAGAGGTCGCCCCAGAGATTGGGGAAGAGCCGGCTGCCGCGGCCCAGGTCCATCACCAGGGATTCGCGCCAGCGCTCCGTGCCCATGAAGTTGCCCCAGCGAGTGTCGGCCAGCCATACGCCCAGGCTGTCCTTGAGCAGGGGCGGGATGGTCGTCGCATGGCAGGCGTTCTGGTCCTGGGCGAGAGTCACCGAGTCCCGGTAATAGAGGGTCGGCGTGGAGCTGGTGCCGGAGCCCTCCATCATCAGGCCGGACTCGAAGATCGCGTCGCCGTGCAGCGCCCAGAAGGGCGAGCGCAGGCCCCAGTACCACATGATGAAGACGTCAGGGGCGATCGCGCGGGCGCTGGCGACGAGGTCGATGAGCTTCTCATACATCGCCTCGGTCGCGTACTTCCCGGGCAGGTGGCCATGGTCGGTGCGTTCGCAGACGTAGGAGCCGCCGTCGAACTTGAGGAAGCGGACGCCATTTTCCCTCACGTGGTGCAGCACCGCCTGTTTGAGGATCGAGAAATAGTTCTCCTCGCCGAGGCAGAAATCGAGGCCGCCGAGGCCGAGGGGGTGCCCCTCGCGGTAAAGCTGGGTGGGGGGGCGGCCGTCCGGGAACGCGCCCGGATAGTTCCAGCACGACTGCAGGCCCCAGCTGGTGGCAAACCAGAGGCCGAACTTCATCGGCAGCGACTTGACGCGCCGGATGATCTCGCCGGGGCCGTGCGGGAAGCTGGTCGGCTTGAAGCGCGTCAGGTCGGAGCCGGGATCCACCCAGCCGGTATCCAGCGTGAAATAGTCGAAGGCCGCCGCCTTCCGCTTGAACTTTTCCAGGAGCCCGAGCACGTCGAGGACCTGCTCGTCGTCGAGGGTGGGGGAGGAGCCGAACTGGTTGTTGATGCCGAAGGGCGTGTAGACCGACATCAGCTTGGGCCGGGGCCGGCTCTTCGCCTGGAGGTACGAGATGAAGTGCGCGGCCGCCCCGCCCGCGGGCGCCACGCTGAAAAGGGCTGTATGGCTCCGCCACCGGCCGCCCCCCGGCAGGCGGTAGCCGGGATGGTGGGCGAGCTGGACCCGGCCCAGGGTGCCGACATTCCGGCCGGCGGGGTGCTCGATCGCGGCGAAGGCCTCGTCCTCGATGAATACCGGCTGGCCGGCACCGCCGCCGGTCGTGGTTCCTTCCGAGACAAAGTCGTCGAGCTCGACGTCGAGGAGGAGGCGTTCGACCCGCGAGCGATTGGTCACCTCGACCCATTTCCGCCGGGTCGGGCCGTCGAGCTGGCAGTGCAGCTCGACCTCAATCCCGTGCGCGCGGCTCCGCAGGGCGAACACCGCGCGGTCGCCCCGGCCCTGGCGGGCGGAGCGGACGACAAAGTCGTCCACGCGGACGAACGGCTCGGCGACGCGATCGACCGCCGCGGAAAAAACCAGCGCCAGCTCGTTGACGCCGCAGAAGTCGAAGCGCAGGCCCGAGCGGCGATTCTCGCAGCTGGAGCTGCGCAGGGCGCCGGAGTCCCAGCGGAACCGCCAGGCGAGCTGGCGGTTGGCGAGGACGAGCGACGCCGGGCCCGGCTTCATGTCGGCAGCGCCTCGAGGATGAGCGCCCAGTCGTGGTCGATGCCGGGAGGCGGAACGCAGTTCCAGTCTCCGGCTGGGCCGGCCTTGATTGCGCCAATCGCCCGCCGGGACCCGTCGGTCGGATCGAAATAGGCCGCCGCATAAAGAGTGTCCGCGCCGAGGTGGTGGATGACCACGGGGGAGGCGGCGGGCGCGTAGGTGATCCGGACCAGCCCGGGTATGCCGGCCGACTGGGGCCCGAAGAACTCGGGCGCCGGTTCGCCGACCGGTCCCCACGGTTGCGCCCCCTGGTCGCCGGCCACGACGGCCTGCGGCCACGCCCCGTCTTCGAAATCCAGTTCCTGCCAGCCGGGAATCTCCGCCTCGGAGAGTTTCCAGGAGTCGTCGGTCGCAAGCCGGAGGACCGGGTCTGCGGCGAAGGTGACTTCCAGGCAGGCCGCGAGTCCGCAGGGGTTGCCGGTGGGCGGCCGGTGCTCGACCCAGATCGAGAGGACGTTCTTCCCGGGACGGAGCAGCCCGGCCCGGTCGTCGTACTGGGATCCAATCTGCCGGCCCCAGCCGGCCCCGATCGGCGTGCCGTTGAGATTGGCGTCGATGTGGCTTTCGCCGGCGAACCGCAGGTGCGCCCGCACCACGGTCCGGTTCGGATCGAGGGTGAAGGTCTTGCGGAAGTAGCGCCGGGCATTCGAGGCGGTGGCCGGGGGCTGGACGGTGTCGCTCCAGATCCAGCGGCAGCCCTCCAGGCTGAGCCACTTCAGCTCAGCAAAGGCAGCCCATTCCGGATGGGGCCGGAAGCGGTGCCAGGGATAGCGTTCCAGGAGCGCCTTACCATAGGCGATTTGCCGGGAGCCGGGCAGGTTCATCGCCTGCTCCCAGGAGATCTTGCCGTAGCCGCCGCCCCACGGGGAATTGCCATGCGCCTGCTCCGCGCGATTGCACTGCCAGATTCCGTTGGCCCCGTAGGTGTGGCCGGCCGCGCCGTTGAGCAGGCAGGACCAGAATGCCCGTCGCGGCCACTCCGCCGTGATGTTCTCGTTCAGCATCTCATAGCACGGCTCGCTGTTGATCACCGGGAGGGTGGGGCTCGCGGCGTAGCAGATCCGGGTCGTCTTGATGTTGGATTCCACCGCTTCATTCCCGGCGTGGCCGGTCTGCAGGAAGTCGATGTCGAGCAGGCCGGAGTCGTCCGTGGCGTTGCGCGCCGAGAAGAAATTGATCGCGGTCGGGTGGATCGTGATCAGGCGGCCGAACGGGTCGGCCTCGCGCACGTAGCGCATCACTTTTGTCCACTCCCGGACCTGGTCGCGGTCGTCCCAGGGAAAGCCCTTGGCCTGGTACCAGGGCAGGTTCGCCTCCCCGGCGACGCACCAGATCATCGGCCACGCGCCGTAGCGGGCGATCAGGTACCGCCAGTGGGCCTTCAGCTTTTCCGCCCCCATCCAGGGGATGAAATAGCCCCAGGCGCCGACCAGGCAGGGCGTGATGCCCTGGTCGACCAGATGCCTGAGCCGCGTGTCGGCGGCGTCAAAGTACTCCGGGCGCATCCGGGCGTAGTCCACTTCCCACGGGAATCCCGCCTCGTTCGCCCCGCGGGGATCGAAGGCCGGCATGTCCGGGTAGAGACCGGCCACGATCTGGACCACGTTGAACCCCTTGGCCACCCGGTCCGCGGTGAGCCGCTGGAACTCGCCGGGCCAGTGCAGCCGGCTGCAGAGGCCCATCCACCAGGTATCACCGAGCCAGAAGAAGGGAGTGCCGTCGCGGTGCTCGAGGTGGCGCCGGTTTTCCGCCACCCGCAGTGGCCCGTGCCGGAACAGGGGATTCGCGCCGGTGTACGGCACGACCTCGACGGCGCCGGTGATCCCGTGGAGACCCGGGTCGGCGCGGTCGGAGCATTCGCTGCGAAACCGATGCAGGCCCGCGAGAGGCGAGGCGTAGCGGACCTTCCAGGTCCCGCCGCCGGCCCAGAAGGCGGGCACGCGCAGCTCGCGTCCGGCCGGGTCGACGAAGGTGACGTCGAGCGTCACTTCGTTGAACGGATCGCCGTGCTGGTGCGTCGCCGTGAGCGCAAGCTCCACGGGGACGTTGGTTTCGGTGCGGGTCGGGGCAGCGTCAGCCGGCGGGGATTTTTTCACATCAGCAGATTTTCTCGGATCCCTGGAGGAGGGACGAATCCCAGGCCGTGACCTGGCGCGCCTTCGACTTCCAATAGTATTTCAGCCGCTTGTTCTTCCAACCGCGGTAAAGCTGGCGCCACTGGACGCCGCCCATGTGCGGCCGCAGCGACGAGATGTGCACCTCGTCCCGGGCGGGCTGGTAACGGAAGTCGCAGGAGATCCGGATCCGGCCGGGCTGCCGGTTCGGCAGCGCCTTGTGCACGACGTGGCTGGGGAAGGTGATGATGTCGCCGCATTCGTAGTCGCCCTGGACCCAGGTGTGGTCCATGTCGCAGAGCATGCTCTCGAAGCCGCCGGCGCCCCGGGCGCGGAAGACCTTCAGAACCTTCTCGCGGTGCGAACCCCGGAGGACGCTCAGGCCGCCGAGGCTCATCGGGCAGTCCCCGAGCGGGAACCAGCAGGTCCAGAAGCTGTGCGCGCCCTGGATGTAGATGAAATCCTGGTGGGGTGGCGTCGGGGCGAAGCTCGGCGCCGGCAGGAGCACGCGCGCGATGTTACGGGGGTGCGGCAGCACCGGCCCCTGAAACAGGGTGCGGTAGAGCGCGATGAGCCGGGGGTGGTGGGCGACGGTGTGGAACAGCTCCAGGCTCTGAATCTCGATGTAGGCCTGCTTCCCGACGCCGATGTATTTCAGGCTCTTGTCCGCCTGGTCCGACCGGGCAATGGCCGCGACGTCGCCGATCCCGTCCATCAGCTTCGTGCCCGGCTTGATCCAGCCGTGCCGCTGGACGACCTCGAGGATCTGGCGGCGGACCTCGAGGAGGGGTTCCTTGGGCAGCATCCCCTTGAAGAACAGGAAGCCGTCCCGGTCGGCCCGGGCGCGCAGGGCCGCCGGCTTGGCGAGCAGCGGAGTGGAATCCGTGAAACCGGTGATCACCTTGCGGGGCATCTTCCGGGGTCGTTTGGTCTTCAGCATGATCATGGTGAATCGCTTGTTGCTTTGGAGCGGCGCGGGTGGGATTTCAAGCCATTCCTTGGGAGGCAAAGAGATAACGGCCGGCCGCGAGTTCGCAAACGACTGCTGCGCCGCTGCGGCGCACGCGGCTGACGCCCTTGGCCCGAGCCAGCGGACGCCCCGCCTCCGTGATCCGGAGGGCCCCGCCCGCCGAAGTCCCTCCAGGTGGGGCGAAGGAGGGAAAGGTCGCCGTCGCTGTCGTGTTGGGCGGGACGATCACCTCCCACTCGAAGCGGCCGGCGCCCAGCTTCCAGGAACTGACGATCTCGCCGTGTGGCGACTGGAGACGGCCGCGGGCGGAGGTGAGGTCGCCCCCGGGTTGCGGGGCCAGCTTGATGTGCTTGAAGCCGGGACGGTCCGGATCGATATCGACGCCGGCCACGACGGCGTATAACCACGCGCCGATCGCCCCGTAGGCATAGTGATTGAAGGAATTCATGCCCTTGTCCTGGAAGCCTTTGTCGTGGGTCCATCCGTCCCAGCGCTCCCAGATCGTCGTGGCGCCCTGGGTGACCGCGTAGAGCCAGGAAGGCCATTGTTTCTGGTGGAGCAGCTTGTAGGCGACGTCCAGCCGCCCGAAGCGGGAGAGGACGTGGGGCAGATAGGAAGTGCTGACGAAGCCGGTGGTCAGCTTGTTGCCGCGCAACTCGATGTCGCGCACCAGCTCCGCGAGCAGGCGCGGGCGCAGCGGGGCGGGGGCGAGGTCAAAATGCAGGGCCAGCACGTAACTCGTCTGGGTGAGGCCGGCGACCAGGCCGTCGCCGGTGACGAACCGCCGCTGGAAGGCCCGGCGGACGCGGTCCGCCAGCTTTTCGTGATGAACGGCTTCGGCGGTCCGGCCCAGCACGCGCGCGATGCGGGCGACGAGCCCGGCGCTGTACGCGAAGAAGGCGGTGCCGATCAGGTCCTTCGGCGTTCCGCCCTCCGTCTTGCCGCTGCCGTCGAGCGCCAGCCAGTCGCCGTAGCCGGGAAAGCCCGGGGCATCGGGATGGGACCGGACGAGCTTGACCGACTTCTGGTCGAGGAAGGCGACGAAACGCGTCATCGATTCGAAGTGGGTCTCGAGGAGGGCGGTGTCGCCGTAGCAAAGGTACATCGTCCACGGGCAGATCACGCCGGCGTCGGCCCACGCGGGCCCGCCGTCGTTGCCCACGCCGGTCACATTGGGCGCGATCGAGGGCATGCTGCCCTCGGCGGTCTGGGCATCGGCGATATCGCGCTGCCATTTGTGGAAAAACGCGGCGACGTCCCGGTTCCAGGCGGCGGTGCGGACGAAGACCTGGGCGTCGCCCATCCAGCCGAGGCGCTCATTGCGCTGGGGGCAGTCGGTGGGCACTTCCAGGAAATTGCCGCGCTGGCCCCAGTCGATGTTGCGCTGGAGCTGGTTGATCAGCGGATCGCTGCAGGTGAAATCGCCGGTGCGGGGCGTGTCGCTGTGCAGGACGATGCCGGTGATGGCTCCCGGAACGGGATCGTCGGTCAGTCCGCTGAGCTCGACGTGGCGGAAGCCGTGGAACGTGAACTTGGACTCCCAGGTCTCCCCGGCCGGATCGCCGCGCAGGATGTAATGGTCGGTCTGGCGCGCGGCGCGAAGATTGTCGACGTAGAGCTGGCCATCGGGATTGACGACCTCGGCAAAGCGCAGCCGGACGATCTGCCCGGCGGGACCTTTCACGCGGAGGCGCACGCGGCCGACCATGTTCTGCCCGAGGTCGAAGATCCAGATCGGGGCCGGCCAGACCGCCAGCTTCTTGCCGGGCGCGGGCGGCTTGATCTCCTGGGTGGCCCGGACGGCCGGCCCGAGCCGCGGTGAAATCTCGATCGCCGGTGCGGGAAAGACCTCCACGGGATCCCAGCCGCTGTCGTCGAAGGACGGCAGGTCCCAGCCGGGGAGCTCCCGGCGGGCGTCGTGAGTCTCACCGTGGATCAAGTCGCTTTCAATGATGGGCCCGGGCGTGGTCTTCCAGGCGCCGTCGGTGGCGATGGTCTGGGTCGAGCCATCGGTGAAGGTCAGCACGAGCTGGGCGAGGAGCCGGGGCCGGTCGCCGTAATAGCCGCGCTCCCGCCAGCCGATATGGCCGCAATACCAGCCGTCGCCCAGGATGGCGCCGGCGGCGTTGGCGCCGGGCCGGAGCAGGGCGGCCACGTCGTAGGACTGGTACTGGACGCGCTGCTTATATTCGGTCCAGCCCGGGGTGAAGACATCGCGGCTGACCCGCTCGCCGTTGACATGGAATTCGTACAGCCCCAGCGCCGTGGCATACAGCCGGGCGGAGGCGATTTTCTGGCCGACATTGAACACGGTGCGCAGGTAGGGGCTGGGGGCGCCGACCTCGGGACCGCCCGCGAGCGACGATCCAATCCAGGCGGCCGACCAGTCTCCGGGGGCGAGCAGGCCGGCTTCCCAGAAGGCCTGCGCGCTTTCCCCCCGCCGGCCCTTCTCATCCCAGGCCAGCACCCGCCACCAGGCGCGGGCGCGCGAGGCGAGCGGCTTTCCGGCATACGGGACATGGGTGGTGGTGTCGGACGCCACCTTGCCGCTGTCCCAAAGGTCGGCCGCGCCACCGCGCCGCGAGGAGACGAGGATGCGATAGGCGGTCTGGCTCGCGCCGCGCCGCCCGTCCGTCGCGAGCCTCCAGCTCAGTCGCGGCGAGACGTCGTGGACGCCGAGCGGATCGACGAGGGAATTGCAGCGCAGCTGGACGGGGCGGGTGGGTTGGGCCATGGAAATGTGCGGGGGGGGGGGAGAGGTAGCGCAGGCGTCCCCGAGT
>Ga0302319_10014485_pt1 | contig 14695 bp, 8 predicted proteins | sample Bog_T0_2_FD_203319 | JGI IMG/M metagenome (GOLD analysis project Ga0302319, IMG submission 203319) | Peat permafrost microbial communities from Stordalen Mire near Abisko, Sweden - Bog_T0_2 | ecosystem: Environmental > Terrestrial > Soil > Wetlands > Peat | place: Sweden: Abisko, Stordalen Mire... | reverse complement strand
GCTGCCAAAAGCTCCGCGCGCGCGAACCGGAGACCTTCGAACCCTCCGACATTGGGTTCGATTTTTCAACTGCCGAACTGCAAGCCTATCTCAACCAGTCGGCCAACCAATTTCGCCTCTACGCCACGCGTCCCGACTTCGATTTGTTCCTCGCCGCCTACCGAAAGGAGAAAGAACAAGTCATCGCAGCCTAAAAATCGGGTCGAAATCACCGCGCTCGCCAACGCTCACACCCGAAGTGTGTGAAGTAGCAAAGGGGACATTGCGGGGTCCTGTCAACAAAGCCGCAAACCAAACATCACATGTCGCAGCGGTGTCCCCGTTTTCCTGCCCAGGCGCAGACGTTATTCTTCGCCCCAATCACCTGTAAATGGCGTACCTTTACGCGTTGACTAGTGTCTACAGCGGAGCTATCATTCGGTTAATTCGATGTAAATTTAGCTCTTTTCCGCTAGTTCGTCATCTGAATTAAGGTAAACTGGCTAGTGGTTAGTTTCTAGACCGGCTCAGGGGCCGGCATATTTGCAGGTTTCAAAGAAGAATTGCTTCCAAGGAGAAGATATGTTTAAGTCTCGCGGGGGACTGGTTAGCCCTCTCTTGGCACTCATCCTAACGATTTCAGGTGGGATCAGCGCCAACGCACAACAAATATTCGGTTCTATTTACGGCACCATCACAGACGCCACCGGCGGAGCTGTAGTGAATGCCAAAGTCACAGTCACTGACGTTAACAAGGGTACGCAATCGGTGGTCATGAGCGACGAATCAGGCAACTATGCCAAACGCCAACTGATTCCCGACACGTACACAGTCACGGTCGAAGCGCCTGGCTTTCAAAAAATCATTTCCAGCCCGCTCGATGTTCGCGTCGACGATGCGGCCAAATTCGACGTCTCCCTCAAAGTAGGCGACGCCGCCAAAGAAGTGATCGAAGTCACCGCAGCCGCTCCGCTGCTCCAAACCGATCGCGCCGATGTAGCGCAAACTTTCGATACCACACAAATCAACGAACTCCCCAACATTGGCCGTAACGCCCAGTCCATGGAATTGTTGCAGCCCGGTACCGCGCGTCTCGGCTGGCAACACGCTTCCGACGAAAACCCGCAAGGTTCCGTGCAGATGATTGCCGACGGTCAGATCTTCGCGTCCATGGGTTACGAGCTCGACGGCACCACGAACCAGGATCCGATTCTAGGCATCATCGTCATTAATCCCACCTTCGATTCGCTGGCGGAAATCAAGCAGGCCAATCAGAATTTCGACGCCGAATTTAACTACGCCGTCAACATGGCCAGCTATTCCACCAAGTCCGGCTCCAATGCCTTCCATGCGGACGCCTTCGAATACTTGCAGTTGACCACTCCCGGCTTCGTCACCTTTGCCGCCAACCCGTTCAACAATCTGCCGGTTGCGACCTATCGCCAAAATCAGTTTGGCGGCTCCATCGGCGGCGCGGTCATCAAGGACAAATTGTTCTTCTTCGGTGACGCCCAATTGAATCGCGAAGCAGAAGGCGGCTCTGTCGTAACCAGCGTTCCTACGGCGGCAAATCGCAACGGTGACTTCTCGGACGCACTCGCGTACGGCGCCAAGAACATGGTTACCGTTAAGAGCTCGAGCGGCGCCGTCCTTGGCTCCTACAACCCCTACCAGATCTATGATCCGACCACGCCTGGCACTCAGGCTACTGGCATCGGACGCACCCCCATTACCGGCAATATCATTCCAAAGAGCATGTTAAGCCCGCAAGCCGTCAACTTGCTCAGCTACTTCCCCTCGCCCAACTTCACCCCCCAGATCGCCAATGCGGATTTCGTGAACAATTTTGCCGAGAATGGTAATACCGCCATCACCGGTAACCAGTGGGATACCCGCGAAGACTACTACGTCAATGAGAAGAACACGATCTTTGGACGCTACAGCTACGCCAGTTTCACCGAATCGGCGCCTGGAGCGTTCGGTCTAACGGCTGGTGGACCGTCGTTCGGTCACTATGCCGGCAGCTCCCAAGCTCTGAATCAAAGCTTGGCTTTCGGCTGGACCAACACTCTCAGCCCGACTCTCGTCAACGAGTTCCGTTTTGGTTGGGAAAAATATCACATCTTCGACGTTCCGAACGGCTATGGTACCCAACCTGCCACCGCCGCCGGTATTCCCGGCTTGAACCTCGACAATACCTATACCTCTGGTCTGCCGGCCTTCTACATCAACAACCCGGTAGGTGATCAAGGACAGCTCGGCTACTCGCTCGGTGTCAATCAGTGTAATTGTCCCCTTACCGAGACCGAAAGCCAATATCAATTCGTCGACAACGCGACCAAGATCCACGGCAATCACACGCTCAAGTTTGGCGCCGATATTCGCTATGCTCAAAATCTTCGGGTTCCCAGCGATAGCCACCGTGCGGGTGAATTAACGTTCAATGGCCAGGAAACTGGCGTGGTCTGTCCGTTGGGCGTGGGAGTTGCCGGGTGCGGGGTCGGCAGCGGTGCTACTCCCGGTGTTGGCTTTGCGTCGTTCTTGCTAGGCGATGTTGGAAGCTTTAACCGCTACGTCAGCAGCAGCACTAACGCCCAGGAAACCCAGCCGCGCTATTTCTTCTACGGTCAGGATACCTACCATCCCACCTCGAAATTGACCGTCAATCTCGGCTTGCGCTATGAACTGATTCCACCAGAGTCAGTCAATGGCGCCGGCAACGGAGCCACCTTCAACTTGTCGAACGGCTTGCTCTACGTGTTCGGTGATAACCAGATCTCGTCCCACGGTATTCAAACCGCCAACTATCATGACTTCGCTCCGCGCATCGGCGTAGCCTTTCAGATCGACAAGAAGACCGTGATTCGCGCAGGCTATGGCTGGAGCTATGACTTAGGCGTCTTTGGCTCGAACTTTGGCCACAACGTCACGCAGAATCCCCCGGTTCTCTCTAACCAGACTCTCAACCCGGTCAACGGCAACTTCCAGGACGTCTTCACCCTCGCACAGGGACCCTCGGCGCCAGCCACTCCAGTTATCAGCGCGAATGGCACTTTCGTCCTGCCGTCTGGCGATAATCCCAAGTTCCGCCCGGCCACGGTTACTTTGCCCGTTACCTATCAGTACAACGCCTCTATTCAACGTCAAGTCACGAACAAGATTGCCGTTACTGCTTCCTATGTCGGTAATGCTAACCGCCACGGGTTCCTCGGTACCAGCAACTCCTACAACGTGAACATCGGCCAATACAATCCAAACGGCCCGATCATCTATCCGTACGCCAGCTTGGCAGGCGGCGCTATCGGCAACGATACTCTCAGTTACTATTGCGATTGCGCGAACGAACAGTACAATTCCTTTCAGGCAACCTTCAAGATCAACGCTCTTGCGGGCTGGACCATGCAAGGAAACTACACCTATCAGCGCCAATGGGGCGTAGGTTGGGATCCTTACAACAGCAACTACTACTTCGTCTATAACCGCGCTGCTGGCGAAGGCTATAGCAACACGCTTCCCCGCCAGCAATGGACATTTGCTCAAAACTACGACATCCCTGTAGGCAAGGGTCGCAAATACATGAGCAGCATGAATCGGATTGGGGATGCCATCATCGGCGGCTGGAACTTGAGCGGCGTCACTACTTATTACAGTGGCTTCCCATTCTCGCCCACCATCGGCAATGGTTATACCGGGCAGCCTGGCACTGGTCCGAACAACCGGCCAATGGCAGGCACGGCGATTACTTACGAAAATACTCGCAACGAGTGGTTCTCGACCACCTCGGCGGCATCAACCTATCTGCCGGCGGCGGGTACGTTTGGCAACTATCCGATCAACACCCTGTTTGGACCGCACTATATCCAGCAGGATTTGAGTATGGCGAAAACCTTCAAGCTGACCGAGAAACTCGGCTTCACGCTTCGTGCCGATTCGACAAACTTGTTCAACCATACCAACCTCGGCCTGCCGAACACCAATATTGACCAAGGCAATGTTGGTCAGATTACAGGCTTGGCCGCTGGTACTGGCAACTACATGCGCAGAATGCAGTTCTCGGGAACCATCCGGTTCTAGAGCCTCGAGTCAGTTGCAACACTTTGGCCGGCAGAGCAATCTGCCGGCCTTTCCATTATGGTCCGCTCTTTCATCCTTTTCTTGGTCGCTTGTTGCTGTCTGCAATCAGGCGACGACGATCCGCGCGCTCCGTCCACGCGCAAGATGGCCGATCTTCTCCTCCGCATCTATCAATCCCAAGACTGGAAAGCCGATCCCAACAAACAAGCCGAACGCGCCACTTACTACCGCCAGTTACTAAGTCAACCCGGCATCGACCTATCCAAAGAAATTCGGGCCCGCCTCGATCTCGCCACTTACCTCCTGCAAGCCGGCGATAGCGCCGCTGCCGTCGAAGCCCTCGAAACCCTCCGCGCCCGTCAAAAAGCTACCGGCGTTGTCTTCAAACCCGCCTTTGATCGTCAAGTAACCGAACTTCACGCCCTTGCCTGGCTGCGCACCGGCGAGCAGCAGAACTGCCTTCTCAATCACAACGCGCAATCCTGCGTCTACCCAATCCGCGGTGGCGGCCTTCATATCGACCGCCGTGGTGCCGAAGCGGCCGCGCGCCTCTACTCGCAACTGCTGCGCGACGGCAACGGCGCGCTCATCGACAAATGGCTGCTTAACATCGCCTGGAGCGTGCTCGGTGGTCCTCCGCCCGATGCGCCCAAAGATTGGATCATTCCGGAATCCATCTTGCAGTCCGACGCCGACATCGGCCATTTCCACGACATCGCTCCGAACGTCGGTCTAAACCTCACCACGCATTCCGGCGGCAGCATCGCCGAAGACTTCGATGGCGATGGCTACTTTGACCTTGTCATCTCTTCCTCTAACCCCCTCGACCAACTCCGCTACTTCCATAACAACGCCGATGGCTCCTTCACCGACCAAACCCACGCTGCCGGCCTAGACGGCGAAGTTGGCGGCCTCAACATCATCCACGCCGACTACAACAACGATGGCTGGCCCGATATCCTCGTCCTACGCGGCGCTTGGTGGGGCAAGTTCGGCAATTATCCGGTCTCTCTCCTCCGCAACAACGGCCCCAACGCGCAAGGCCAGATCACGTTTACCGACGTCACGGAAGAAGCCGGTCTGCTCACCGCGCATCCCACCCAGACGGCGGCTTGGTCCGATTACGACAACGATGGCTGGCTCGATCTGATGATCGGCCACGAAAGCAGCACCGAAGACCCGCACGGTTCCGAACTCTTTCACAACAACCGCGACGGCACCTTCACCAACGTCGCCGGCAAGTACGGACTCGCCAACCTTCGCTACGTCAAAGGCGTAGCCTGGGGCGATTTCAACAACGACGGCCGCCCCGATCTTTACATCTCCCGCAAAGGCGCGCCCAACCTGCTCTTCCGCAACGATGGCGACAAGTTCACTGACGTCACCAAAGAAGCTGGTGTCGCCGGCTCCGGTCAAAGCTTCGGCACCTACTTCTTCGACTTCAATAACGACGGCAATCTCGACATCCTTGTCGCCGGCTACTTCGTCGATACGCTCGATGACATCCCAGCCTTCCATCTCGGCTTTCCGAACAAGGCCGAAGTGCCTCGCCTCTATCGCAACAACGGCGATGGCACATTCAAAGACGTGACTAAAGCAATGGGTATGGATCGCGTCATCCTCTCTATGGGCCTCGGCTTCGGCGACTTGGATAACGATGGCTGGCTCGATTGCTACTTCGGCACCGGCACACCCGATTATGAGGCGCTCCTTCCGAACCGCATGTTCCGCAACGACCGCGGCCAGAAATTCCAGGACGTAACCACTTCTGGTGGCTTTGGCCAACTCCAGAAAGGCCACGCCATTTCCTTTGCTGATTTCAACCGCGATGGCAACGAGGACATTTTCGAAGTTCTCGGCGGCGCTGCCCCCGGCGATACCTATCCAGACGTATTGCTCGAAAACCCCGGCCACGCCAATCACTGGGTCGGGCTCAAGTTGGTCGGCGTGAAATCAAACCGCTCCGCCATCGGCGCACGTGTGAAAGTCGTACTCGATGACCGGACCATCTACCGCGTCGTTAACTCCGGCAGTAGTTTTGGCGACACGCCATTAGAACTCCACATCGGCCTTGGCCAAGCCCGCGCCATCAAACAGGTCGAGATCCGCTGGCCTTCCGGTCTGCAGCAATCCCTGCCATCGCTCGATCTCGACAAAGTCTACCAACTCCGCGAAGGGGACAAACAACCCCAGCCGCTGAGGGTCAGCGCATTTGCCTACGCACACGGCCCCGTGTCCCACCGCCACTAACGGTCCCTATCCATCCCCTTCAACTTCTCCAACAACTTCTGCCCCTCATCCCTCTTCTCCTCCGCCATCAACGTCCTAGCGAGCAAATACGTTGCCGCATAATTCTGCGGATCTACTTCGAGTGCCCCCCGCAGCGCACTCTCCGCCTTCGCGAAACTCTTGCCATTGAAGTAGCACTTGCCCAGCAGAATATAGGGCCCGCTATAGCTCTGGTTGAGCCAAATTGCCCGCTTCAGATCAGGAATCGCCGCCTCGCAATTCCCCATCCGCGTGTAAGCATCTCCGCGGCGATACCAAGCCATCGCGAAATCCGGATTCACCTCAATCTCCTTCGACATCTCGGCCGCGCCTTCTTCCGTCCGTCCCTGCGTAATCGCAATTTCACCCAGAATGAAATGCCCCTCTGGTAACCGCGGGTTCATCGCCAGAGCCTTGTTCACCTCGTCCGTCGCCTCTTTCTCATAGGCCCGCTTCAGCAGCATCTCCCCTGCCACTAAATGCCCACCCGCCGAATCGGCCTGCTGGCTAAACAGCCGCGCAAATGCCGCTTCACTCTTTTCGGTCTCATGGTTCAGAAAGTACGCATAGCCCAACATGAAATTGACGTTGCTCAACGGCCCCACTTTCTCAAGCCACGGAATCGCCTTCGCCGCTTGATTCAATACGAACAGACTCTGCCCAATCAACAGCGCCGACTCTTTGAAATCCGCGCTATCCGGCGCTTCAGCTTTAGCCGCCGCTTCCAGCGTCGTGATCGCCTCTTGGTATTTTCCCTGCTTGTACAGCGCCACACCTTGCTGATGCGCCGCCGATTCGGCCCATAACAGGCATGCAAGTGCCGTGGCGAAGCGTATCATGGTTACTAGGTTAGCCTGCCATTCTCTTGCTGTTCATTTCCCTTGGTTTGACTGAATGCGCCTCGTGCCATCCCGCCGAAACCAAGCTTCACGCCCAAACTCGCATGGCGCACGCCATGTCTCGCGCGTCCGCAAGTCTCTTCGCCCAGCACCTGCCCAATCTCCCGCTCAAAGAATCTGCCGATGGTTTCGGCTTCTCGTATCGCCCTTCAGAATCCGGTCTTGAAGTCACTGCTCAGCGCGGCGACGAGAAAGCTAAGGGAGTGATCGAATGGGTTTTGGGCGCTGGTGTGCAAGGCGAAACACCGATCGTGCGCGTGGGCGAAACACTCTTCGAATCGCGCGTCAGCTACTACACTCGGCCGAGACAATTCGGTATCACCATCGGCCAGCCGCCAGGTAAATCCGCGAACGCCACCTCTGCTCTAGGCGTCAAGCAAAGCAAGCGCGATGCCACCTCTTGCCTCATGTGTCACTCAACACAAGTGAGCAAAGACCTTGAGCCTCAAGTGCCCGGCGTCCAATGCGAACGCTGTCACGCCGGATCCGCGGAACATACCGTAGGGAAAGGTTCTGTCATCAATCCCGGTAAACTATCCGCCGCGAAGCAACTCGAAGTCTGCGGTACGTGCCACCGCCTCACTCCGCCGGTTGACGACGCACAACTCGAAAACGTCCGCTTCCAACCCCTCCGTCTCGAAAAGAGCCGCTGTTTCATCGCCTCCGGCAAACTTGCCTGCACCACTTGCCACCCCGCGCATCAGGATGCTAAACGCAACGAGCCCGAATTCTATAACCAAAAATGCATCGCCTGTCATTCCCTTCATCACACAGACGAGCGCAAAGACGGCAACTGCATCGCCTGTCACATGCCGGTTGTCCAACTTCACCCCGCTCTCAAATTTACCGACCACTACATCCGCGTCCTGTCGCTAAAATCGAAACTGTGAACGCCCACGCAGCCGTACTGCTGCTGCTTCTCTCACCGCTTCTGCATGCGGCCGATGGCTACGTGGGCAGTGCCGTCTGCGCAGGCTGTCACAAAGCCATTGCCCAAACGCAAGCCCAAACGAACATGCGCGGCACTTGGCAACCTATCGCCACTCAGCAACTTCCCGAGCATTACTTAGAGACTAAAGACGAAGGTCCAGAGCCCCCTATCCAATACCGAGTGCGGCGAACCGCCGGCAAAGGGCAATATCGCGTGCAAATGCCCGGGCAGCCCGCGCTGGAATATCCGGTTGAGGGAATCATCGGCGGTAGACGCCACGGCGTCACGTTTCTCTACCGCATTCCTGAGTTCGAAGGTTCGCCTCTGCCACGCGCTCCGCTGGTCGAGGGCCGCTACATTCATTCCATACTCTTCAAGGGCCTCGCGCTGGAGCTCGGTTTTCCGGAGGACAAGCCCACCAGCCTGGAAACGGGCTTTGGCCGCGTTCTCACCCCGAGTTTGGAAACCCGCTGCCTGAGTTGCCACCCCGCGCCCCGAACCCTGGGCGCCCAAGTTGAGACCGGAGTCGCGTGCGAGAATTGCCACGGCCCCGGCCAACCGCACTTAGCCGCTCTCGCCGCGCACTCAAAAGACTTGGGCATTCTCAACCCGGACAAGTTGCCGGTAGCCGACCAAATGCGGCCCTGCTCGCAATGCCACGCCGGCTCCGGTTTCGTCGAAGACCCAATGGCGGATAACTTACTCATTTCCGATCAAGTCACCGCGGTCAAGAACAGCGAGTGCTGGCGTCAATCCGGCGGCCAGATTACGTGCACAAACTGTCACAATCCCCACCAGGACGCACCTCGTCCCGTATTGTGGGCTCGCAGCGAAAAAACATGTATGCGCTGCCATAGCCTGACTGTGGCGAAGCACGCCGCCATCTGTCCGGTCAATCGCGTCAGCGGCTGCGTTGGCTGCCACATGCCCGACAGCATTCACGGCGCGTTCCACCTGGCCACTCATTGGATCGCCGTTCACCCAGAACAAAAAACCCAAGTGCCCGCTACGCGCAATCCTGCTTGGCGCACCACTCTCACTCCCAGGCACCTGTATCTGCGCATGATCGTGCTCGACGATCAGGCGAAAGCGGAGGTCCTGCACCAACGGCTTTTGTCTGGTGAGTCTTTCTTCGAACTCGCGCGCGCCAACTCACTCGACCATGACACAGCTATCAACGGTGGTTTTGTGGGAGATCTTCCGGCGGACAAGCTCGATCCAGCTTGGTCGGCCGCCGTACTCAAGCTCCTACCTGGCGAGCTCTCGAATGTCGTCTCCTCCAATGGAAAGTACTTCATTCTTCAACGGCCGCCACGCAACTTCCGCGAGGAAGCGGAAGCGATGGTGGACGAGTCAGTTCAGCTCCGCAAGAGCGGTAAGCAACAAGAATCGGTCGCCGAACTCTTGAGCGCTCTCAAGATTTACCCACAATTCTTGCGCGCCCTGACCTATCTAGGAATAAACTTCTCGCAAAGTGGCAATCCGCAAACCGGCGCCGGTATCTTGAGCATTGCAACTCGTCTCTATCCGCGCGACCAAGGCGCCCACTTCAATCTCGGTGTCGCCTACGGTGCGCTGGGGAATCCGGAGGAGATCGCTGAATATAAGAAGACTCTCGAAATCGACTCCGACTATGTGCCCGCCTACTTGAACTGGGGCGGCTCGCTCTTCGCTAAAGGAAACTACGCCGAAGCCATTGAGCTATATAAGCAGGCACTCATCATTAACCCGCTCAGCGCGTCGCTGCATTACAGCCTAAGTGTGGCCCTCGATCAAGTGAACCGCAAAGAGGAAGCCGCCGCCGAGTTAACGCTTGCCGCCAAAATCGACCCAAAATACGGGGCGCGCTGATGTTATGATCAAGCTATGAACCCGATGTTTTTGCAGAACGCGGCCGGGGTCTTTCTCGGGAGTTTTCCCTTGATGTGCCTGATCGGCTGGGCTGCGTTCCAACAGGGTCAGCGGCTCTCTCGCATCGAAACACAGTTGGACAGACTAGGCGACGATCTCAAGAGCGTTGGCGTTCGCGCTACTTTTTAGAGCTTTCCAACGGTTTGGGGAACATTCCCCCGCGCATGCCCTGTTCCAAATTGTTAGCCAACTCCGCATCCTTTTCCTTCTTCAAGCGTGCGCCTGTTGCGAACATCTCCGCGCTTCCCGCCTTGTCTCCTTTGATGCGTAAGATCTGGCCCAACGTATTGAACGGACCCGGCGTCGTGGGATCGAGGCGGATCGCTTCTTTCAATTCAACAATTGCCCCATCCAGGTCGCCGTTCTGCTTCAGCGTGATGCCCAACATGTAGTGGGCCTCCGCATAGTCGGCGCGTAAAGTAATCGCCTCTTTCATCTCAGCAACGGCGGCAGGGAAGTCCCCCAATTGCCAATGCGCCGTCCCGAGAGAATAATGAGCCTCTGGGATCTTTGGATCGAGGCTGATGACTTTTTGGAACTCAGCCAGCGATGCCTCGATGTGATCTTCCATCTTCAGCGCGATGGCCAAATTGTAGTGGGTGACCGCCGATTCAGGGTCGAGCGCCACAGCCGCCCGGTACGCCTTTTCCGACTTTTCGAACTCGCCCGTTTTCAAATACGCGTAGCCGATCGTCATTTGCGCCTCGGCCCGTGCCAAGTCGGTAGAGCCTTTGCGGTCAAGCACCTTTTGTGATTCTGCGATCGCACGCACGGGTTGCCGCGTCTGTACCAGCAGCGAAGCGTAGGTGTTGCGCATGGCGTCGTCTTGCGGAGCAAGCTCCACCGCGTGTGCATACGCATCCACAGCGCCCATGTCCCCCTGTTTGTGCAGAGCACCGGCGAGTTGGGTCCACGCGATTGGTTTCGACGGATCAATAGCGACAGCCAGCTTCAGTTCAGCGACTGCATGTTCGAGATCGTTTATATCCAGGTAGGCGGAGCCCAAGTGATAACGGTAGTCAAAGTTATCCGGCGCCAGTTGCGCAGCCGCCTGCAACTGGGGCAAGCCATGTTCGTGATCTTTAGCGAGCCACAAGGCGGCCCCGAGATGATAGTGCGCCGGAGCGTAGTCGGCGTTGAGCGAAAGGGCCTTTTGAAAGTGGGGCAGCGCATCAGGACCGCGACCCACTGCCGCCAGCAAAAAGCCAACATGATCTTCCGATTCGGCTGTGCCGCCCGGCGCTTGTGCCACTTGATCGAGCAGAGCCAGCCCTTTTTCTCTATCGCCGGATCGCAGCAGCGCTTCCGCTTGATTAGCCAAATCGGTCGGTGTTTGGGCCGATAGACAAAGTGCAACGGATGCTAGGAGAAAAAACTTCAATTCTTTCCTTCCACCACCGTCAAAACTTGATTCGCCTTCACACCTGCAATCTTATCCACTACGCCACTCGGCCAATGTACTTCCACATCCGCTGTCGCCGACTTCTTCAAGCCAAAATGCACCCGCAAATCGCTCTGCGAAAAATAGCTGCCGCCGCTACGCACTTCATCCATTTGCGGATGCTCGCCTTCCGGCTTACAAAACACCCGCGCGCCAATGCCAGAGCGGTTTGACTTGACGCCCACCGTCTTCACCTTCAGCCAGTTGTTCTTCAGCGTCGATTGACAATGCAAAAGTTGCGGAACATCATTGACGCAATTCACCACCACGTCCAAAATGCCGTCGTTATCAAAATCGCCGATGGCACAGCCGCGCCCGGCCACCTGTTCTGTAATGCCCGGGCCGCCTTCCAACGACACATCTTGAAACTTGCCGTTGCCTAGGTTGTGATACAGCACCTTGCGCTCGCGGTAGCCGGATTCGCTTTCCTTCTCACGGACTTCCGGATATACGTGGCCATTGCAAGTCAGCACGTCAGGCCAGCCGTCATTATCGAAATCCAAAAAGCTCGCGCCCCAACCGAGGAAGCGCGTGTTTCGGCCCATCCCCGATTGAAAGGTCATGTCTTCAAAATTGTTGTTGCCCAGATTACGGTAGAGAGTGGACGTATCACCTGCGAAATTGGTCTTGAAAATTTCCAGCTTGCCGTTTCCCAGGACATCGGCAGCCGTCACACCCATCCCGGCTTGCGTTTTTCCATCGGCGCCAAACGCCACGCCCGCTTCAAGCGCTACGTCTGTGAACGTGCCGTCATGGTTATTCCGTAGCAGAGCAGAAGGGGACGAATCGTCCGCCACATAAATGTCGGGCCAGCCGTCATTGTCGAAATCGCCTACCAGCACGCCCAAAGCGTACGTGCCTTGCTTTTTGAGAATACCGGCTTTTTCGGAAACGTCCGTGAACGTGCCGTCGCCGTTATTGTGGAACAGAATATCTTTGCCACCTTGCAATCCGGGCGGCCCGCAAGCCACCAGCAAGCCCTCATAAAGGCAAGGACCACTCTGCGGCAGCGGTGCAGTTTTCGGATCGAAATCGATATAGTTCCCTATGTAGAGATCGAGAAAGCCATCCTTGTCGTAGTCAAGAAAAGCGCAGCCGGTATTCCAACGTTTCAGACCCGTAGACGTTCGCGTAGTGACCCCCGCTCTCCCGGCTACATCTGTAAACGTGCCGTTGCCGTTGTTGCGATAAAGCGAGCAATCGCCCCAATACGTGACAAACAGGTCCACATGGCCATCGTTGTTGTAATCGCCCGCGCAAACCGCTTGGCCCCAACCCGTGCGCGCCAGCCCGGCCTTCAAAGTGACGTCAGTAAACGTGCCGTCGCGGTTGTTCTTATACAGCCGGCTAATCGGTTCCGCGCCCTTGGGAAAAGTTGTCTCGAAGCGCGTGCCGTTGACGAAAAAGATATCCAGCCAGCCGTCATCGTCGTAATCGACAAACGCCACACCGCAGCCCGTCGTTTCGAGCAGATATTTGTTGCTCCGTTCCGCGCCGAAAATGGTCTTCGCATTCAGACCGGCTTTCTTGGCCACATTGATGAACTGAATGCCCAACGGAGTCTCAGCGAGCAATTGCTCCAACGAAAAAACAGACGGACTCGCGCACAAAGAACGAATAAATGAGCGGCGTGAAGGCAACCACCAGTTTAAAACGCGCGCAACATGTGATCGGGGCAACTGAGTTGGATTTCGCCAAGCAATTGCCGCGGCAGATCAAGGCCGTGTTTCGCCAGAAACGGCAGAATGGAAAAGAAGCGCTCCTGCAGGTGGCGCTGGGGATAAATCAGGTTGACCAGATATTGTGCGTCTTTGGATGCATGCTCATCGCGGCGCATGGTTTCGCGCGCAATTTTGCGTTCGAGTTTGGCGAACTGATAATTGATCTTCGCTGTGCTTTTGCTCGAGGCGGCTTCTAGCGTCGGATCGAAATGCAACAGGCTTTCTTTCAACTGGGCTAATGCTCGCGATGCTGAAGTTTGCGCCGTTTTGATTTGTTCGCTCAGTGCAGGTGACACCAAACGCTGCGCCAGAACACCCTTCACATTTTCGTGATGATCCAGCAAATCCAGCACGCGCAGATTGTAGCGAGCGAGCAACTTCTCCGCGCGCGCATCCAAAAGGGTGAAGCTATTGCGCGGATAGATAACGGGCATACGGCCTAACAGCTTTTCGTAAAGCGCCGCGCCTTGCGCGAAATAAGCAATTTCAGACGGACCCGCCACATAGGCAGCCGTAGGCAATAAGTAATCTTGCATTACGGGCCGCAGTAGCGCATTCGGCGAAAGCTGCGCCGCCATAGCTCCCATTTCGGCCGGGCTGTAAGATCCGTCTTTGGTGCTAAACTTCCCCTCTTTCCAACGGACCGGCCAACGGCGTCCATCTTTCAGCAGAAAGAAAAGCGACGCATCGTCGTCGATATGGACCTGCGTGTGGTAACCCGCCTTGCCGATGGCGGCATTTCTGGACCGCAAGGCAGTCAACAGCTCCGGCACACGCTGCACGGCTTCACTCAAAAAGGGTGCAGCCACCTCGCGAATGGGGGCGGCCAAAGGATCTAGGAACAGCAATCCGAGGCCTTTCAATGTTTGTTCTACAAGTGCCCGAAAAGCTGAACCAAGCGTGGCGCCCGGCCGATAAGCGGCTTCTACTTCCTTCATCACTTCTTCGGCGAAAGGCAGATCGCCCAGCGCGCTGCGTAATTCGGCCAACGGAATTTCGTTCAAAACAACACTACCCACCGGGCCACCGTTCACTACGCTGTGCGCCAGATTAAGTTTCGCCGGCGTTGCTGATTCATCGAAGACCCACGCGTGATCTACTTCCGCTAAATCGTGATCTTCGGTGGCGAGCCAGAAAATGGGTACCGCCGGAATGCCTTGCTCGTTCAAATAGGCTGCTAAACGTACAGCGGTAAGAGCTTTAAAGATTGTGTAGGCGGGACCTAAGAGAAACCCTACCTGTTGGCCCGTCACCACCGCCACGGTATTAGGGTCGGCCAGCTTGTTTAAGGCTTGGGTGTCGCTATTTTGCTCTGCCAGCGCGGCCACGATTTTTGCCCGTCTGTCGGCGGGAAAAGATACCGTTTTTGCCACGGCGGAGACACCATCCGCATGCCACGAACTATAGGGGAAAAAAGCACTTAGCTTGTCGAACTGATATAGGTAATCGGCGAAAAGCGCGCTGGTTCCCG
>Ga0302319_10014484_pt1 | contig 14697 bp, 17 predicted proteins | sample Bog_T0_2_FD_203319 | JGI IMG/M metagenome (GOLD analysis project Ga0302319, IMG submission 203319) | Peat permafrost microbial communities from Stordalen Mire near Abisko, Sweden - Bog_T0_2 | ecosystem: Environmental > Terrestrial > Soil > Wetlands > Peat | place: Sweden: Abisko, Stordalen Mire... | reverse complement strand
CTCCGCACCGGCAACATGAAGGATGGCGAGGAATTTTATTTCGCCGCGAAGATCCACCTCGGTGCGGTGCTGTTCACGGCGGCCACGCGGCTGAAAGCGGGCGAGCTCTCCGGGCCAGTGGTTGCGCCGGACGGCACCCATGTGCTGCGCGTGAAGGAGAACGTCGTGCCGGTGCCAAGAAGCTATGCGGACGCGCGCGACGCGGTGCTGCAGGATTACATCGCCGAGCAGACGAGAATTCTCACGTCTGGCAACGACCGGTTCCTGCGCAGGCGCGCCGACATCTCGGTGGCGAAGGGATTCGAGTGAAGCCGGTGTTCGGCAACCGGCTGCGCCTCTTCGGCAGCCTGCTGCTGCTCGCTGCGGCTGCCGCCGCCACGCCAGCGTTCGCGCACACCCGCAGCGAATCCCACAGCGCGTGGACCCTCGATGGGCCGCTCGTCCACCTGACCTTCAGCGCCGCGGATCTGGAGGCCGGCCGGATTCCGAAGGGTGGCGGCCGGCCGGATGATGCGGCGCTGATCGCCTATCTCGCACCGCGCGTCGGCGCCACCGCATCGGGCAGGCCGTGCCGCGCGAGCCGGCCGCCGCGCATCGTGCCGGCGGCGACCGGGTTCCGCCGCGCCGAGTTCGAGTATCTGTGCCGATCCACCGACGACATGCAGCTGCGCAGCACGGCCTTCTTCGACCTCGTACCGAGCCATGTCAATCTGGCGCAGGTACAGCGGCCGGACGGCGAGTTCGTGGAAGAGGTGCTGACGAGCGACCACGCGTCGATCGAACTGCGCGGCGCCGGGGGTAACGGCCTTCGCAACGCCGGGTTCTTGGAATTCGTCCGCATGGGCATCATGCACATCTTCACCGGCGTCGACCACATGGCGTTTCTCGTCGGCCTGGTGTTGATCTCGCGGCGGTTGCGGGATCTCGTTTTCGTCGTAACCGGTTTCACGATCGGGCACAGCCTCACCCTGGCGCTTGCGGTGACCGGTGTCATCCGCCCGCACGCGGAGTTCATCGACGCGTTGGTCGCGCTCACCATTGCGTTGATCGGCGCCGAAAACATCGTCGTGGCGAGCCGGCGGCCGCGCGTCGTGGCGCTTTGGACCGGTGGCTCCCTCGCGCTGATGGCGCTCATGCGTCTCGCCGGAATCGGCCTGCTTCCGCCGCTGCTGCTGATCGGATCGGCGATGTTCGCCGCCTACTATCTCATGGTGTCCGGCCATCTGCGCGATGCCGGGCGGATCCGCCTCGTCGTGACGCTGGTGTTCGGTCTGATTCACGGCTTCGGCTTCGCGGCCGACCTGCTCGAGAGCCGTCTGCCGCCCGACAAGCTCGCGCAGATCCTCCTCGGTTTCAACCTCGGCGTGGAAGCCGGCCAGCTTTCCATCGTGATACTGCTGACCGCGGCGGTGGCACTGCTCGCGCGCCTGAAGTGGTCGTTGCCGCGCCCCATCGTGGTCGATGTCACGGCATCGCTGCTGGTCGCGATCGGCACCTACTGGTTTATCGGCCGCAGCTATTGACCGCCCGGCGGGGCACGAGCAAAGTTGCGCCATGATTGCAGCGTTCTGTGACTGGCTCGCCGCGACGCCGGTCAGCCAGACATTTCAAGACTGGGCATGGTTCGTGCCGCTCGTGCAGACCGTGCACATCCTGAGCGTCGCGGTGGTCGCGACGCCGGTCGCGATGCTCGCCTTCCGCCTGCTCGGACTGACCCGCTTGGGTTTGACTCTGGCCGTGATGGTGTCGCAATTCATGCCCTGGATATGGTCCGCGCTCGCCGTGCTGCTCGTGAGCGGCATGCTGCTCACCGTGACGGAGCCCGCGCGCGAGCTGCTCAACTTCGCATTCCGCGCCAAGATGATCCTGGTCGTGGTGTTGGCGGTCATCCTGACGATTCTGCAATCGAGGCTGCGCCGTGATCCGGACTACTGGACGCGGCCCGCGCGGCGCGGCGCGGCCCGCTCGATCGGCGTGGCGTCGTTGCTGGTGGAAATCCTGATCGTGACCGCCGGCCGCTGGATCGCCTATGTGTGAGCAGCCGCCCGCCGACGGACCGGGTGCTCCTCCATGTCGATCGTAGAGGCGCTGCAACGCCTGCAGGATTTGCCTTTCCCCACCGAGATCCGCGAGTCGGCGTGGCTGTTCCCGACCATCGAAACCGTGCACGTCCTCGCCCTGGTGCTCGTGGTGGGCTCGATCGCCTTCCTCGACCTGCGCCTGCTGGGATGGACCAGCCGCCCGCGGCGGATCACGGACCTGATCGCCGAGACGCTGCCTTGGACCTGGTCGGCCTTTGCCGTGGCCGCAACCAGCGGCGCATTGATGTTCTCCTCGAAGGCCGTCACCTATTACTCGAACATTCCGTTCCGCCTGAAGATGCTGTGCCTGATGCTCGCGGGATTTAACATGATCTGGTTTCATCATGTGAGCCTGCGCAGGGTGGGCGGTTGGGATCACGGCGCGCCGCCCGCGTCCGCGAGGATCGCCGGCGGCCTGTCCATGCTGCTGTGGATTACAATCGTCGGAGCCGGTCGATGGATCGGCTTCACGACTTAGACAGGAGCCTCGGTAGGTTTCGAGAGACGAAACTTGCTCAGACAGGCTCCTCACCGGGGGAATGCACTTGATCATCGAAACGACTCTCGAATCCGGCGTGGCGACCATTCTCGCCGACAATCCGCCAGTCAACGCGCTCAGCCGGGCGGTTCGCGACGGATTGGCCGCGGCGCTCGCCGCGGCCGCGGCCGATCCGCAGGTGACGGCCATCGTCATCGCCTGCCGCGGGCGCACCTACTTCGCGGGTGCCGACATCACCGAATTCGGCAAGCCCCCGAGCGGCATCGATCTCGGGTCGCTGTGCGACCGCATCGAGCGCAGTGACAAACCCGTCGTCGCCGCCATTCATGGCACGGCCTTGGGCGGCGGCCTCGAAACGGCCCTGGCCTGTCATTACCGCGTCGCCGTCCCAGCGGCGAAGCTCGGGCTGCCCGAGGTCAAACTCGGCCTGTTGCCGGGCGCCGGCGGCACGCAGCGCCTGCCGCGGCTCGTCGGTATCCGCCATGCGTTGCAGATCGCGGTCACGGGCACGCCGGTCGGCGCGGCCGAGGCGCTTTCACTGCAACTCATCGATCGGATCACGGGCGCCGACTCGCTGCTCGAGGATGCCGTCGCCTTCGCCCGTGAGATCGCCGCGATTCGGCCGCTGCCACGCACCACCGAGCGCACGGTGGCCGCCGATCCCGCCGGCATGAGCGCGTTTCGCACGGAAAACGCGCGCCTGTTTCGCGGCTTCGAGGCGCCCGACGCCATCGTGCGCTCCATCGCGGCGTCCCAGACACCCTATGCCGAGGGGCGCGCGGTCGAGCGCTCGGAGTTCGCGCGCCTGCTCGGCAGCGCGCAATCGGCCGCGCTGCGATATCTATTCTTCGCGGAACGTCAGGCGGCGAAGATCGACGGCCTCGATCCGTCGGTCCGACCGCTCACGATCGCCAAGGTCGGTGTGGTGGGCGCAGGTACCATGGGCGGCGGCATCGCGATGAATTTCCTCTCGATCGGCACGCCCGTGACGCTCATCGATCTGAACGCACAGTCGCTCGAGCGGGGCGTGGGCGTGATCCGCGCGAACTACGAGGCGAGCGCGGCCAAGGGCCGGTTCACGGCCGCCCAGGTCGCCGCGGCGCTGGCGCTGCTCACGCCCGGAACGGCCTTGGAGGCGCTCGCGGATTGCGACCTCATCATCGAGGCGGTGTTCGAGGACATGGCGGTCAAACAGGCCGTATTCCGCCGGCTCGATGCGATCGCCAAACCCGGCGCGATTCTTGCCACCAACACGAGCTACCTCGACGTCGATGCGATCGCCGGCGTGACCGCGCGACCGGGCCGGGTGCTCGGCTTGCATTTCTTCTCGCCGGCCAACGTCATGCGCCTGCTCGAGGTGGTGCGGGCCAGGGCGACCGAGGACGTCGTGCTCGCGACCGCGATGGCGACCGGCCGCACCATCGGCAAGACGGCCGTCGTGGCGCGCGTCTGCGACGGATTCATCGGCAACCGGATGCTCAAGCCGCGCCAATTGCAGGCCATCGAACTGTTGATGGAGGGCGTGACGCCGGCGCGCATCGACGGCGTAATCACCAAACTCGGCCTGCCGATGGGCCCCCTGCAACTCGCCGACCTCGCGGGTGTGGATATCGGGTGGCATCGCGATCCGGGGCGGATCGAGACGCTGCGTGACGCGTTGTGCGCGGCCGGCCGCTGGGGCCAGAAGACCGCCAAGGGATTCTACGATTACGACGCCGCGCGCCGGCCGGCGCCGTCGGCGGAGGCGAACGCGTTGATCGGCGCGTTCGCGAGGCAGCGCGGGTACGCCCCGCGCGAAGTCTCCGACGAGGAAATTCTCGAGCGCTGCATGTATCCGATGATCAACGAAGGGGCGAAAATCCTCGAGGAGGGCATCGCGCAACGCGTCTCCGACATCGACGTCGTCTGGACCGCGGGCTATGGCTGGCCAACCTATCTCGGGGGACCGATGTACTGGGCCGCCCACGTCGGATTGACCATGATCGTGGCGGGGCTCGAACGCCATGCGAGCCGCCTCGGAGCGGGATTCAGCGTCTCGCCACTGCTTGCGCGCTGCGCCGCCGCCGGCACCGGATTCTCGTGAGGAGACTCGAGCGCGGCGCGAACTGCGCGCGGCACGCACGGCCGCGGTTCAGAACGCGGACTTGCCGTATTCCTGCTTCGTAAAGGGATGCGAACTCGACAGTCCCCCGTCCACCACCAGGGCATGTCCGTTGACGTAGCTCGATTCCGCGCTGGCGAGGAACAGCGCGACCCGCGCCACTTCTTCCGGCACGCCGCCGCGGCGCAGTGGATTCAGGCGGCCGATACGGTCTGATTTTCCGGCGCCGTGCGCGGCCTCGAAGATCGGCCGAGTCATGCCGGTCTCGATGAGCCCCGGACAGATCGCATTGACCCGCACTCCCGAGCCGCTGAGCTGCTGGGCCGCGACCGCCACCAGATTGATGACGCCCGCCTTCGAGGCAGAATAAGCCGGTCCGCCGGCGCCGGAGCGCAGCCCGGCGACCGATGCCGTGCAGATGATCGAACCGCCGCCGCGCCGGGCGATCGCCGGCGCCGCGTATTTGATGGCGAGAAACGGCCCGATCAGGTTGGTTCGCAGGATGCGCTGCCACTCCGCGGCATCCTGCTCGAAGAGCCCGGCGAAGCCACCGGAGATCCCGGCGTTGGCGAAGGCGACATCGATGCCGCCATGGCGGGCCACCGTTTCCGCGACGAGCGCGGCTACCCCGGCCTCATCGCCCGCGTCGACCGTGAATTCGGCATCGCGCAGATCCGCGCCGACCACCTTCGCGCCCTCCCCTGCGAACAGCGCCGCCGCGGCCCTGCCGATGCCGCTGCCCGCACCCGTGACGATCGCAACCTTGCCCTCGAGACGGCCCACGCCAGTCGCCTAAAGACCGGCGCCGATCGTCGCGCCGCCGTCGACGATGATCGCCTGCCCGGTGGTGAAGGCGGAGGCACGCGAGGCGAGGTACACCGCGGCCCCGGCGATCTCATCCGGCTCACCGATGCGCCGCATCGCGGTGTGCGCGGTGACGGCCTTCAGGGTGTCCGGGTTCTCCCACAGCGCGCGCGCGAAATCGGTGCGCACGAGGCCCGGCGCGATGCAGTTGACGCGCACTCCGGAGGGGCCGTATTCGAGTGCGAGATTGCGCGCCAGTTGAAAGTCGGCGGCTTTCGAAACGTTGTAGGCGCCGATCACGGTGGACGCGGTGAGGCCGCCGATCGAGGAAATGATGATGATCGAGCCGTCCCGGCGCTCGAGCATCTCCGGGGCGACCATCTGGATCAGCCAATGATTGGCAAGCACGTTGTTCTCGAAGATCTTGCGGAATTGGTCATCCGTGATTCCCGCCATCGGCCCGTAATGGGGATTGGACGCGGCGTTGCAGACGAGTACGTCGATCCTGCCGAAGGCGGCGCGCGTCGCATCGACCAGCGCGCGAAGCTCCTCCTTCGAACCGATATTGGCGGAGTGCGCCAGCGCCGTGCCGGCCCCGTGGGCGGTGTTGATCCGCTCCGCCGCCGTACGGCAGGCCTCGAGCTTGCGGCTCGAGATGACCACCCTCGCCCCCTGGTCGGCCATCGCTTCGGCGATTGCGCGGCCGATGCCGCGCGAGGAACCGGTGACGAGCGCGACCTTTCCGGTCAGATCGAATAACGACGTGCCCATGCTCATGCTCCTGGTGGATCCGGCGGCGCCGACGGCGCGCCAGCCTTCACCGCAAAGGCCCACGCCTGGACGGCAAGCGGCCGGACCCGCTGTGCCATGACGGCGGCGTGTGCGTTCGATGCCGTGCCGTCGAGGACGCGCTTGCGTATACCCTGGACGATTGCCATCAGCCGAAACAGATTGTAGGCGAAATACCATTCCAGATCCGGCAGACCAGGCCGCTGTGTTGCCGCGCAGTAGCGCTCCACCGCCTGCTCGAGCGTCGGGATGCCGAGGGCCGCGAGATCGAGCCCCGCAATGCCAGCGCCGCCGTCGTGCATGGTTTCCCAGTTCATCAGCAGATAGGAAAAATCCGCGAGCGGATCACCGATCGTCGAGAGTTCCCAGTCGAGCACGGCGCGCAGTCGGGGGTGGTCGGCATCAAAAATCAAGTTGTCGATGCGGTAGTCACCGTGGACGACGGCGATGCGGTCCTGCACGGGCAGCGTTCGAGGCAGCCAGGCGATCAGGCTCTCCGCCTCCTCGATCCGCTCGGTCTCGGACGCCCGGTATTGCTGCGTCCAGCGGCGCACCTGGCGCTCGAAATAGTTGCCGGGACGGCCGAAGTCACCGAGACCGACGCTGACCGGGTCGATCGAATGCAGACGCGCCAGTGCGTCGATGATCGCTCCGTAGATCGCGCCGCGTTCGTCGCGGCTCGATCCGGGAAGCGCGCCGTCCCACAGGGTGCGCCCCTCCACCAATTCCATGATGTAGAAGTCCGCGCCGATGACCGAGGCATCGGTGCACAGCGCCAGCGGCCCGGGCACCGGAAAACCCGTCGGGTGCAGCGCTGCGAGCAGGCGGTACTCGCGATCCACGGCGTGTGCCGAAGGCAGCAGCGTGCCGAACGGCTTGCGTCGCATCACGTACGCGCCCGACGCCGCGTCGATCCGATAGGTCGGGTTCGACTGACCGGAGGCAAACTTCACCACCGCCGCGGGACCGGCATAGCCGGCGACATGGAAGCTCATCCAACGGTCGAGCGCGGCGCGGTCGAACGCCGCCGCTTCGGGTGCAGACGCAGACGCGGGCGCGGGCGCACTCATGGCGCGCGCAGTTTACCGAATTCGAGCCGCGCGATCGCGCGGTTGTGCACTTCGTCGGGCCCGTCGGCAAGACGCAGCGTGCGGATCTGCGCATAACTGCGGGCCAGCCCGAAATCGGTCGTGACGCCGCCGCCGCCGTGCGCCTGGATGGCATCGTCGAGGATGCGCAGCGCCATGCGCGGGGCGGCGACCTTGATCATGGCGATCTCGAGACGCGCCGCCTTGTTGCCGACCCGGTCCATCATGTCGGCGGCCTTCAGGCACAGCAGACGCGTCATCTCGATGTCGATCCGTGCCTCGGCGATGCGCTGCTCCCAAACCGACTGGTCGGAGAGCTTCTTGCCGAATGCCACGCGCGATGTGAGCCGCGCCGCCATCTTTTCGATGGCATCCTCGGCGACCCCGATGGTGCGCATGCAATGATGGATTCGACCGGGGCCGAGCCGGCCCTGCGCGATCTCGAATCCGCGGCCGGCACCGAGCAGCATCTGGTCCGCAGGGATGCGCACGTCCTTGAGCACCACCTCCGCATGTCCGTGCGGCGCATCGTCGTAGCCGAACACCGGCAGCATGCGCACGATCTCGACGCCGGGCGCACGCATCGGCACGAGCACCATCGACTGCTGCGACGTGCGGTCGGCGTCGCGGTTCGTCTTGCCCATGACGATGGCGAGCGTGCAGCGCGGATCGCCGGCACCGGAGGACCACCACTTGCGGCCGTTCAGCACATAGTGCTCGCCATCACGGTCGATCCTGGTTTCGATGTTGGTCGCGTCGGACGATGCCACCGCAGGCTCCGTCATGAGAAACGCGGAGCGGATCTCGCCGTTCAGCAGGGGCCTCAGCCAGCGCTCCTTTTGTGCCCGCGTGCCGTAGCGGTGCAGCACTTCCATGTTGCCGGTATCCGGGGCGGAACAGTTGAACACCTCCGCGCTCCAATCGACCCGTCCCATTTCCTCGGCGCACAACGCATATTCGAGATTCGTCAGCCCCGGACCATCGAAGACAAACCCGTCATCGACGTGCTCCGCGGCCCCGCTCGGCGGCATGAACAGGTTCCACAGCCCGGCGGCGCGGGCTTCGAGCTTCAACTCCTCGACAACCGGCAGCACCTTCCAGCGCGCGCCCGCAGCCTGTTGCGCGTCATATTCATGCCGTCGCGCGCGTATCCGCGTGGCAATGAAATCCCGGACCCGATCGCGCCAATGAATTTCGCGCGAACTTAGACTGAAATCCATGGTGCCACCCCCGCCGAGATTCTGCGCTCTTGTCCGGCCGAATGCGCCATCATACTGCCCGCGTACGCCGCGGGCGAAATTTCACCGCGCGGTCAGCCGCACCGCGCCATCGAGTCGGATCGTCTCGCCGTTGAGCATTTCGTTCTCGACGATGTGACGGGCGAGCGCGGCATATTCGTCGGGCCTGCCAAGGCGCGAAGGGAACGGCGTGGCCTTGCCGAGCGACTCCTGGGCCTCCGGCGGCAGCGATGCCATCATCGGCGTGAGGAACAACCCGGGCGCGATCGTCACGACCCGAATGCCGCTGCGCGCCAGTTCGCGCGCGATGGGTAGCGTCATGCCGACGATGCCCGCCTTCGAGGCCGAATAGGCGGCCTGGCCGATCTGGCCCTCGTACGCCGCGATCGAGGCCGTGTTGACGATCACGCCCCGCTCGCCGGACGCGTGCGGCGTCTGCTCCGACATGATGGCCGCTGCAAGCCGGATCATGTTGAAGGTACCGATGAGATTGACCTGGACGCAGCGCGCGAAGACTTCGAGGCGATGCACGCCATTCTTGCCGACGACGCGCTCGGCCGGCGCGATTCCGGCGCAGTTGATCAGCCCGTCGAGGCGCCCGAATGCCTCGCGCACGCGCCCGAAGGCGCCCTGCGCCTCGGTTTCGCTGGCGACGTCGGTGCGGTGAAACGCCGCACGCTCACCGAGTTCGGCCGCCAGGGCCGCGCCCCGCTCCGCAGCCACATCGGCGATGAGCACCCGCGCCCCGCCGCCGTACAGCATGCGTGCGGTCGCCTCACCGAGCCCGGACGCACCGCCCGTGACCACGAAGACTGAATTCTGGATCTGCATGTTGCGGCCCCCGGTGGTTGTAACGGTGGATCGGTGTCGGCGGGATTTGATTGTACAATGGCGCCATTCGATACAAGAACGATCCGGTTTCCTACCCATGCCAAGTCATCGCCCGTGAGCGAAGCCCCGCACCTGCTCGGTGCCATCGAGGCGGGCGGCACGAAATTCGTCTGCGCCGTGGGCCACGGTGACGGCGGGATCGTGGCGGAGTCGCGCATCGAGACGCAAAGTCCGGCGACCACGCTGCCGGCGGTAGTGCGCTTCTTCGCCGGCGCCGAGGCGCGCCACGGTCGTGTTCGGGCGTTCGGCTTGGCCGCATTCGGCCCTGTCGATTTGCGCCGCGACTCGCCGCAGTACGGGTTCATCACGAGCACCCCGAAACCCGGCTGGCAGAACACCGATCTGCTGGGAACCCTGCAGCGCGCTCTCGGCCGCCCGTTCGGTTTCGATACGGACGTGAACGCAGCGGCGCTCGCCGAACTGCGCCGGGGCGCCGGACGGGGACTCTCGAGCCTGGTGTACATCACCATCGGCACCGGCATTGGCGGCGGCGTCATCCACCATGGGCGTCCGGTGCATGGGTTGATGCATCCCGAAATAGGGCATGTGCGTGTGCTGCGTCATCCGGCGGATACGGCGTTCGCGGGCGTTTGCCCGTTTCACGGCGATTGTCTCGAGGGGCTCGCCAACGGACCGGCGATCCTCGCCCGGACAGGCCATCCTCTCTCGGAGGCGCCCCCGCAGGCGCCAATCTGGGACATCGAGGCGGACTATCTTGGCCAGTTGTGCGCACAGCTGGTGTTGATGCATTCACCCGAGCGGATTCTGTTGGGCGGCGGTGTCATGCAAGCCGCCGCGCCGATCTTCGGCCGCATCCGGGAGCGAATGCATCATTGGCTCGCGGGCTATGTGCCGCACGTCGGGCTGCAATCACCGGATTATGTCACCGCGCCGGGCCTCGGCGCCGCCGCCGGAATCCAGGGCGGGCTGTGTTTGGCCCTCGGCGCCCGATTTGCGCGAAGCGGGGGCGACGAGTAGATTCTGCCGGGCTGGCTGAGTGATTGGAAAATAACACGGCGAAGAGAACGACGAGGGGGAAAACCAATGAAACGATTGCTCGTTTTCGCGGCATCGGCTGGTATTGCGGTAGCGGCTCTCGCCGCTCAGGCGCCGGCTCCGGCTCCTGTCGCGAGTCCGTTCGACGGTACCTGGAAAATCGACGTGGGCACGTCCGAACTGCCGACCAAGCCGGACGCGTACCTCTTGAAGGATGGAACTTACCACTGCGACAGCTGCGTGCCTCCGGTCGTCGTGCAGGCCGACGGGCGCGACCATCAGGTCACGGGGCATCCTTATTATGACACGAAGAGCGTGCGGGTCATCGATGCCCTGGCCATCGAGAGCATCGACAAGAAGGGCGGCAAGGTCGTCGATCAGGCACGCCTGACGGTCTCCGCGGACGGCAAGACCGCAACCCGCGTCGAGACCGACAGCAGCGCGCCGAACGGGCCGCCCGTGACGAGCAAGGTCACATACACGCGGGTGCTGCGCGGCGCGGCCGGGTCGCACGCGATCTCCGGTTCCTGGCGCATCGTCAAGATCGACAACATGTCGGACAACGGCCTGCTCGTGACCTTCAAGGTGGACGGCACCAAGCTGCAGATGAACAACCCGCTCGGACAATCCTACGCGGCCGGTCTCGATGGTTCCGACTCGCCGTTTGTCGGTGATCCCGGGGTTACCTCGGTGTCCGTGAAGAAGATGGGCCAGAACACCTTCGAGGAGACCGACAAGCGCGACGGCAAGGCCATTTGGGTCGGCCGCATGACCGTGTCGGCGGACGGCAAGTCGATGACCATCATGTGGATCGACAACCTGCACGGCACATCCGGGGTTTATCGAGCCAATAAGCTCTGAGCCGCGTACGATTGTGGTTCCCCGGTGTCGAACGGGGCGGGACGAGAGGGCATTGGCAGGTAATTGGGAGACACTATGTCGGTAGAATTTCCCGATGGCTATGCCGCAGCGCGCGGCGACGGCGGCTTCTTCGACCGCCGGCAGACCATCGCGCCGCGGGGCTACAACCGCTTTCTCGTGCCGCCGGCCGCACTCGCGGTGCATCTGTCGATCGGCCAGGCCTATGCTTTTTCGACGTTCAATCTGCCGCTCACGAAGCTGCTCGGCCTCACGCATTCGAACCCGGATGATTGGTCCCTCGCCAAGGTGGGGTGGACCTTCTCGATCGCGATCTTCGTTCTCGGTGCATCCGCGGCCCTGTTCGGGCGCTGGGTGGAGCGCGTGGGTCCGCGCCTCGCCATGTGTGTCGCGGCATGCTGCTTCGGCGGCGGCTTTCTCGTCGCCGCCCTCGGCATCTACACGCATCAGATCTCGCTGCTGTATCTCGGCTATGGCGGTCTCGGCGGCTGCGGCCTCGGCATCGGCTATATCGCCCCGGTGTCGACGTTGATCAAGTGGTTTCCGGACCGGCCGGGGATGGCGACGGGCATGGCCATCATGGGCTTCGGCGGCGGCGCGCTGATCGCGGCTCCGCTGTCACTGTTTCTGATGTCGCACTTCCAGACGCCGGCCTCGAACGGCGTCCTCGAAGCGTTCATCGCCATGGGCGCAATTTACTTCCTCTTCATCATGATCGGCGCGATCGCGGTGCGCATTCCGCCGGCGAATTGGCAGCCGGACGGATGGGTCGCACCCACCCAGCCTGGCAGGCTCATCACCACCGCCCACGTCGAAGTCGACACGGCATGGCGGACGCCCCAGTTCTGGCTGCTGTGGGGCGTGCTATGCATGAACGTCACGGCCGGCATCGGTGTGCTCGGGCAGGCCTCGCCGATGATCCAGGAGATGTTCAGCGGCCGCGTCACGCCGGCGGCGGCGGCGGGGTTCGTCGGACTGCTCAGTCTCTTCAACATGGGCGGACGCTTCTTCTGGGCATCGATCTCCGACTACCTCGGCCGCAAGAACACCTACTTCGTGTTCTTTCTGCTCGGCATCGTGCTCTACGCCGCCGTGCCGACCATCGGCAGGCTCGGCTCCGTCACGCTGTTCGTGGCCGCCTTCGCCGTGATCCTTTCGATGTACGGCGGCGGCTTCGCGACCATTCCGGCGTATCTGCGCGACATGTTCGGTACCATGCACGTCGGGGCGATTCACGGCCGGCTGCTCACCGCCTGGGCGGTGGCCGGTGTGCTCGGCCCCGTGCTCGTGAACTACATCCGCCAGTTTCAGATCGACAGCGGTGTGCCGAAGGCCCAGGCCTATTCGGTGACGATGTACATCATGTGCGGGCTGTTGTTCATCGGCTTCCTGTGCAATCTGTTGCTGCGCGCGGTGGACGAACGGCATCATTACCGCGAGCCCGCTCCGGGTCGCGCCCGCGCCGACGCGCGGCACGGCACCCGATGAAGCTCCGCTTCGCGCTCCTCTGGCTTGTCGTCGGCATTCCGCTCGCGTGGGGCGTGGCGAAGACGCTGCAAAACGCCATGAAGCTGTTCCAGTAGCGAGGACCCTGACTGGGTTCCAAGTGGGCCGCGTGGGTACCCGGCGCCCGTCAACTGATGTCGATGCCCGCCGCGGCGAGCCGGCTGCCGAGCCCGGCGAGCTCACTTGCGTAGTGGCGCCACTGCGCCACCGAGGAATCGTAGAGAGGCCGGCGCACCTGCGCAGCGCTTGCGGTCGTGCTCGGCGCCGGATTCTCGTGGAACCGCACACACGCATCCTCCCAGGGCAGATCGCAAAACGCCAGCAAGCGGCGGGTCTCTCCCACAATGCCTCGTAGTGCAGCGGCAGGATGCCATCCGGCATGGTCGACTGCCAATGATCCATCAGCCGGCGGTATGCAATGTAGTAGCTTGCGATCTCGTCGAGGTCGTATGAAAAGGGATAGCCGTCGGCGAACAGCGTCTTGTACATGGCATAGCACGCTGCCATCGGATGGCGGTTCAAGTGGACGATCCGTGCGTTCGGCAGCGCGCGGCGGATGAGTCCGCAATACAGATAATTCAGCGGCATCTTGTCGGTGAAACGGCGGGGGATGGTGCTCGCGGCGTTGACGCGGGCGAGATAGTCGCGGCCGAGCGCAGCGAAATCCACGCCGGCGGACTGCGCGATCAGTTCCCGGCGCGGGAGGTGCGCCCGGCCGCTGCGGCCCCGCGCGGCATCGACGACGGCGAACGCAAAGTGGGTGAGTTCGCCCGCCGACTGGATCTGTGAATGGCTGCCGACGATGCGATCGACGAGCGTGGTACCGGTGCGCGGCAGCCCGACGATGAAGATCGGTGCCGCATCGGACGCGCCGACCGTGGGGCCGCCCGGGGCAGTCGGGAATGCCTCTGCGATCCAAGCGGCCGTCGCCACGTCGTTCTTTACGTCGTAGCGTATATGGGCGCGGCGGATCTTCGAACCGCGCTGCAGCCACTCGAACGCGCGGCCGTGATCGCCGAGATCTTCGTGCTCCTTGGCGAGGGCGTAATGGATCTGCACGGCGCCCCGCCAGTCGGCAACGCCCGCTGCCGCGAGTCGTTCGAGTTGGCCGATGTGATTGCGCTCGAGGGTCTGCGGGCGTAGATCCGAGCGGTTCTTGTAGGCCTCATAGTCGGCCGGCTTGAGGGCGATGACGCGATCGTAGTCGGCCTCCGCCCCGGCGAGATCCCCGAGGAAGCGGCGCACGGCGGCGCGATTGAAGACGAACAGCGGATCGTCCGGTGCCAGCTTCACCGCCGCGTCGTACGCCGCGAGCGCGCGCGCCGGATCGTTGCCGAAGGAGAATATCCCGCCGATGGCGTCGAACACCCGCGGATCCGGCGGCGCCACCCGCAGCGCGGCGGCCGCGCCCTCGCATGCCTGCGGCAAACGGCCGAGCGCCAGGAGACATCGCGCGCGGTGGATGAGGAACTGCACGCTCCGAGGCTCGAGCGCAAGAGCCGTGTCGATGCGTTCGAGGGCCTCGGCGGCGCGGCCCTGTCCGAAGGCGGTCTGGCTCGCCGCATGCCAGCCGGCAGCGAACGACGGAAACGCGCCGGTGAGGCGCAGGCTTGCCGCCTCTGCGGCGGGCCAGTCGCGCGCATGGATCAGCCTTCCGATGTCGCGCAGGGCGGCCCCCTGCGCGCTGCTCCACGGGGTATGTTTCATTGCCGCCGGCACCGATCGCATGCGGGCGCTCAGCGCCGCTTGCGTCGCCTCGCTGCGGCGGGCGGCGCCATGCCCGGAATGTACGCATCGGAAATCAATTCTCGACAGTGCCGTTCGA
>Ga0302319_10014481_pt1 | contig 14699 bp, 13 predicted proteins | sample Bog_T0_2_FD_203319 | JGI IMG/M metagenome (GOLD analysis project Ga0302319, IMG submission 203319) | Peat permafrost microbial communities from Stordalen Mire near Abisko, Sweden - Bog_T0_2 | ecosystem: Environmental > Terrestrial > Soil > Wetlands > Peat | place: Sweden: Abisko, Stordalen Mire... | reverse complement strand
TTTTGGGGCATACGCGGGCGGTCACCATCGTATGCGGATGTGCGGGCACGACCGGGTCGAACCTACCGCGCTCGCTGGCGCAACTGGGCGTAAACGGAATCTCGTTTCAAAAATGCGTGTTTGGCGAGGTGGAGAAGGCGGGTTATGACATCGCGATCGACGATATACCGGATTCGTCCGACACGACCCTGATTGCGGTGGTCGCGGTGATCCAGAACGCGAAGAGGAGGGCCTGAAATGCGCGGCTCAATCTTAATTGCGGGGGCGACTCTGGCATTTTCTCTGCAGGCGGAGCCGCCGTCGATCGTTCTGATTACGATCGATCTGAACGATCGCACTCACATGATTGTGGATTTCGATAACCCCTTGCCGGACCCGGCCACGATCAGCCAGCCGGAGGAGTGGATAATCTATACGAGGACGACGGCCTCTACCGCGCGGGCATTTGTGGACCGGGTGGACGCCTCCGGACTAAAGGACCCGACGGGCGAGCATCATGTGGATCTGTTTTTAAAGGCTGCGATTGCCGATAAGCCTCTGATTCAGGATCTGCAAATTCTGCTGGCGGCGACGACCGGGCTGGTTCCGGTTGATCCGAAGCTTAGTGCGTCCGCCCTGATCAACGACACGAAAAGCGGACGAACGGGTCCCCTGACGACGGCTAATGGCAGGGATGACTCGGACATTTACTTCAACGGCTCGTACACAGCCGTGAAGGGCGGTTCACCGGTTTACGACGTCGACGCATTTGCCGGTTATATGTGGGCTTTGCAGAGCGGGAAGAGCTATTACGGGAAGGTCGGCGTTTATGGCGAGATGAGAACGAAGATGTCGGCTACCGCGGACCCGGACTCGTTTCTGACCTATCTGGTCTATCAAAACGTGGTGGGCGGCGGGGGCTGGTGGGCGGAGCAGCATATTCAGTCTCCGATCTTCGATTACCGGCTTTGGGGAGCGGAGTTCGATCGCAGCGGCAAGGAACTGCATTTGATTAACAGCCCCGTGCTGACCATTCCGATCCGTCCGGTTCGTCCGCCGAATAATATGAGCGACAAGATAGCCCAGTGGCCTCAGGTCAATTTGAATCTCGGCACGGAGTTTGTCGATGTTTTGAAGAGCGCTCTGGCGCCGACAGGACGCTGGCATACGCGCGGGCTGCTCGGGGCGACTTTTGCCTTCGGATACCAGCCCAAGACGAAGTATCTGTACTCGTGGCAGGTGACTTCGTCATGGCAGGTGAGGCTGCCCTCGGCTCCGGAGATTTTCTATGACGATAAGTTCGCGCCGATCAATCCGACAACCAAGATGAAGGATCCGACGATGACGCCTCCGATGCTGGGCACGCAGCCGCGGCATAACTTCGACACGAAGTTTACTTACAACTATGCGGAATGGGGCGGGTTTACTTTCGAGCACACTTATGGCAGCCTGCCACCGGCTTTTATTAAGACCGACCAGACGTTTGCTCTGGGGCTGACGTTCAATTTGCAGCAATCGAACTTTGGCCGGTATTCGATTTTGAGGCCCTGAGCGCTATCGAACCGTAACGGAGAGCCGCCATAATGGTAGGTCCATGAACTCGGTTCTCCGTTTTTCGATTGCAGTGCTCTTCGCAGGCTGCCTGGCCAGGCCGGCGACTCCTCCGAAGCCGAAGATCGTGGTGGCGATCGTGATCGATCAATTTCGATACGACTATCTGCTGCGGTTCCGCCAGGATTACAACTCGGGGCTGGCGCGATTGCTGAATCGCGGGGCGGTTTTCACCGATGCTCATTATCTGCACAACCTGACGGTGACGGCGGTGGGGCATTCGACGTTCCTGAGCGGGGCTGCACCCGCGCAAAGCGGCATTATTGCGAATGAGTGGTATGACCGCGAGACGGCGCGGTCGGTGACGAGCGTCTTCGATCCTCAGTCTAAGCTGGTGGGCGGGGTGCCGGGAGTGCCGGGTTCTTCTCCGCATCGTCTGCTGGTGAGCACGGTGGGCGATGAGTTGAAGATGCAGGGCGGCGATTCGAAGGTGATCGGCATCTCGATCAAGGACCGCGCGGCGATTCTACCGGCGGGCCATATGGCCGATGCGGCTTACTGGTACGACCCGGATTCGAACCATTGGGTGACGAGCACTTACTATCGCGCGCAATTGCCGGATTGGGCGAAGAAGCTGAACGACGAACAGCCGTATCGGAAATTTATCGGGGTGCGGTGGTTTCCGTTCGATGCGAAGGAGGGCGATGCGGCGAAGCCTTTCTGCAGTATGGTGGCGGGAACCGAGGTGCGTTCTTGCGGCAGCCTGGAAGCGACGCCGTGGGGCAACGAAATGATCGAGCAATTCGCCGAGCGGGCTGTCGCTGGCGAGCAGTTGGGGCATCATGGCGGGACCGACATTCTGGCGGTGAGTTTTTCGTCGAACGATTATGTGGGCCATGCGGTGGGGCCGGACGATCCGGCGGTGCGCGATATTTCGATTCGTACCGATCGGTTGCTGGGGAAGTTGCTCGATTACATCGACCAGACGGTGGGCGCGGGGAATGCGCTTGTGGTGCTGACGGCCGATCACGGGGTTGTGCCGGTGCCGGAAGTGAATGAGGCGCGCAAGATGCCCGGCGGCCGGTTATCGGAAGCGCGACTGGGGCAGAAGATGAGTGAGGCTTTAGTTAAGCGTTATGGGCCGGGCAACTGGCTTCTGACCGGTCCGGTTACGATGCCCTATTTGAACCTGGAGCTGATCGGCAAGCGTAAGCTGGACGCGGCTGAAGTGGAGCGCACGGCGGCGGACGCGGCGATGACGGAGCCGCATATCGCGCGGGTTTATACGCGGCATGAACTGGCTTCGGGACGGGTGCAGCAGGATGACATTGGGCGGGCGGTTAGCCTGGGTTATTACGGGCCTCGGTATGGCGATCTGCTGATTGTGACGGAACCCTATTATTTGTTCGATGCGACGGGCACATCGCATGGCACACCGTACGATTACGACAACCATGTGCCGGTGATCTTTTTCGGGCCGGGGATTAAGGCGGGGTCGTATGCCGAGCGGATCGCGGTGAACGATGTCGCGCCGACGCTGGCAGCGATTCTGGGCGTGGAAGCACCGAGCGGCTCGATGGGGCGGGTGCTGACGGAGCTGTTTCAGTAGCGGCAGAGGCTCACCCGCAGCGCTTTGTAATATTGATTGATTGCTGCGTCCTCTGTTTCAATACCTGAAGCCTTACCGGTGGAAACTTGCGCCGGTGGTGCTGGCATCGGCGCTCGAAATGTTCTTCAACGCTCAGATTCCGATGAGCGTGAAGTTCATCATCGACAAGGCGCTGATCGGGCATAACGAGCGGATGATGCTGCTGATTCTGATGGCGCTGGCAGCGAGCACGCTGGTGGTGTCATCGACGTCGCTTTGGCGGGATTATCTGTACGCGAAGATCGTGGGCAGCATTGTCACGGCGGTGCGGCAGCGCATGTTCGAACATCTGCAGCAGCTCTCGATGGATTTCTATGCAAAGGCCGAGATTGGCGATGTGATGTCGCGGTTTTCGAACGACGTGGCCGCGGTGGAAGTCGGGCTGGCATCAGGGGTTTCGTGGGGACTGCAGCCCCTGATGGATCTGGCGCTTTCGGCGGCGCTGGTATTCACGCTGCAGTGGAAACTGGCGACGCTGGGGATCCTGCTTTGCCCGATCTGCGTGCTGGGCCCGCGGCTGCTCCAGAAGCGGGCGACCGAAGCCAATGTCAGGAAGCAGGAGGAGGAGAGCGGCATCATGTCCGCCCTGCAGCAGACGTTGATGGCGCCCGCGGTGGTGCGCGCGTTCGGACTGCAGGAGCCGATTATCGCGCGGTTTACCGAGCGCAACAAACGGCTGTTCGGCGCGAGCATACGTCTGGGGTTCCTGACGTCGCTGATGGAGCGGTCGGCCAGCATTGGGACGCTTTTGCTGCAGGCGGTGGTAATGGGGATTTCCGGGTACATGGCGTTTCGGGGACGGATCACAGTCGGGACGTTCGCTTCTTTCCAGGCACTGTTCGTTTCGCTGAGCTACTCGTTCATGTACCTGGCGCAGTACCTGCCGAGCCTGATCAACGCGGCCGGCGGAGTGATACGTATCGAAGAACTGCAGCAGCTTCGGGCGAGTGTGGAGGATGCACCGGGCGCACAGGAGCTGGCGCCTTTGAAGGGCGCGATCGAGTTCCGGGATGTTGTATTCAGCTATACGGGCGATCGGCCGAACCTGGATCGGGTGAGCCTGCGGATCCCGCGCGGGAGTTCGGTAGCGCTGGTGGGACCGAGCGGTTCCGGCAAGAGCACAGCGCTGAACCTGCTGCTAAGGTTTTACGATCCGACCAGGGGCGCGGTGACGTTCGATGGCGTGGACCTGCGGATGGCCACAGCTGCGTCATTGCATGCGCAGACCGCAGTGGTTTTTCAGGAGAGCTTTCTCTTCAATACGTCGGTGCGGGAGAACATCGCGATGGGGCGCCCCGATGCGACGGAGGAGAAGATCGCGGCGGCGGCAAAGGCGGCGCACATTCACGATTTCATTGCGGGGCTGCCGGAGGGATACGACACCATGGCGGGCGAGCGCGGCAGCCGTTTTTCGGGCGGGCAGAGGCAGAGGATCGCGATTGCGCGGGCGGTGCTGAGGAACCCGGAGATCCTGGTGCTGGACGAAGCAACGTCGGCGCTCGATGCGGCCAACGAGCATGCCATTAACGAGACCCTGGAGCAGATTGCGGGCGGGCGCACCGTGGTTTCGGTGACGCACCGGCTGAGCTCAGTGGTGCATGCGGACCGGATTTTTCTGTTCGACCATGGGCGTCTGGCCGAGCAGGGTTCTCATGGCGAACTGGTGAAAGCGGACGGCCTGTATGCAAAGTTGTGGCATAAGCAATCGGGCGTTCACGTGAGCGAAGGGGAACTGCGCGCGACGGTGGATACCGAATGGCTGAGCGAACTGCCCCTGATGAAGGGCGTGAGCACGGAGGCTCTGGCTGAGATGGCCCAATGGTTCGCAACGGAGGCATTTCCGCAGGATCGCGCGATCGTGCAACAGGGCGATGCGGGGAATGCCTTCTATATTCTGGTGCGCGGGACGGTGGAGGTAACGCGCGAGGAGGACGGGCGGATCGAGCCGGTGGCGACGCTGGAGGATGGGGATTATTTCGGAGAGATGGCGCTGCTGAGCGACCAGCCGCGCAATGCCACGGTGCGGACGCTGACGCCGTGTGTTTGTTTGACGCTGGCTCGGGAGTTGTTTGAGAGGCTGCTGGCGCGGGAGCCGGAGCTGCGGGAGCACGTCCATGCGGTTGCCGTTGCGCGGGGCGTGCAGGAAACACAGTTGTTCGGGGTTGTCAATTGCACTCGGTACCCCTTGGTACCAGGTACATACTCCGTCGCGGAGCGGAGGCGAAAGGGGATAAATTGAGAATCGAAGGACCGGTAAAACAAATGCCCCAGTTTCAGATTTTTCTTTATCTTCAGATTTTAGATCTTTTAACCACGATTATCGGTCTGCGACTCGGTCTCGGTGAAGCGAGTCCGTTTATCAGGGGCGTGATTTTTTTCGGACCGGCTATTGCTGTTCTGCTTTCGAAAGCAGTAGCTTTCGGGCTGGCGGGGATCTGCGTTGTGCTGAAGCGGCGCACTCTGATTAACCGCATTAATTATGGCTTTGCGGCGCTGGCGGTCTGGAACCTGGGGCTGATTCTAATGGCTTCCGGCCATCACCGTCTGGCGTAGGTTTTCCGCATTTCCGCAGCCGGACTGGTAAAATACAGATAACTGATTCAGAACCAGGAAATTTGGGAATGGACCCTGTTTATCGGTACATTCCTGGGAGTTGCCGTCTGGGAAACCTTTCTTCCTCAAAATAAACCGAAGTATTTCGTGGGCCGCAGGTGGGGTGGCCATGCCTTTGTTTACGGCGTGTCAGCGGTCGCAAGCTCGGTGGCGTTTCGTATCGGCGCGGTGGGGATGGCGGCGATCGTGGCAAAGAGCAGGTTCGGTCTTTTGAATCGGCCGTGGATGCCGTGGATTTTGCGAGCTGCGTTTACTGTGGTTCTGCTGGACCTGATTCGTTATCTGACCCATCGGGTGTTCCATGCGGTGGGCTTTCTTTGGCGAATCCACGAAGTGCATCATTCCGATCCGGACTATGATGTTTCGACCGCGGTGCGCTTTCATCCGTTCGAGGTGATGCTCGATCAGGTGATTTTTCTGGCCGGAATTGCCATGCTTGCGCCTCCCCCGGCTGGGGTATTCACTTCCGAATTGCTGAGTACGGCGGTCAATCTCTTCTCTCATGCCAACGCTTCGCTGCCGGGGTGGGTGGAGAGGCTGCTGAGCCGGGCAATTGTTACTCCCGACATTCACAGGGTCCATCATTCGGAGGAGATTTCGGAACAGTCCAGGAATTTCGGGCAGACTTTTCCCTGGTGGGACTGGTTATTCGGGACGTTTCAGCCGGGCGAACGGGGGCGGGTTTTCCCGACCGGGGTCAAGGAACTTCGCGACGGCAATCTGGGCGTGCGGTATATGCTGCGCGCGCCTTTTGAATCGAGAAGATGAAAAGCCGCCCGGTTTTTGACCGGACGGCTTCAGGTATCGAGCTGATTCTACTGCTTTTCGCGGTGGTTACGGCGGCGGCGTGTCTGAAGAACCAGCAGGCCACCCGAGAGGAGCGCGACTGCGGCGACTCCTGAATTCGTATCTATTTCCGGAGCGCGAACGACTCCGGCCAGTGCGTATGATCCGACACTCATAAGCAGCACGGTCAGGCTGATGATTTTTGCCATGGGCGAACGATTAAATCGCGGCTTAGCCTTGATTTTATCATTGGAAATTCCGGGGATAGATCGTTTTTTGGACCTATAATACCGAATAATTAAAGGGGATATCGGCGAATTACGTACTCCTTGGAGGGTTACCAGAGATACCAGTTCCCAAAGGCGAGGACGGAGACGGCGACCAGTGAGTTGGTGGTGGCATGAGCGACAACGGCTTCGCCGAGTCTGCCGGTTCGGAGAGATACTCCGGCATAGCAGAGGCCCGCCAGGGTGCCGGCGAGCCATCGCTCGCCGTGAAGCAGGCCGAATATCAATGATGAGCCCAGAAGCGCGAAGACGGTAAATTTGCGCCACGGGACGGTTCCGAAATCGGTTGAGACGAAGCGGCGGAGCAGGAAACCGCGGAAGGCCAGTTCTTCGGCGAGGGGGACTGTTACTACCGCGCCCAATACCCGCGCGGCGATCCAGAAGATTCGCATGGCGGGGGGGGCGGCGGCAAGGGCTGCCGGCATTCCTGGGTTGGCTCCCCGCGATCCGGCGAGACGGTCGAGAGCAATCCACAGCGAGAAGGCAAGGATACCCGCGGCAGGCCCGGACCAGGTGAATCTCCAGTCGATTCGAGAGTATTTTCCGCGGAACAGCCAGAGGGCTGCCAGTGCCGCTAAGATTCGCAGGAAGTAGGGCCATTCAAAGAGTCCCGAGGATGCTCGGGAGATCATACCGGCGGCAAGAATGGCAAGGAAGGGGACGAGCCAGGGAGCGGCGGGGAAATCACGAGATGAGTCGCGAGAAGGGGAGGATTGCTCGGGCGCGACGGTCTGCTCCACGGTAAACCACGGCAGGTGGCGGGATGCGAGCGCGAAGGCAAAGGCCACGCAATTGAAAGCGATCCAGCCGGCCTGGGAATGAAAGCCGCGGGCCGCGATGTCGCGAAAGCCGGCGTTGCCGATGAGAACCAGGGCGGCGATGCGCATTGCGTTGAGCAGGAAGAGGATGCCGACACCGGCCGGGACCAGTGCGATGGCCTGGGGAAAGCGAAGCTCTTTGCGGCACAGCACAAGCCAGAAGAGCCCGAAGATCAGAATGAGGGCCGCGCCTTCAAGGCCGGAGCACTGTTGCGAGATGACCACGGTGAACTTGTGGGTGCCGACCCGCATATTCTCCGGCTGAATGACGAGATCCGTCAAGAAGGCGCCGAGAATGAGTTTCACCAGAGTAAAGGTGAGCCGGGAGGTGGGCGCCCAAAGGTTCCAGCTCATCGCGCCGGCGCAGCAGGCGAGAGCCGATGCGGCGATTGCCGAAGCTATCAGGTTATGAGTGCTTCGAACGAGGTCCGCCCAGATGCGAGGTGGCGCGGCGGAGAGGGCGATGAAGCAGACAGCCAGCAGGGCTGAGGCAATCCACGCGGCGGCCGTCAGATCCGAGGGGAATCGAACAGCCGGTCCGCCGTACAGGGCGGCGGACAATGAGCCGAACAAGGCCATTGAGGCGACGTGCAGGCCGAAAAACGGAAGGCTGATGGGCGCGGCCGCAACCTGATTTGCCAGGCGTGCGAGTTCCGTTTTGCGCGTGAGGAAAACGAAGATTGCAAACAGCGCCGCAAAACCGATCAATCCCTTTACGACCCATGCTCCGTGATCGCCGATGAAACGGGTCAAAATGCCTTGTTTCGCCGCCAGGGCCGAGCCATCGAGACACAGGGAAACGACAATGGCTTCGAGGCTGAGGATGAATGCGAGAAGCGCCGCACGTTGAGCGAGGGCGCGAGACGGGAAGCCGGGTACACCTGCTTTGCCAGTCAGACCTAGGGCCGTAACCGTGACAAACTCAGGATACCAGCATCCGATAAGGAACCGGCGGCAAAGGCTGCCGCCGGTCTACTCGATCCGGCGTGTCGAAGGGAACACGAAGTTCAGTCGGACTAGGAGCCGGCGGCGGCCGTCATCACTGAAGCGACCTTCGAAAACACAGTGCTGATGCTGGTTGAGACACCCGGCATCAGAGCCCCCGCGGCGACGGCGACAAAGCCCGCCATGAGTGCGTACTCGATCAGATCCTGCCCCTGCGTATCCCTCCAGATGCGCAGCGCCATCAACTTTCCCAGAGTGGGGTTTGCAATAAAGCGATTCTTCAAGCGGTTCATATTGTTTTTTCCTTTAGAGCAGTTTCAATCTGCACTGGTGATTTATCGGCGGAATCGGCGCCGAACTTGAGAGGCGGCGATCAGGTTTTTGAAAATAATTCGGGCAGGTTCGAGAGCCAGCCCTTTTTCGCGGCCACCGGCTTCGTGACTCCCGTGAGGCGCTCGCAAAGGTCGTCGATCGCCTTGCCCAGCTTGCAGGCCGGCGGTACGGTCTTACCGTCGAGGACGGCTTTCTGCACCGGCTCGTAGTCGTTCGGAAGAATGTGCCACACTTCGGTTTTCAATGCAGTCTGAATGGCATCTTCGCTCAGGCCGTTCTCGCGGTTGTAGCGGTTCACGATCAGGCGAATGCGGGATTTATCCATTCCGGCCGCGTCCAGCATACGAAGGGCTTTCTGGGTGGCGTGCACGGCGGGCAGTTCGTTTGTCGTCACCAGCAGCAGTTCGTCCGAGGCGCCGGCCAGGGCCGTCTGCCAGTTGGAAACAGGCCCGGGGCTGTCGACGATAGTGACGCCATAACTCTCGCGCCAGAACTGAAACAAGTGCGGGATCGCAGCGGTTTCGGTCGGATCGAACCGGGGCTTTTCCGGGCCCAGGAGCACGTCGACGCCGCCATAGGAAACTGTCAGCTTCTTCCAAAGCTCCCGATCGATAGTTGTGCACCCGGAGAGCGCATCGACTACGCTGAACGGCGACTTCAGCTTAAGAGAGAAGCCCACGCTTCCGATCAGCAGGTCCATATCCGCCAGCAGCACGCGCCGCTGCTCGAGCCGTTTCAGGCGTACGGCGATGTTGCAGCTGACCGTGGTTGCGCCGTAGTTCGTTTTGGCGGGCATCACGGTCCAGACTTTGCCGACGCGGCTGCGCGTCCTGCCGGAAGAGTTCCGGCGGGCGAGGCGCTCGAACGCTTCCCAGAGCTGGTCGGAAGCGATCGGCTCGGACAGAAACTCGCTGGCGCCGCAGCGCAGGGATCGCAGAATCAGGTCGGAATCGCTCGAGATGTGAAGCGCCACCACGGGGACGCCGGAATCGCTCAACTCTCTTACCATGTTCAGCGCGTGTTCACCGTCGGTGCCCACGTCGATGAGGCACAGGTCCGGCGACTGGCCGAGGACCGTGTCGGAATCCGGATAACCTTCCGGGCCGGAGCATTCCGATAACTCCATGCGCGCGCCAATAGCCTGGACAACCGAGCGCCTGAGTTCCGGGTTAGGGGAAATCAGAACGGCGCGGCGAAATTCGGCCGCTTCGGTCCCCATCGCGTGGTGTAGTGTCGTTGCCACCTGTTTCGATATCGGCTGATTTGGGTAAAATCTGTAATCGCTAAAGTCGCCGCCCCTTTCCGCCGATCTAAAGATGTGAGCCGCGGAATCAAACAGGCGAGATCGGGCAGCGCATGCGTGGAACTGGCGCTGATATTCCTGCCGCTGTTTGCGGTTCTGTTCGCCTTTGTCGATTTCTCGATGCCCATCTTTCTGCGCAGCACGCTGCAGAGCGCGGTGCGGGCCGGGGTTCGGTACGCGGTTACTTATCAGACGGGGAGCGGCCTGGGGCAAGACGATTCGATCCGGCAAGTAGTTCAACGGAACGCTCTGGGACTGCTGGACGGCGCGGCGGGAGCGGCAAGCATCAGCATCGACTATTACTCGCCCACGGACCTGACAGACGCGGTGACGGGTGGGGGCAGCAACGCGCCGGGGAATGTGGTGGAGGTTTCGGTAGCGAATTTCACATGGTCGTGGATAGCCCCTCTGAGCGCCGGATTCAACCCCGGCTTTTATTCGAGATCTCCGCTCCTGATTTCGGTCTCGTCGGCGGATCGGATGGAGAGCCTGCCGGCGGGAATCCTTTCGCCGCCGGCGCGTTAAGCAGGGGAGATTATTTTGAGACGGCCGCTCAGAAACAGCAACAGCAGGAACGGCAACACGATGATCGAGTTCGCGCTCGTGGTCTCGTTCGCAATGCCCCTGCTGCTCTGCGCATTTGAGCTGGGCATGACCCTGAGCCGGTCGATTCAGGTGCGAACGGTGAATCGCGACGCGGGCGCCATGTTCGTACGCAACATCGATTTTTCGCTCCCCGGAAATCAGCAGATCCTGGTTCGTCTGGCGAAGGGCCTGGGGATCACCCTCAATGGCGGGAGCGGCGTTGTGATCCTTTCCCAGGTGATGTACATCGGGGATAACGAATGTCTTGCCGGGGGGCTGAGCCCCGATCCCGGCGATTGCCCGAATTACAACCAGTATGTATTTGTGAAGCGGTTTCTGATTGGGAACGCCGCGCTGCGAACGAGCGCCTTTGGAACCCCGTCGGCCTCGGATATTGCTTCGGACGGCACCATTGGCAGCCAGAGTTACCTGACGGATCCGACCTGTGTGGCGGCAGGCTTCGGGAGCCTGTTAACTTTGAGCCCCGGCGAGGTCTCTTATATCAGCGAGACCTTCCAGAATTCGACTGGCTTTACGATGCCCGGAATGAACTCGGGAACGTATACGAGGAATTTCTTCTGATGATGCGCGAAAAACGTCGGGGAATGGCGCTGCTCATGACGGTCGCGATTCTCGCATTCATCGTGCCGATGGTGGGGCTTGCGATCGATGCGGGGATTATGTACTTCGTCGAGGCGAGCGTTTCGGCGGCGGTGGACGGATCGGTACTGGCGGCGGCTCGGTCGCTCGATGTGGGGCTTACCCTGACCGACCAGACGGCCTCGGCGACATCTCGCGCGACCTCCTACTTCGCCGCCAACTTCCCGCCGGGGTATATGTTCACCTCGAACCCGCAGGTCACCGTTACGGTCGCGGAAAGCGGTTATAAAACGCGAACGGTGACCATGACCGCAAGCGTGCGGGCGCCGACCTATTTCATGCGGATGCTGGGGATCAACTCGCTAACGGCTTCGGCTTCCGGTCAGGCGGCTCGCCGCGACGTGAACCTGATGATCGTCGCGGACCGGTCAGGGTCGATGAACAACAACAATGCCTGTGCGGTTCTGCGGGGAGCGGCTACCCAGTTTATCGGGAATTTTTCCAACGGGCGCGACCGGATCGGGCTTATCGAGTTTGGCGGCACGACGAATCTGGATTATGCGCCCAACGTGAATTTCGCCAGTACCAGTCCTTCGCTGGCGGATGCGATCGCGAATCTGTCCTGTCAGGGAAGCACAAATACTTCTACGGCGATTGAAGAGGCGTACCAGCAGCTCCAGGCCATCAACGAGCCGGGAGCGCTGAATCTGATTCTCCTGTTCACAGACGGGCGGCCCACGGCGCTGTCGGCGCAGTTCCCGGTCAAGACGCTGGATGACACGCGATGGGATTACATCGATAATTCGACGGCCGTAGATACGCCCCCAAGTTCCTGCCAGGATGCCGCGGGACGCACCTATCCGGACCCGCTCTGGAATCCGGGTCCGATTACCGGAATTCTGGCCACTTTCACCAGCTATTGGCCCACTCAGGGGCAGACCTGGGGCATCGATAATTACCATGCGATCAACCAGAACAACAGTCAGGAACTTACTGTGACCGGTGCGCCAGGGTCCGTCGTTCAGGGGTGCGCTTTCAACGGTCCTTTCGATTATTACGCCAACCCGGGCCAATTCACGGTTCGCCGGGACATCGCCTATATTCCGACCCAGGATTTGTACGGCAATTCGACGATCGGCTATCAGCCGGTGGATACGTTTCCCAACGGTCCTTACGCCGGGCAGATTCGACCGGACGACCCCGCGACGGTTCGATATGCGGCTTACAATGCCGCCGACAATGCCGCTACGCTGGCTCGCAACGATTCTCTGCTGACGCCGATTTTTTACGTGATCGGGCTTGGCGGAAACGATCAGGAGCCGATCGACCATCAGTTTCTGGAGCGAATTGCGAACGTACCGGCCAGCGCGATCTTCGATCCGACAAAACAGCCGGGTCTTTATATCTATTCGCCTACAACACAGCAACTGGCCGATGCGTTCGCTACCGTGGCCGGCGAGGTTCTCAGGATTTCGCAATAAACCTACAGAGTCGGCCCTGCATTACCGATTAGATAAGTGCGGAGTTGCTATTTGCGGGCCAGACTCTTTCCCTCCATACCGGACCTTGTCTTCTGTGCGATCCTGATTTGGCTTTTCGCCACCGGCGCGGGGTGGTCGGTGTTGCTGGCGGACGGGGATACGGGCTGGCATATCCGTAATGGGGAGGAAATCCTCAGGTGCCACTGTGTCCCGCATGCCGATGCTTTTGCCTTCGGCACCGAGGGCAGGCCGTGGTTTGCGTGGGAGTGGCTTGCGGATGTGGTTTTTGCGCTTCTGCGACGAGCGGGTGGCCTGAAGGCAATAGTGCTTTTCGCCGGAATCGTGATTGCCGCGGTGCCCTCGCTGCTTTTCCGGTATATGCGATGGAAGGGCAGCGGTCTATTCATCTCGCTGGGAGTCGTTTTCGTGGCAACCGGCGCTTCAACGATTCATTTTCTGGCCCGGCCGCACATCTTCACTCTGTTATTCACGGCCATTGCCGCGTGGATGCTCGACCGCGACAGGAAGACGGCTACGGGCTGGATCTGGCTCCTCCCGCCGCTAGTCATGCTCTGGACGAACCTCCACGGCGGCTTTCTGGTCGTTTTTACGCTGCTGGGCGCGGGATTGATTCAGTCGGCAATGGCGACGCCGCGCGATCCTCCACGCCTCCGGCGCGAGGGTTTGCTCACGCTGGCGTGCGCTCTGGCGACACTTCTCAATCCCTATGGATGGCAGCTGGACCGCCATGTAATCGATTACCTGCGGTCGGACTGGATCCGGCAGTCGGTGGAAGAGTTTCAATCGCCTCGGTTCCGGTCGGAAAGCATGATGCAGTTCGAAATCCTGCTCGTGCTGGGCATCGCGATTCTCCCGGTTTTGTGGCGAAAGCGCAGGATTGCGGAACTTTGCCTGATCCTGTTCTGGGCTCAGCAGGCGCTCGGTTCGGTTCGCCACGTGCCCATTTACTGCATCCTGGCGGCGCCATCGATCGCCCTTGAACTCGAGAGCCTTTGGAGCGAGTGGGCTTTGAGTCGGTCGGCGCGGTCGATCGCCGGCATGTTGCGCGAGGTCGAAGCGGACTGGAAGCGGTTCGCCGTCGGTTTCAGCGCCGTACCCGCGGTTGTTTGCGCTGCTCTGATTTTCATGCCGAGCGGCATGGCGTGGCCCGCCGAGTTTCCTTCGGTCAAATTCCCGACTGCATTGGTTTCGCGCAACTCTTATCTTCTTGCCAACCCCGCCGGACCGCCAAGCCGAGTCTTCAGCAGCGACCAGTGGAGCGATTACCTGATCTACCGTCTGGCTCCGCGTGTCAAAACCTTCTTCGACGGCCGAAGCGATTTCTTCGGGCCATGGCGAGGCGACGATTACAGCCGGTTGATGGAAGGCCGTCCCGGTTGTTCCGAGATTCTCAACCGAGAGAAGGTGCGGTTTGCGCTTCTTCCGTCGACATGGGCGCTGGCGGGGGTATTGGCGGCCGATCCGAACTGGAGCCGGGTGGATGGCGACCGGCAGGCAATCCTGTTTCAGCACCGAGGGTACTAATGCTTTACACGCGTTCTGCCGATCAGATCACAAAGATGCCTTCGGGAATACATCTTTCGCAGGCGAGGATGATCTGGGCTTTGGCCGGATCGATTCCTGCCGTGATTCAGGATTTACGGTATCGCCGAATACCGAATCCGGTGTGTGGGCTGCTGCTGGGCGGGGGCCTGTTTCTCTCGGGACTCGATCTGGGTCTGGAGGGCATCGAGGCCAGCGCGCTCGGGG
>Ga0302319_10014480_pt1 | contig 14700 bp, 11 predicted proteins | sample Bog_T0_2_FD_203319 | JGI IMG/M metagenome (GOLD analysis project Ga0302319, IMG submission 203319) | Peat permafrost microbial communities from Stordalen Mire near Abisko, Sweden - Bog_T0_2 | ecosystem: Environmental > Terrestrial > Soil > Wetlands > Peat | place: Sweden: Abisko, Stordalen Mire... | reverse complement strand
AGGCAACCACCGCCGGAACGGCGACAAAAAGCCCGGCCGCGGTGGTGATGAGCGCCTCGGCAATGCCCGGGGCCACGGCACGCAGCGTTCCAGAGCCCGCGGTGCCCAGTCCGTGAAACGCATCCACAACGCCCATCACGGTGCCGAAGAGCCCGATAAAGGGGCTGGTGGAGGCGATGGTCGCCAGCCACGTCATGCGCCGCTCAAGACTGTTGACCGCGTTGTTGCCGGAGGTTAGCGCGGTGCGCTCGAGCGGTACGATGCTGCGGGGCGGACCCACGCCGCCGGTCTGCCGCTTGTAGGTTTCGTACACATCCTCAAAAACCTGGGCGAGGGGACTGGCGGCACACTCAGTGGCCAGGGTTGCAATTTCCTGCAGCTTGGCGGCCTTGCGGAAGGCGCGCACAAACTTGCGGCTGTCCCTGGTGGCTTTTCTGAAGGTGGATATCTTGCCCAGGATGACGGTCCAGGAGTAGATGCTTGCCGCGAGCAAAAGCAAGAGAACGAAGACCGCAATGGTTCCGATATTACCCACCAGGTCTGCGAGTGCGCCAAAGCCCGTGATTCCACTTGGCGCCGCGGGGACGGCACCGCTATCAGACTGCAAAAGGTAGACAAACACAGCAGTTAGAATCGGCATTTCACCTCAATATCAACGGTATCAGACGCGATGGGGGGTTCCAAGTTACGGACGTGGTCCCCCCGAGGAGCGCTTGAATGGCTGGCTGTGTCGCTCGGGGAAGCGATTCATGCTATGCTGCGCTCGGATTCGCTTTAAGTCACCATCATCCATCCCGTTGAATGAACGGGTTGAACGAGGTTAGCTGCTGATGCTCGTCGAATTGCGCGCAGAGAATTACGCTGTGATCGATCACGCAATTGCCGCCCTGGGTCCGGGGCTTAACCTGCTGACGGGAGAAACCGGCGCGGGGAAGTCCATATTGGTAGATGCACTTGCGCTGCTGATGGGTGGCAAGGCTTCAACGGAAGTTGTACGCCATGGGGCTGAAAAAGCTGTGGTGGCGTGCGTGTTTGAGTCCACGCCAGGGGCCGAGGCCATTCTTGAAGAGAACGGGATCGACTCGGAAGGTAACGACATCATTCTGCGGCGCGAAATTCTGTCCACAGGCAAAGGGCGCGTGTTCGTGAACAACCAGCCGGCCACGGTTGCCGTGCTGAAGCAGTTGGCTCCGGAGCTTGCGCTGGTGCACGCGCAGACTGAGACGCTTTCAAGCTTTGACCATGCGCAACAGCGGATCCTGCTGGACCGGTTTGCGGGGGTTTCGACTGACGCGGTGGCGGCGGCCTACGCTGGCTGGCGGACGGCGCAGGTGAAGCTCAACGATTTGCTAGAAGGCGAGCAGGACCGATTGCGCATGGTGGACCTGTGGAGTTATCAGCGCAAGGAGATTGAGGCGGCGCACCTGGCGGCTGGCGAAGACGAAACACTTGAAACCGAGAAGCGCGTGCTGGGGAACGCGGAAAAACTCTACGGCGCAGCGACGGGGGCGTTTGAGCAGTTGTACGAGGGAGGCGCTTCAGCCGAGGTGGCTCTGCGCGCGGCACTGCGCAACGTGGAAGAGCTGGCTCGGTACGACAACAAGTTCACGGAGGCCGTGCAGCAGCTGGGTTCGGCGCGGGCTACGGTGGGCGATGTGGCTGCTACGCTTCGCGATTATGCGGAGGGAATCAACGCTTCTCCGGAGCGGCTGGCGGAGATTGAAGACCGGCTTGCGCTACTGGACCGGCTGAAGCGCAAGTACGGACACACGGTTGCCGAGGTCCAGGCGTTCGGTGAGGATGTGGCGCGAAAGCTGGCCGAAGTGGAAGACCGCGACGAAATCTTGAAGACGCTGCGCGCTGATCTCGAAAAGGCTTCGAAGGAATATCAGAAGTGCGCTTCGGCGTTGACGGCGGAGCGGAAAACGGCGGCGGCCAAGCTGGCCAAACAGGCTGAAGCGCAGATCAACACGCTGGCCATGAAGGTGAAGTTTGAAGTGGCCGTTCATGCGGCGGCAAGCGAGACGGAGTGGACATCCGCAGGGTGGGACTCGGTGGAGTGCCGCATCTCGACCAACCCCGGCGAGCCGCTGAAGCTGCTGACCGAGATTGCATCGGGCGGCGAAATGTCGCGCGTGATGCTGGCTTTGAAGGTTGCCGTGGAGGAGAGCTCGGCGAAGGCGCGGAAGGCGAATCCGACGCCGCGGACGCTGGTGTTCGACGAGATCGATATCGGCATTGGGGGCCGGGCGGCTGAGGCTGTGGGGCAAAAGCTGAAGTCGCTGAGCCGCGGGCAGCAGGTGTTGTGCGTGACACATTTGCCGCAGATTGCCTCGTTTGCCGATCAGCACCTGGTGGTGGAAAAGCGGCAGGCGGATGGCCGGACGCGGACACAGATTCGCGTGCTGGATGACCGCGCGCGGACCCATGAAGTGGCGCGCATGCTGAGCGGGGCCAAGGTGACCGAGACGAGCCTGCAGCATGCGGCGCAGATGATTGCTGGTAGCCGGTAGGGCGGAGCTTTCAGCCTGGCTGACAGCGTGAGCTGTTGTTAGCCTTTCGGACGGTGAACAAACATGCTCGACATGATTGGCTTGCTGATTGACTTGACTGTCCTTTGCGGCATCGCGATAGTGACAGGCGGTATCCTCGCGGCTCTCGCATGGTTCTTGTTCTGGGGACGCCGTCGCCCCAAGCGCTTGATCTTGTTTACGGGCCTGATTCCGATTTTCACTGTCGCCTATTTGTTAGTTTGTGCAATCTGCATGGAAATGCTTGTACCCAACCAGCCGGCCCTTTTCTTCGGAGATTTCAACGAGCCAATGCCTAATGGCTACATCCTAACCGGCCTTGGAAAAATGCCGGAGTTTTCGTATTTCGAATCAACTCCACCGATGATGCATCAACCGCCCCTGCTCGGCGGTGTCAGACGCCTGGAACAGGATGGTCAAATTGTCTATGGAGCATATGGCCATGTTGAGGACCAGCCCTGGGAGGACAAAGATCACGGCTACTTCGTCTTCGATACGCGTACGGGAGAAGTCAGGAACCTGAAGACGCTCGATGAGCTCAACGCAGCCGCCGGCCACGAAGTCCACTTGGTCGAATCGCAAAGGTTCAAAAGCCAAGAACCCGGAAGAATCTTGCTCCGAAGAGTCGAGAAGGTCATTTTCTTCGGGCCGCCCGCGGTCGCACTTCTCTTCTTTATTTTTCAGCTGGTGCGGCAACGGCTAAAGTCGGAAGAGCCGGTTTTCGATCAACTCCAAAATTGATTCAATTGAAACTCCGAAGATCTCGGGGAAGGGCACTGTGAGAAGAACTACAAAAGAGATGAATGTCTATGCACAACTGGGATTTCCCGACGCAGAAGAGATGCTGGTAAAGGCGCAACTTGTCTCAAAGATCGGCGAGACTCTCCGCAAGCGCGGTTGGAGCCAGCAGGAAGCTGCAAAGGTATTGGGGCTGACCCAGCCAAAACTTTCGAAAATGCTGCAGGGTCAATTTCGTGGCATCAGTGAGATGAAGATGATGGATTGCCTGGTTCGCCTAGGACGTTCGGTGAAGATCGTCGTCGGACGGGAAAGCAAGGCCGCGGACGAGCGCATCAGGGTTGTGGCGGCCTAGCCCCCGAGCCCCCGAACTTTCACTCTCCTCAATTCACCTCCGACTGCTAGGATGCTTGCCAGAATCGGAGGCTTCCCTATGCATCGCCGCAAATTTCTGAAAGCTCTTTCTGCTGCTGCTGTCGCATCCGCTGTGGGCGCTCTGCCTGCTTTTGCCGCGCTGCCCAAGATGAAGATCACGCGCATCCGCGCGTACAATCCGCCGAACCCGACGCCGTTGTTCAACCAGAGCGACGTGGTGGTGACCATCGAGACGGATGCGGGCGTTACGGGCATTGGTGAAGGCGGCACGAAGGACCTGCTGGCGCCCTCGGCGGGCCGGCTGATTGGGCGCGACCCACAGTTCATCGAGCACCTTTGGCAGGATATGAATCGCGCCTTCTTCTATCCGGCGGGGCGGGAACGCACGGATGGGATCGGCGCGCTTGACCTGGCGCTGTGGGACATCAAGGGCAAGGTGCAGAACATGCCGGTGCACGAGTTGCTGGGCGGCATGGTGCGCAACTACTGCGAGTGCTACAACACGGCGGGGATTATTCCCGGCATCGAGCCGGGGATGCAAATCAAGGACCGGGCGCGGCTGACCATCGAGGCGGGATATCGCGCGTTTCGCTTTGGCGCGATGGACCTGCCCGCGAATACGACTTACAACACGCGGGAACGCATCAATCATTTGCGCGACGAGTGTTCGCAGGCGCGCGAGGGCGTGGGTAAAGACGGCGACTGGGTGATTGACTTCCACCAGCGCTTCGATTTGCCGGATGCAGTTCGCGGCTGCAATGCGATTGAGGACCTGGCGCCATTTTTTGTGGAGGACCCGGTGCGCACGGAGGCATTTCTGCAAGATTTGCCGACGCTGCGCTCTAAGGTGAGTGTGCCTTTGGCGGCGGGCGAGGAGTGGGGCAACCGGTGGGACTTCAATCCGCTGGTGGAGCACCACGACATCGACTTTGTGCGCGCCACACTGCCCAACGTGGGCGGCATTACGGAGATGGTGAAGATCATGGCGCTGTGCGAGACGCACTTTGTGGGCGTTGTGCCGCACTTTACCGGGCCGATTGCCACAGCGGCGCTGGTGAACACACTGGGCACGTTCTCAGGCCCGGTCCTGATGGAGTACAACTACCAGGGTCGCACGCTGACTCATGTACCTGTGTGTCTTGATTTCAAGGATGGAAAGCTCTATCCGAACGAGCGGCCTGGCCTTGGCGTGGAACTGGACTACAAACAACTGACGCAGATTGCCGAGTTCACAGAGCCGGTGACGGCGCGGGCGCAAACTTACTTCAGGCCCGACGGATCGATCACGAATTGGTAGGTTGCGGGCGACGGTGCAGGCCGGGTGCGCCTTTCGTTAATGCGCAGGCGCGCTTTTAAGAAATTCATACTCCGACCGCGTGGCGTCTGGTCCGCTGGTAATGGTGCTGTCGAGGTGGAGGATTTTTTTCTCCGTGTCGTAGCGCGGCCATGGTGGCAGCCCTTTGCCGTTGGGATCGCCGGTGCGGGCGAAGTTGGTCCAATAGTGCGCGATCTGGTCACTGAGCCTGCGGTCTTCGGGACGCCACTGGGCGCCGTGGCGCACGTCGAGCGTGCCGAAGACGTACTCGAGCTCGTCGGAGTGCCAGGCGTATTTTCCTTCCGGGTGCATCTCGCTTGGCGGTGCGGGCAGCTCAAAGTGAAAGCGGTAAACGGGCACGCCGGCCTTGGCCTGCGCCTCAACCCACTTCCAGGTGCCGAGGGCAATGAACTGATCGGTGGTGTAGTCGTCGGCGGCGCGGATGGCCTCCTCGTCTGTTTTTGCGGGGAAGGCGGCAAGGAATTCTTCAGAGCGCGCGCTGTAGTGTTCCTTGGCGAAGGCCTTCCATTTGTCCACTGTCATGTCCTTTGACAATACGCCGGCGCGTTCGTCGCGATTCCATCCCGCGAGCAGCGGAACGTGGACCTGTTTGCCTTCGGCGTAGGTTTTCTGAATGTCCTCGGGGACAAATTGGCCGTCGACTACTGGCCCAAATCCGATGGTGCCTCGTTTCGATGCTGCATCGAGGATTGCGCTGGCGGGCAGGGCACGCAGCTCGGCAAGATTGTGTGCGCCGAGTGACTCGGTCCACTGCTGGTCGCGTGGCGCGCGCGTGGCCAGGGGCGCCGAAAGCAAATCGCTGAATGCCGCGCCGCTTTCGCCGATGGCTTTTGCGAAGAGCCCTTGCGCCGAAGGTACGGCGAGCAGCGTGCTGACGGCGAAGGAGCCGGCGCTCTCACCGAAGATGGTCACGTTGTTCGGGTCGCCGCCGAAGCGGGCGATATTGGCGTGCACCCATTTAAGCGCAGCCACCATGTCCATCAGGCCGAAGTTGCCGGCCGAGCCGCCGTTTTCTTTGGCGAGATCGTCGCTGGCCAGGAAGCCAAAGACATTGAGCCGGTAGTTGATGGTGACAAGAATGACGCCCATGGTGGGAAGCACGGAGTTGGTGTAGCGCGGCTCGGAGGCAGAGCCCGCAGCGTAGCCGCCTCCGTGGATCCAAAACATGACGGGCAAGTGGGCGGCGGACTTGGCTGTGGCCGGGACGTAGACGTTCAGAAAAAGGCAATCCTCGCTTGGGCCGGCATCGAGAAAGAGATAGTCGTTCCAGATGTGCCATTGTTCGCAGCGTGCGCCGAACTGCGTGGCATCGCGCACCCCGGTCCAGTTGGATGGGGGCTCGGGCGCCTTGAAGCGCAGCGGGCCGACGGGCGGAGCGGCATAGGGCAGGCCGAGAAAGGCGCGGACCTTTCCGTCGTTGATGAGCTTGCCTTTCGCTTCGCCCTGCGCCGTCTTTACGGTTTGCGCTGCTCCAGTACCGACGGTGATTGCAGCGAGTGCGAGCGTGGCAATCCAACGTGCCTTCGAGATCATGCGGGTCTCCGGTTGTTGCTTGAAATTCTGCAAGGGAATGGTAACAGCGCGGGGGCACAGCGCTCAGGCGGCGATTGGTGCGGGGGCGGCTCTAGCCGAAGATGGCGGTGACGAGGTGGTTCACCACGAAGGCCGCGCCATAGGCCAGGGCGAGCATGTAGAGGAACTGCACGGCGGGCCACTTCCAGCTGTTGGTTTCGCGCCGGACTACGGCCATGGTGGAGGTGCACTGCATGGCGAAGGCGAAGAAGATCATGAGGGCGAGCGCGCCGCCGAGCGTCATGTCGTGGTGGAGCGCGGTTTGCAGGTGCATGGCCTGGGTGCTGGGGTCAGCGCCGTAGAGCGTGCCCATGGTGCTGACCATGACCTCGCGCGCCAGCACGCTTGAGAGCAGGCCGATACCGATCTTCCAGTTGAAACCGAGCGGGGCAATGGCGGGCTCGATGAAGTGTCCGAGCTTTCCGATGACGCTGTCAGCCAGTTCGGGCGCTGCCAGCGTTCCTGCGGCGGTGTGAATGACGGGCAGATGAGCAAGCACCCAGAGGGCAAGCGTGACGCAGAGGATGACCGTTCCTGCCTGGCGCAGGAAGATCTTTGCGCGGTCAATGAGGCGGAGCGCGAGCGAGTGCAGGGTGGGCATGCGGTACTGCGGCAGCTCAAGAATGAACGGCGTCTCGCTCGACTTCAAAATGGAGCTCTTCAAGAGCCATGCGGTCGTCATTGCGCCCCAAAAACCAGCAACGTAAAGGCTGAGCATGACGATAGTCTGCAGACCGAGAAATCCGTGGAGGTAGTAGATGTGGGGAATGAAGGCCGCGATTAGAAGCATGTAGACGGGCAGCCTTGCAGAGCAGGTCATGAAGGGCGTGACCAGGATGGTGGCCAGGCGGTCGCGGCGATTCTCAATGGTGCGCGTGGCCATGATGGCGGGAACGGCGCAGGCATAGGCCGAGAGCAGGGGGATGAAGGCTTTTCCGTTGAGGCCGATGGTGCGCATGACGCGGTCGGCAATAAGCGCGGCGCGGGCCAGGTAGCCGGAGTCCTCTAGGATTCCGATGAAGAGAAACAGCAGCAGAATCTGGGGCAGAAAGACGAGGACTGAGCCAATGCCTTTCCATGCGCCGTCGATGACGAGCGATTGCAGCCAACCGGCCGGCAGCAGCGGACGGACAAACTCACCGACGCGCGCGAGGATGTCGCCGAGACCGTTCGAAAGTGGCTGGCCGATGGAGAACACCACCTCGAAGACGCCGACGACGACGATGAGAAACAGGAGCGGTCCCCAGATGCGGTGCAGGAGAACGTTGTCGATCTTGCGAGTGTTTTCGACTGAGAGCGGAGCCTGGTAGCCGGTACGGCGGCTGACCTGCTCGGCCCACAGGTGGGTGCTGGCCGCATTGCCCAACACAGGCAGCGCCAGCGGCTTGGCGGCCGCGCGCTCCGTGTGCTGATTGAGGAACAACGACACGGTGTCAAGTCCGGTGCCATTGACGGCACTGATCAGTCCAACCGGCGCGCCGAGTTCTTTTGAGAGTTCGAGAGGATCAATGTGGCCGCCGCGCTGCTTCATCAGGTCGCTCATGTTGAGCAGGACCATGGTTGGCAGTCCGACAGCCAGCACGGGGGCGGCAAGCATCAGTTGCCGAGTCATGTGCAGCGAGTCAAGCACCAGCAGAACGGCGTCGGGCTTGGGCGTGCCCGGCATGCGGCCGCGGAGGACGTCGACGGCGACACGAGCGTCTTCAGAGTAGGGCGTGAGCGAGTAGATTCCTGGCAGATCGATCAGGGTGAGGTCTTCGCGTCCGACACCGGCCATTAGGCCAAGGCGCTGCTCGACGGTGACGCCGGGGAAGTTGGCCACTTTCTGGCGCAATCCGGTCAACTTGTTGAAAAGGGTTGATTTACCAGAATTTGGGGGGCCGATCAGCACGACCGTCTTGAGGGCGCTGTCAGGTCCGGGCGCACTGGGGGGAACAAACTTCGGCGGTGTGCAACAGACGCTGCTCATCTGGCAGCCTCAACGAATTCAGGGACTTCCGGCTCAGAGACTAGCACGGATGCTTCCCGCTCGGCAGCCAGCAAGGCTTTGTCGACCGGCCCATGGACCCGGATGGCTTCAGCGGTTTCGTGGCGCAGGGCAATCTCCATTCCGTCTACCCCGTAAACGGTGGGATCGCCGGCAGGTGCGCGGCGCAGGGCAGTCACCACGGCGCCAGGAACAAAGCCCATGTGCATCAAGTGATTCTGAACGGATTCAGGCAGATCAAGGGCAATCAGCTCCCCGTTCTCCCCCACGCGCAATTGACTGAGTACACTCACCTGCCGAACCTCAACAGGCCGCTTGAACGTCAGCAGCCGCAAACTACGACCTTTATGGTCGTAATTCAGTATACGGCCTTTTGCCTCCGGCCCGCAAACTCTGCCAGTCAAACCAATCGCGCTAAGGATTCCCACCGCTCGGCCTCCCGAAGGGCACAACTTTCCCGCTGTCGCCAGAACCGCTTGATCCCCCCTGGCGGGCCCTCTTTTTGCTTCATCGGAACGATGGTTCTGTTGTAACAGTGGAATTTTGCTCTGCATGTGACCTAAATCACAAATGTTGAGGTATTTTTGTTCTTTTCTAGGGGGTTGGATAGGTGCTACAAGGGGATATGGACGCCACTGAACTGCGCGCGACGCTTGGCGGGGAGAAGCCGCCTGACGGCCTGACGGTGCCGCTCCAGGCCCTTTGGTGGGATGCGAAGGGGGACTGGGCGCGTGCCCACGGGCTGGTGGACGAGCTCGAAACCCCGGATGGCATGGCAGTCCACGCCTATCTGCATCGCAAAGAAGGCATGGAAGGTAACGCCGATTACTGGTACCGAAAGGCTGGCAAGGGCTTTCACCGGCCGGAGCTCGAGGACGAGTGGACGGCGCTGGTGGACGGACTGGCGGCCTAGCTGGGCAGCTCGTCAGCGGCTTTGGCGCCACCAGTCGGAGCGGATCTGCTGGTCCGGGATAACTTCAGTGGGCTGGCCGGGCGTGGGAGACCAGAGGCTGAGGCCGTCTTGGGAGAACATGAATTCGATGGGCTCGGCCCAGGGGTGAAGGGCGAGGTCGAACAGGCCCCAGTGAATGGGCATGAGCAGGCCGTTGCCGCCGAGAGCGCGGAAGGTGCGCACGGCGCCCTCTGGCCCCATGTGAATGTTGGCCCACAACGGATGCGATGCGCCGATCTCAAGCATGGTGAGGTCGAAGGGGCCGTACTGGCTGCCGATTTCTCGGAAGCCCTCTTCCCAGTTGCCTGAATCGGCTCCGTAGTAGACGCGATTCTGCGGGCCGATGAGCGCAAACGACGCCCAGAGAGTTTGAAATCGATTGAAGAGACTCCGGCCTGAAAAATGCCGGGCAGGCAGGGCGACGATTTTGAGTGCGCCGATTTCTACGCTGTCGGTCCAGTCGAGCTCCGTGCATCGATCGGCGGCGACGCCAAAGCGCGAGAGAATTTTGCCTACGCCCAGAGCCGTGACCCAGCGCGTGTTCTTGAAACTTGCCAGGCGCCCAAGCTTGCGGACGGTGCCTTCTCCCAAATGATCGAAGTGATCGTGCGAGATGAGGACGACGTCGATGGGCGGCAGTTCCTCGAGTGCGATGGTCGGCGGGAAGAAGCGTTTGGGTCCGGCCCATTGCATGGGAGCCGCGCGCTGGTCCCAGACGGGATCGATGAGGATGCGTACGCCATCGATCTCGAGCAGGGATGCGGAGTGACCGAACCAGGTGACGCGCAAACCGGATGCGGACGCGGTGGTGTAGGCGTTTTTGTCGGTGCGGAATGGCCCCGGCGGCGTTTTGGGCGAGCGAGCGGCCGAGCCGAAAAAGAATTCAGGGCCGATTTTTAACATGATGGAGAAGTCACCCATTTTGGTTGGAACCGGATTCAGGAATTGCTTGCCTTCCCGCTTCGCATGCATGAGAGCCATGTGTGTTCGATGGCGAATCGGCCGCGAAGATTCTGGAACAGGGGGCAAAACCGATTTCGGGCCGTGCCGGTTGATTTCGGTTATCGGCTTTGCGCCCCGCCTCCATTGACCGATCCAACTGAAGCGTCCTAGACCAGGCCTTCCAGACGGACGTAGCTCGCTTCCATGCCGTGCTCCATGCCTGTTGCAAGCATGGTGGCCCGCGTCTGCTCGTCGGGGAGCGTCATCCGCATTGTCATCAACGTTCCTTCACCGTCTCGCTCGAATCGTGTCTCTACATGATTGTCCGGCGTCTGATCGGGCAGATACATCCGTTCGACGTGGACGATCCTGCTGGAAGGGTCGAGTTCGAGATATTCCCCCGTCAGATGGAATCCGGCCCCTTTGCCATTCGACCACTCGTAGCGCATTCTTCCTCCAGGCCTGGCTTCGCTGATGCAAACGGGCATGCTCCACCCGGGAGGGCCAAGGAGCCATTGCTTGATCAACTCAGGATCGGTGTGGGCGCGATAGACCGCCTCCGGGGTCGCAGCAAAGCGCCTTGTCACAAGGATGTGGGTGTCACCTTCGGTCTTCAACGTCATCTTGCTCATCGTTTTTCTCCCTTCTTTTTGCCGGTAGCGGCCAGAACTTCGTCCAGCCGGTCGTAGTTTTTCTCCAGGGCAGTCCGCAGCATCGCGAGCCACCGATCCATCGCCTCGATGCCTGTGCTTGAAAGACGTCGAGGGCGCCTTGTCCCATCAACCCGTCGAACGATCAGTCCGGCATCTTCGAGCACCTTGAGGTGTTGCGAAATCGCCGGTTGCGACATCTCGAATGGATCGGCCAACTCATTGACCGTGGCCTCGCCGAGCGAGAGCCGTGCAAGGATTGCCCGCCGCGTCGGATCAGCCAGGGCAGCAAATTGTGCGTCGAGTCCATCCATAGGCGATAACTTATATAAGTAATTACTTATTGTCAAGAGATTTTCGACAAAATCGTGATTTGCTCCGCAAAACCGGGCCCGATCTGGGCGGTCCGAGCTTCACAAAGTGGGGTGCGAGTAGCGTTCTGCCGATGTTCACACCGTGAAACTCGTTTCATAATGCGGTAAAGGCGAACCTCCGTGTGTCACGCATCACTGCCCCCCACAACCAGCGCAAACGACACTCACCCTAGCGGTTGATCACCCTGGGCCGCGTTATGAGGCAAAGCGAATGACTGAACAGAAAATGGTAATTCTCGATGGCAACGAGGCAGCGGCTTCCGTCGCCTATCGACTCTCTGAAGTGGTGGCCATCTACCCCATCACCCCCTCGTCGCCGATGGCCGAGTGGGCCGATCAATGGCGCTCGGAGGGAAAGAAAAATCTTTGGGGCGCGTTGCCCATCGTGGAAGAACTGCAGAGCGAGGGCGGCGCCGCTGGCGCGCTCCACGGCGCATTGCAGGCAGGTGCTTTTGGCACCACGTTCACCGCGTCGCAGGGCCTGCTGCTGATGATTCCCAACATGTTCAAGATTGCCGGTGAGCTGACCCCGGCCACCATGCACGTAACGGCCCGCACGCTGGCCACACACGCGCTGTCGATTTTTGGCGACCACTCCGACGTGATGGCCTGCCGCTCCACGGGCTGGGCCATGCTGGCCAGCAACTCCGTGCAGGAAGTTCACGATCTGGCGCTGGTTGCGCAGATCGCCACGCTTGAAGCGCGCATTCCCTTCATGCATTTCTTTGACGGCTTCCGCACCTCGCACGAAGTGGGCAAGATTCTGCCCATCAGCGACGAGACCATCCGCGCGCTGGTGGATGACAATTACCTTGTTCAATTCCGCAAGAACGCGCTAACGCCGGATCGGCCGATCATTCGCGGCACGGCGCAGAATCCTGACGTCTTCTTCCAGGCGCGCGAAGCATGCACGCCTTTCTATAACGCCGTTCCGGGAATCGTGCAGTCGGTGATGGATCGCTTTGCCGCGCAGACCGGCCGTGCGTATCGCCTGTTCGATTACTACGGCGCGCCCGATGCCGAGCGCGTGATCATTCTGATGGGTTCCGGGGCAGAAGTGGCCGAGGAAGCCGTTGACCTGATGGTGAAGCAGGGTGAAAAGATCGGCCTTGTGAAGGTTCGTCTTTTCAGGCCGTTTGATGCCAGCGCGTTCCTGAATGCGCTGCCGGCGACCGTGAAGTCAATCGCCACGCTGGACCGCTGCAAGGAGCCGGGCGGCACGGGCGAACCGCTCTACCAGGACGTGATCACGGTGCTTTCCGAGAACTCCGCATCCCTGCCCTTCAAGGCGTATCCGAAGGTCATCGGCGGACGGTACGGACTGTCGTCGAAGGAATTCACGCCGGCCATGGTCAAGGGCGTGTTCGACGAGATGAAGAAGGCCGCGCCGAAGAATCACTTCACGGTGGGCATCAACGACGACGTAAGCCACAGCAGCCTCGACTACGATCCAGCTTTTTCAACAGAGGATCCGAAGACGGTACGCGCGCTGTTCTACGGGCTGGGTTCTGACGGCACGGTTGGCGCCAACAAGAACTCGATCAAGATCATCGGCAGCGAGACGCCGAATTACGCGCAGGGCTACTTTGTGTACGACTCAAAGAAGTCAGGCTCGATGACTACCTCGCACCTGCGCTTCGGGCCCAACCCGATCCGCTCAAGCTACCTGATAACGCAGGCCAGCTTCATCGCCTGCCATAACTTCAGCTTCCTTGAAAAGATGGACGTGCTTGAGGCAGCGATGCCCGGCGCGGTCTTTCTGCTCAACTCGCCTTACTCAGCCGCGGAAGTCTGGGACAAACTGCCGCGCAGCACCCAGGAATCGATGCTGAAGAAGAAGATAGAGTTCTACGTGATCGACGGCTACACGGTGGCGCGCGAAGCCGGTATGGGCACGCGCATCAACACCATCATGCAGACCTGCTTCTTCGCCATCAGCGGCGTGCTACCGCGCGAAGAGGCGATCGAGCAAATCAAGAAGGCCATCAAGAAGACCTACGGCAAGCGCGGCGAGAGTGTGGTTGCCAAGAACTTTGCCGCAGTGGACGCAGCCCTGGCTCACCTTGAAAAAGTGGAGTTGCCGGCAGCAGCCTCGTCTACGTTTGACCTGATTCCTTCCATCTCGCCCGCGGCGCCGGAGTTTGTGCGCAACGTGCTCGGCCAGATTGCGGCCGGCAAGGGCGACCTGCTCCCGGTAAGCGCAATTCCAGCGGGCGGAACGTTCCCCACCGGCACGGCGCAGTGGGAAAAGCGTAACATCGCACAGTTCATTCCGGTGTGGGACAAGGACCTGTGCATCCAGTGCGGAAAATGCGTGATGGTGTGCCCGCATGCCGTGATCCGCGCCAAGGTGTACAGCGCCGAGGCGGGGACCAACGCGCCTTCCACAATGCAGTGGGCCAAGCCGAAGTGGAAGGGTATGGAGAACGATCGCTACACGTTGCAGGTGGCTCCTGAAGACTGCACCGGCTGCACGCTCTGCGTGGAAGTTTGCCCGGTGAAGAGCAAGAGCGACGCCAGCAAGAAGGCCATCAACATGGCCTCGCAGCCTCCGCTGCGCGAGTCAGAGCGCGAAAACTGGGACTTCTTCCTTTCGTTGCCTGAAGTGGATCGCACCAAGCTTTCGCATACGCAGGTTAAGGATCTGCAGCTGATGCAGCCGCTCTTTGAGTTCTCGGGCGCATGCGCGGGTTGCGGCGAGACGGCGTACATCAAGCTGCTGACCCAGCTTTTCGGCGACCGGCTCTACATCACCAACGCAACGGGCTGCTCGTCGATCTACGGCGGTAACCTGCCCACCACGCCTTACACCAGCAACAAGGAAGGGCGCGGCCCCACGTGGTCCAACTCGCTGTTTGAAGACAACGCCGAGTTTGGCTTTGGCGTGCGCACCGGCCTCGATCAGCAGAAGGGTTTTGCCGAGTTGCTTGTGGAGCGGCTTGCGAACGAAATCGGCGTCGAGCTGGTGGCGGAGATTCTTCACGCGCCGCAGAAGACCGAGCCGGAGATCAACAAGCAGCGGGAGCGCGTGGTTGCACTGCGCGAGAAGCTCGCGGGCAACAATTCGTCGGATGCAAAAAACCTGCTGGCAGTGGCCGATGCGCTGGTGCGCAAGAGCGTGTGGATCCTGGGGGGCGATGGATGGGCCTTCGACATCGGATTCGGCGGGCTCGACCACGTGCTCGGCTCCGGCAAGAACGTGAACGTGCTGGTTCTCGACACCGAGGTCTACTCGAACACCGG
>Ga0302319_10014479_pt1 | contig 14702 bp, 11 predicted proteins | sample Bog_T0_2_FD_203319 | JGI IMG/M metagenome (GOLD analysis project Ga0302319, IMG submission 203319) | Peat permafrost microbial communities from Stordalen Mire near Abisko, Sweden - Bog_T0_2 | ecosystem: Environmental > Terrestrial > Soil > Wetlands > Peat | place: Sweden: Abisko, Stordalen Mire... | reverse complement strand
AGATTGCGGAACAGATATAGACTGGCATGGCGGACGCAGGAGAACTCTGCTACGAGATCCGCCAGGGTGCATTTTGCATACGGACCAAACTCGATGTAGCCTTCCTGCTCGAAACCTGGCAGGTTCGCGGTATCGTTTCGCGAAAACCGAAGCGCCCGGTAAGTCATGATGCGCTCGGTGTCGATCACGTGGCCCAGAGTTTCGCCGATGCTCCATTTGCCAGGAGCGTAGCGAAGGCCGGCCTGTTCTTCCGGCAGAGTCGAATAAAACTCCGCCGCCGTCGTACCCAGACGCTCTAAGCTCTCTAAAATGTTATCGCCGCCGACCAGGGAAATGTAGGTGTTGTAGTACGGCGCGTACTCGGAAGCCGCCGGTGGCGCAATCGCGGGTGCGGAACTCATATCGAATCAATTATCCCCTAACTGAATCGGGCATTACTCGGCCGCGCGTTTTTTGGCGGTGATGGGCGATCCCTGACTTCCCGCGGGTTTCTTCAGGGGCTTCTTCAACAAACGGTTCACCGAACGGATGAGATGCGCCACTTCGTTGGAGCTTTTCTGTATAACAGCGTCGGCTCCGGTGTTGGCTTCGCTCAACCCCAGGGTGTCTGTGAAGCCCGAGAGCAGAATCACAGGCGCGAGTATTCCCGCCGACCGCAATTGTTGAATGAACTCGATCCCATTGATATTCGGCATTTTGAAATCGGTAACGATGAGATCAAAATTGTGTTGCTTGCACAACACGAGGGCGTCTTCCGGGCCGGAGGATGTTTCAATACTGTGCCCAAGTTCCTGGAGCACGCTCCTTCTGGCAACGAGCCCTAACGCATTATCGTCAACAATGAGAATGTTTCCGTGGGTGTTGCGGTTCGTTGCAGGAGGCATGCAGGGTGACAACGGTGAAGTTAACAGGCCCGTCATACTCGTGTCAACGATTTTGTATCGGTCTGGAAAAATGGAAGATTGAGAGCTTGACTCGCGCCCACCCTTGTGGGTCGAACTACTCTACTTCGCGAGGAGCGGTATAGCCGGCCTTGGCGATGATCGAATACTTCATCGGCTTGCCCTTCTCATCGACAATCCGGAGCGGTTCGTTGTCCGCTGGATTCACAAGCTCGACTTTAATCTTGCGGAACTTGCCGTCCCGCGCCTGATTGGTAGGATGGTAGGACAGTGAGTACTGCTGCCGCAGAGCATCGCTAATCTGCTTGTAGATGCTGGGGTACTCTCCGATGAATCGTGGAAAGAACGATTGGCCGCCGGTCTCCTTGGCGAACGTCCGCATCTGATTATCGGCTTGTAAAAAGTCCATCCTCGCGGATGCGCCCATGCGGGCATCCGCCATGATGCGCATTGCTTGCATGATGCTGATGGAATAGATGGGTACGGCATCCTGTTGAATTGCCTTGCGCGCCTTATCGAATGTCAGCTTGCTGAAAGTATCGCGGCCCGACGCGATCAGCACAATCGCTTTTCGCCCTTCGATATTGGCCATCCGGTCTTCGGTGTCCACCAGAGCGTCGTACAGATTCGCTTCCGAAAAGCCCGCGATGCGCAGCCGCTGCATGGCTTCCTGGGTCTTCATGCGGTCTGTAGTAAAATCCGACAGGATTTCCGGGCGCATGTCGTAAGCAATTACCGCTACGTAGTCGTCGGGTTTTAGCGTCTCGACAAAGCCATACGCAGCCACCAGGGTCTCGTACCAAGCCTGGCTGTAGTACCGCTGGTAGAGATTACTGAACTCCACCACCATCGCCACCGTCATCGGAGCCTCGGTACCATTGGTGAAACTCGCAATCTTCTGTGGAACGTCGTCCTCGAGCACACGGAAATGACCTTGCGGAATTTTCGGAATCGGCAGGCCCTTATTGCTGAGGACGGCCACGTCTAGCTGGACAGTGGTCACGTCGCTCTTGAAAGTGGGCAGTCCCTCGGGGACGTCCTTGTCCTTCTTGCTGAACTTGGAGGGGATCGGGGCGCTGTTGGGGTCGGGCGCAGGGGTGGCGGCGTCGGGGTTGGTGCTTTTCCGGGGTTTGGCCACGGTCTCCGAGGATTGAGGAGCGGGGCCTTCCTGGGCCTTGATGTAAACCAAGCCGAAAGCGGCGCAAACGGCGATCACAACGAGAGACTGTCGAAGAGGTTTCATATGTTACTTGAGCGAACTATACCAGAACGATGGACGCACTCGACCGGGCATCGCGTTTCAATGCACCCAGGGGTCCCGGTTCGAACCTTGCTTGCGCAGATAAACTTCAAATTTCCTCTTGGCTCGCTGGATCTTCCATTGTTTGTATTGCTTCTGGAGGGGTCCAAGATAGTCGTACCCGCCGCGCGGTTTCTTGAGGAAAATGTATCCGAACAGCAAGCCACCCAAGTGGGCGAACTCGCTGACACCGGTGTTGACTTGGAACGAACTGACAAATGTGATGACGCCAATGATCAGGACAAACCATTTCATTTTGATCGGGATCAGGAATCCCCACAGAATCGTGCGATCTGGAAATAAGACGGCGTTCGCCAGAAGAATCCCGAAGATGGCTCCGGAGGCGCCAATGGTGCCAACATGCGGGTTGCCCCACGGCAGCAGGTAATTGAATACCACCACGCACACGCCCGCTCCGATTCCACAAAAAAAGTAAAAGTTGAGAAATCGGCGGGTGCCCCATAGCCGCTCCAGATCGGCGCCGAACATCCATAACCCCAACATGTTCCAAATGATGTGGCCAAAGCCTCCATGCAGGAACATATAGGTAGCCAATTGCCAGATGTACAGCTTACCGAGCACTTCCGACGGCTGCAGAACAAGCAGTGCCAGAGGCCGATCCCACCCTAGCAATCCCGCGAAATATCCAAGAAGGAAGATCGCTACATTACTGATCAGTAACCATTTGACACCAGGGGGAAAGCCAGGAGTGTAGAACACGCCAAGCATGCGACCCTTACTGCGATAGGACATGAAGACCCGACCTGTCTTCACTCAGAATATCAGATGGCAGGCTTGATTTTAATTTCGTCCGCAGAGATCTGGCGTGCGGCACATGCCGCCCGGACACGACGGCATCTCGCGCGCGGACATACTCTTCCCATTCGCATGAGCGGCGAAGGTGGAAAGCTGAGGCTTCAAATGCGCCTCGCCACAGGATGGGCAGGCCACCGCATCGCCGTTTCGCACCAGCTTTTCGAACTTCGAGCCGCAGTCTTCGCAAAGATATTCGTAAATTGGCATGTGGTCCTTCTAACGCAGTAGTTTCAATCCAATGTTATCAAGAAATCGAGCTACGTCCGCATCGGGGGCCAGGTAGTTGTTTAGCAGGATCGAGAACGCCACAGTTCCGCCGTGAGACATTTGCGCGTAGCCGGAAAGCGCCCGAACATGGCTGAGGCTACCGGTCTTGGCGTGGATCCGCGCTGCTTCGGGGTGGTCTTTGAATCGTTTGCGCAAGCTGCCGTCCTGTCCGCCGACCGGCAACAGCCCAACCCAGGCTTCCCGATTCGGCGAGTTCCACATGTACTGGAGCAGCTTGACGATCGCCTGGGGTTCCACCAAGGTGCCGCGGGACAGCCCCGATCCGTCCACGAACTCGTACTCGTCGTCCGGAATGGCGATTTCGGCCAGAAAATCGTGTAGTTCGGCCAATCCCGCAGCCGCGGTTCCTATGTTGCGGCGCGCCGCTCCCACTTCGCGCAGCATTACCTCGGCATGCAGGTTTTGGCTCACTTTGTTCACCACCTGCAGCAGTTCGCTTAGGGGCGGGGAAAGACGGCGTGCCAGTTCGGTCCCTGGCGCTGGGGCAGGCGGCGGATCCCCGCGCTCGGGATCGGCGATGTCGTCGAGGTAGCGATGCCGCGCCACGGCCGGTCCGCTCACATTTACGCCGCGCCGGATCAATGCATCGCGAAGGAGCGCGGCGGCAAATAAGGCTGGATCGGAAATGGCCAGCGGGTCCTGATCGGCCGCACCGCCAAGCGGGATCGTTCCCCAAACCTGAAGTTGGCGGGCGTCCATCGATCCGCCGATGTGCGTGTTGACCGCGCCGGCGCTCACGGTCCGAACGCGGTTATCGATGTGCATGAACTCGAATTGCGGCGTTAAAGTCAGATGCGCCAGTTCGCCTTCGGCGTTCCCCGGTGCGATAGTCAGATCCAGTCGATTGTCGTTGATCATCAGCGCGCTGACTGGCGCGCCGTACTCCCAAAGCTCGTCTGCGGAGTTCCACCCGTCGGCATAGGGAGCCCACGGGTACCGGGAGTCGTCGCCGACAACGTTTCCCTGCACCGATTTTAGTCCACCGGCCACGACCTGATCGGCGAGATCCTCGATGGGTTTTAGCGGATCGCCCGTAGTGGGATCGGTCGAGTATGGATACGTGCGGGCGGACAGGCTGGGGTCGCCTCCACCGATCAGAATCAGGTCGCCGTGGTCCGCCACCACGGTTGTAACGAACCGGTAGTCCGGTCCCAGCCGGGTCAGCGCGAGTGCCGTCGTAAATAGCTTGGTGTTTGAGGCCGGAACGAACAGATGGCCGGGATTGCGCTGGTACAGCACTTTGCCGTCGGATAGCCGAGAAACCTGCATACCGAGGTACGCCGATCGGATGGCGCTGGAGGTTGCTATTTCCCGATCGATATTCTCTTTCAGGGAGAGAGGGCGCCGGCGGGCGCCCGTGAGCAGCAGGATGACAGCAACCGCAAAAAATGCGTAAGCGATGCGCCTGGAAGGCTTCCACGATGGCATGAATGTCAGGCCGTCAACGGTGGAACCAGTGTTTTCAAATACTCATGCGCTACGCGAAAACCGCGTTTGTACTGCTCCGTAAAGTTGTCGTGATCGTACGCCGGATAGTAGAACTCGTCTTCGTTCTCGATATTCATGGCGCCGGTATATCCGACTTCCGATAGCACGGCGAAGAACGCCTTCCAATCCATCGATCCTTCCCCAGGTATGCGGAAGCGCCACCAGCGAGCATGATTCACTGGCTGAATGCCGGCCTTGCGGACAACGTGCCAGAGAATTTCGGTGTCTTTTAAATGGACGTCGAAGATTTTGTCGGCATAATCCCGCGCGGCTTGGATGGGGTCCATGAACTGCCAAACCAAGTGTGAGGGGTCGAATTGCAATCCGACCTTGGGACTGCCGTTGAACGCCTTGAAAAGCGCCTCCCAGCCGACCGGCCCGGTGGCGATGTTGGGTCCGCCGGCGTAAGGCTCCCACAAAATGCGCACTTTGTTTCGCTCCAGCGCCGGGAAATATTTTTCGGTGTAGACTCGCACGATCTCATCGACTTGCGCTGGCAAAGGCTTGTCGCGCATGGTCCCGGACTGGCCGCCGATATTCGGAATTCCGAGCTTGCCGGCGAGATCGATCATTTTGACGGTGTATTGATTTTGCCGGTCGCGCGCGGCTGGATCGGGGTCGATATGATTGCCGTCGCAAGCGAGCGACGACACATACAGGCCGGAGGCTTGGATCTTTCCTTTGATATCCGAGATGGCGGCGTCATCCAGCTTATTGGGATCGAGGCGAAGCTGCATGCTGGTGAATCCTTCGGCTTTTACCCAGGCCAGATTGGAGTCGGAAAAACTACACAAAACGCCGAGTCTTGGCTTCCAATTGGGCGGACGGTTCCGTTGAGCTTGTGCGGCGGCGGCCATGGAGGCAGCCGTTAGAATAGTGCGGCGAGATAGGTTCACGCTCCTGACAATACTTCAGCGCGGACCGAAGCGCAACCGCGATCGGGTGCTTGCTATGCTGGCGATTGGCGAATATTCATCCTTTTCAGCCCTATCGCTACACCGCCGCGGCTGGCCCCACGGAGCGCCTGGTGACGCAACCATACGACAAAATCTCACCCGAGATGCAAGCGCGCTACCTGGCACAAAGCCCGTACAACCTGGTGCGCATTATCCTCGGCGAGCGGTTCGCGTCCGACGACGAGACTTCCAATGTCTACACGCGGGCGGCGGCGTACTTTCAGGATTGGATTCAGAACGGCATTCTGGCTAGGGATGGCGAGCCGGCTTTCTTCGCGTATTCTCAAAGCTTTCATCTGCCAAACTCGAACGAGCAGCTCACCAGGAATGGCTTTATCGGACTGGGGCCGGTGGAAGAATACGCGGCCGGAATCGTACACCGGCACGAGCAAACGTTGTCCGGACCTAAGAAAGACCGCACCGAGTTGCTGAACCACACCCATGCGCATTTCGGTCAGCTGTTCATGCTGTACGCCGATTCCGAATTTACGGTGGATCGGATCCTGGACGAAGTTTCGCGATGTGAGCCGTTGGCGGCTGTGACGGACGAGTACGGAACCGTGCATCGCTTGTGGCGGATCGCGGATGCCGGAACAATTGCGGCAATCCAGAATGCGATCGCGGACAAAAAACTGCTGATCGCCGACGGTCATCATCGCTACGAAACTGCGCTGGCGTTTCGCAGAGCAAATCCTCAATTGAAGGATGCCAAGCGGGTGATGATGACTTTCGTCAACATGCGTTCGCCTGGATTGAAGATCTTGGCAACGCATCGGTTAGTGAGTGGGCTAGTTGGCTTCGAAGCCGATGAATTCCTCTCGAAGGTTCCAGTCCGGGCACTGGCCTCACTCACAGAACTGGAAGAAATTTTCGCCATTCCGGCACCGGAGCGAATTCGAATCGGCATTGCCATATCGGGCGGGCGCGAGATCTATTTGTTCGACAGGGAGCGTCAGCCGGGCGAACTCGATGTCCGGGTGCTGCATGAAGAACTTCTGGCTGGAGTTCTACAAATAGATGAACAGGCCGTCCGGGAGGAAAAGCATCTGCGGTACGTTCGGGGAATGGAAGCAGCGTTGAGAGCTGAAGCGCAGATCGCATTCCTATTGGAACCCACTACCATGGAGCAGGTGGCTGAAGTGGCTTTCGGGGGCGGCGTGATGCCGCAGAAGTCAACCGATTTCTATCCCAAACTTCTCAGCGGTTTGACGATCTATAAACTCGAAAGCTAGGATGTCCAAGCGTGATCGAAATCGTACCCGCGCGGTTGCGACATCTTCAATTTCTCGCGCTGTTTAGCCGCATACATACGCCGGTCGGCTTCGGCCAGTAGTTGTTCGGCGTCCGTGCCGTCGTCGGGGTAGAGCGCGTGACCGATGCTCAGCGACAGGGTGTCGATCGAACAGACTTCCCGCCCGGCTTCTTTCGTGATGGCGTTCAGACGCTGGGTTTTCGGTCCAACCTGGTCCATGGTGAGTCCGGGCAAGATGAGTACAAATTCGTCGCCGCCCATTCGTGCCACATAGTCGTACTCGCGGCAGCTCTCTTTCAGCTTGTCGGCAACCACCCGCAGGAGACGGTTCCCTTCCAGGTGGCCAAACCGATCGTTGACCATTTTGAACCCGTTCATGTCGCAGACCAAAACCGATAATGGCGCGGTGGAACGGCGGCAGCGGGCCAATTCGCTGTCGAGGTGCAAAAAGAGCGAGCGAGCATTAGGAAGTCCAGTCATATAATCGGTTGCGGCAGAACTCTCCGCCTGCTGATACTTCAGAGCATTTTCGATTGCCAAAGCGATTTTTGGCGCGATCGCCAACAGGATTCGCAAGTTGTCCTGAGTAAAAGCGTCGCGTTCGGAATGGTAAAGAGTCATCACACTGACCGTGCCAGTGAGTCCCTCCAAGGGGACTGAAAGCGCGGAGCGCATGGCGACGAAGCTGGTTTCGTCCTTTAGGTAGCCAGGCTCTACAGCGGGATTACCGTTGATTACGGCTTTACGATTTTCAGCAACCCATCCCGACACTCCCTGGCCGAAAGGAATCTCGAGTCCGGAAAAAAGACGCGACTGGTCGCCGGTCACGTATTCGGGACGTAAAACATCGCCGCGCGGCGCGTAGATGGTCAAGGTGTCGTAGGGTATCAGGCGCTTCACCCGAATGGCTACCAGCGAGAGAGTCTCATTCAAGCTCAAGGAATTGCCCAGATCCTGCGCCAATTCGAATAAAGACTGGACCTCCTCGCGGGCGGCGGCGATGGAGTTGAGAAAATCCGTTGGCCGATCGGAAGTGCTCCGGGGATTCTCAAAGCCGGTGCCGGGAGCTGTGCCTCGGGCAACTTTTAGGTTGGTCGATAGCCGGGCCGGTTCCTCTTCGCTGGCCAACGTCAGGCGTTCTAAATCGCGGCAGCGCCGATGCAAGACTTCAATAACGCGCGGATCGAAGCTGGTTCCCGACTCAGCGGCTACCTTGCGCATAGCCTCGTCCATGCCGAGCGCGAGGCGATACTGGCGGTCGGAGGCGAGGGCATCCAGGCAATCGACAGCCGCCAGTATGCGAGCACCGAGAGGAATCTCCTCGCCGGCTAATCCGTCAGGATATCCGCTGCCGTTCCACTTTTCGTGGTGTGAGCGCACGATCGGTGTGACAGGATACGGGAAGCCCACCCGCTCCAGGATTTCGGCTCCGACGACCGGATGGATTTTCATCTTTTCGAATTCCTCGCGGGTCAGCTTACCGGGTTTGGAAATGATGTGCTCGGGCACTGCCAGCTTTCCGATATCGTGCAGCAGCGCCGCGGCGCGGAGTGCTTCCAGATCGTCGAGGCTGAGTCCCAGTTCCTTGCCGACCTCCAAAGCGTACACTTGCACACGGCGCAAATGGTCGTGGGTGGTGTGATCTTTGGCTTCGATCGCCAGCGCCAGCGCCTCGATGGTCCTCATGTGCAGGGCCGCCATCTCCACCGCATGCTTCTTTTCGCCCTCGATCCGGCTGAGATGCAACGAATAGGACCGGTAGGCAAGATAAGCAACCGGTACCACCAACAACCCGGTCTGCCAGCCGATGGTGTGGTTGCAGACCACTACTACCTCCGCCAGCAGCGCTCCAATCAGATAATAGGGAAAGGACCAAAAATATCCTTCCCGCCAGATGTGGCGGAGCGAATGTCCCTCCGCAAGCGAGATTACAACCGACACCGAAAAGGTGGTCATCGAGAAGAACATCGCCGCCGCGACCAACAACATCAGCGGTACTTCAAGGTGGGGAATCAACAACAGGCTGGAATGATAAGTGGCGAAAGTCACGAAGATAGCCAGCGCCATGTTGCAGACGTTGAATACCACGCCGCTTAGCCGGGGTCTGTACTCGTCGCTGCCGAACGATTGGAGAAGAGTCGCCATGCAACCCATGAAGAGGGTTTCGGCGAGAGTAAATTCCATGACGCCGAACAGGACAAAAACGAGGAACAGCGACATCCCGCCCCAAATGGCAGGCAGACTAACTCGCAAGCGAGAGACGGCGACCGCCATTCCCATGTAACAGACGTATCTGGCCGGGTCTGGAATCACCCAGTGAGACAGCTGCTGCATCAGAATGCAAGCCCCCACCACGACAATAAAAATGCTGTACACCCGGGCCTGGAGAGACATCGCCGGGACTTGATCGGCCGTTACCGCGCGTTCAGACAATTTCCGCACCAAGGTTGGACTTCATTCCACCTAACGTATCGGAAAAAGACAGCGTTTTCGGTAGGAGAAAGACGGCGGCTTGGTACTAATGGGCAGAATTGCGACAGACTGGCAGCGGGGGCACTATGCTGCGTAGGCCGAAAGTTCCAGTCCATTAGTAACATAGCCTATGGGCGGTGGGAAATTGCATCCGGTTAGCGCTGCGTTGAGGCGATTTCAGCTTCCCGTACTCGGCTTTGGCTTGTCCCAAGACTGGGACTTCGGGATCGGCATCATTCCACAGCGCGAGAAAATCACGATAAGCCGTTGTTGCTATAGCGCGGGTCGTTGAATCGGCTGCCGCCTCGCTGGCCTCCGCGCGGGCCAATCCAAGTTGGGCCACGGCTGCCAGCGGCCAGTTTCCGACGATGCCTGGATGGCCGAGGATTTTCCGAAACTCAGCGGCGGCTGGCGGGCCCTGCTTGAGCGCCAGGAAAGCCAGCCCGCGAAGGTAAACCGGGAACAGCCCGCCCGTAGAAGGAACCTGTTGCAGTCCCAGCTCGTACGGCGTTGTGGTCTGTAATAGTTCGACCGCGTTCCCGGCATGCCCGGAATCCAGTTGGATCGCCGCATCGATAGTGGGTAGCCAGTAGACGTTGAATACCGTGTCCAACGGAGATTGACGGTGCATCTCAGCCGCTATGGCGCGCGCCTTCTGGGTTTCCCCTACCCTTGCCAAGGCCAGCGCGAGGAATGGCGAGGACTGCTTGGGGTCCATCGCCAGCGCCCGCGCCAAATCGATTTTGGCCTGCGTCCGGTTGCCGAACTCAACTTCTCGGAGCGCTTCTTCGATCTCGAAGCCTTGCGCGGCTTCGCTGTAGCCTGATCGGAGCGCCGACGCAACTGCCTGCCGAGTCAGTTTGCGAGCCTGCCTCGAGTGCCCGTAATAGCCCTCCGTATCGGATTGCAGCGCTAGGAATAATCCTTCCGTCAGGGGCTGGCCCATCGCCCCGGTGAGAATTCGTCCCATGGATTCCCGGTCGCCTCGCAGAAAGGCTAATTTATAAGCCGCGGGCAGCAGGAGCGCGGGGGCGATCTTATGCGCTTGCGCCCGATCGAGAACCTCCTTGGACTTGTCGAACTGGTTCAGCATGCGATAGGCCCCGGCCAAATTTGCATAAACGATGCCATTGGCGGGGTCCAGACGCAGGGCTTCGATGTCTTGAGCCAGGTCTTTGTCGTATTGGCCCAATACGGCATACATCACCCCAAGGTCGATGTAGGTGATTTGATCGCGGGGATAAATCTGCTGCCACAGCTCAAGCACGCGCGCGGCCTTCTCCACTTCCCCGGTGACGATCATGTAGAAGTGTGAATCGATGAAGAGCCGCTCGCGCTCACTGACTTTCTTATGCAATTGATAAGCTTTTCGGACAGCGGCCTCCGCCAAAACAGGTTCGCCGAGGTTGAAGTACCCGCTTCCCATTCGAGCGAAGGCCATGGCGAAGTTACCGTCTAACTCTGTCGCCCGCTCGAATAGCGGTAATGCAGCTTTGTCGCCTTGCGTCAAGCGGGTCTTCACACCTAAGCTATAAGATCTAAGTGCCTCAAGAGACGCCGTGGTTGCCTGTTCCACCGGCGCATCGTACTTCTGGAGGGTGGCTAGCGACTCGCCTAATTTCGCGCGTAGCTTTGTGCTAGCCTGATCCACGGCCCACAGTATTCGTTCGCGACTCTCCGCCTCGACCTGCTGATCGGCCAGAGAGTCGCCCGTTTGGCAATTCACGACAGACATGCCGAGTACAAAGTGTTTACCGGCCGGCGCCAGGGATGCCTTAAGCATGGCAGCGCTCCCGGTCCGCAAACAGACGTCCCTTGCTACTTCGGTGGTTACTCGCGAATCCGGGGGTCGACCCATGTAGCGTAGTTGCTGGGCCACTTTTTGATCGGACAGGACATTGAGAAAAGGCGATTGTTCCAATTGGACCCGAATCGCCTGTTTCAGAGTTTCATCGAATATTGGGTCGCTGGTGCTATTGACAACGTCGGCTAGCACGATGGAGTCATGTGCCCCGAGGCGAGCGGATGTGGGATGACGGAAATAGAAATAAGCCGCCGTCAAAGCCATGGCTAAAGAGAGCAGTAACGCGGCGGCGGTCCAATGCTTGCTCGCGTGGGTGGGATCCATCGCCGGAAGCAATCCCCGTAGCGCTTCCCGGATCTCAGCCGCCGTCTGATAGCGCCGGTCGGGGTCTTTCTCGATGGCTTTCGAAATGACGCGCCCCAGGTTCTGAGGCACGTTGGTTGCGCGGGCTGGAGTATGGTGCAGAATGCCGTCGAAAATCTCCCGTTGAGTTTGTCCCTTGAACGGCGTCTCGCCGGTTGCCATCTCGTAAAGCACGACTCCAAACGAGAACAAATCCGCTCTAGCGTCGATGGGTTTGCCAAGAATCTGCTCCGGGGACAAGTAGGCCGCGGTGCCAAACGCCGCAGACCCGCTCTCGGCGAGTTCATGCCGCCCCAATTTCGCCAAGCCAAAATCGAGGATCTTCACCTCACCGCGCTGAGTGACAAAGATATTCGCCGGCTTGATGTCGCGGTGGATAATTCCGCCGAAGTGAGCCGCATCGAGAGCATCCGCGATTTGAATGCCAAGCTCGACGATTCGCCGGGGCGGAAGCGGCTTGTCGCCGATCTCGTGGCGGAGGGTGTGCCCAGCCAAGAACTGCATCGCTATGAAGGGAGATCCCTGCTGATGATTCACCTCGTACACCGTGCAGATATTCGGATGATCGAGCGCCGACGAGGCACGAGCTTCGCGCTCCAGGAGTTCCAGGGCCTGGTTGGATCCATGCGCCGCTCCCGGAAGAAACTTCAGCGCCACGAACCGGCCCAATTTAAGATCTTCCGCCTTATAGACCACTCCCATACCGCCCGCGCCCAGCTTTTCTACGATGCGGTAGTGAGAGACTTCCCGTCCGATCATCTCTTCGGAATCCGGCTGGAGACTTGGGTCTAAAGGAGTTTGATACCGCGGCAGCAAATGAATGGCAAGGTCTAAAGGAGGAGACTCAAGGAAGTTCTTCGCATCTTCGTAGTGCGCCAGCAAGGATTCCAGTTCGTGTCGTAACTCCTCGTCGTTGCCAGACACTTCCCGCACGTAGAGAGCGCGCTCGCTCTCTTGGCGATCCAACGCTTCAAGACATAAAGTCTTGACGCGTTCCCAACGATCACTTTCCATGGCCCGTGCCTCGGCTCAACTCACGCAATAGCCAAAGCTTAGCAAACGTCCAGTCCTGTTTCACGGTCCGTTCGGAAACGCCTAGCACTGCGGCGGTTTCTTTCACGCTCAGGCCCACGAAGAAACGGAGTTGGACCACATGACTCTGTCTCTCGTCGATTGCGGCCAAAGCGTTCAGCGCGTCATCGAGGGCCACAAAGTCCATACCTTGAGGGAGCAGCGGTTCGGCTGCGTCCAAAGGAACGTACTGAGCAGGCTGGCCATCCTCCAGGCGCGGACGGGCGCGAGCATAGTCGGTGAGAACGTGGCGCATCATGCGCGCGCAGATCGCGTAGAAGTGGCCGCGATTCTTCCAATCCATGCCTTCCAATTTGCATAACCGAAGATACGTTTCACCAATGAGAGCGGTAGTCTGAAGCGGGTGACCGGGGCCTTCTCGCGCCATGTAACGCTGGGCGGTGCGATACAGTTCTTTATAGACCAGCGGTACCAGAGCATCCTGTGCGCCGGGTTCCCCGCTGGCCCAGGCATGAAGCAGACAGGTGATATCGATTTCGGTAAAGAATTCGCTGGAGACTCTGCCCTTTAGACCCATTTGTTGCGCTATATCTAGTGAGGTTGTGTCCGCAATTATGATATCAGCGATTGGTTGTCGAAGCAGAAGGGTCTTCATCCTGGTTTACTTGTTCACTCGCCCGCTTCTTGCGAATGGCGCGCACCCGGTAACCGGCGGCTTCGAAATCGATAATGCCGGCCAAGGTTTGACCGCCCATTTCGACGCCCAGGGCGCGCATCTATGCGGTCTCAAGATGGATTGGAAATTGACGCCGCTTAGCTACGGACGCGGGCCCGACGTTCGCGCGATCGGAACGGCGAGCCCACGGATGAACGCGGATCGGGTGGAGTACCAATACCAGGCGATGACGGAATGGTACACCGGCGGCCCCAGCGGACTGGAACAAGGCTTTACTATCCAGCACCCACCGCCCGGCCTGGACGGCCAGCCGGTGACCATTGCCGTGCGGCTGCCGGACCAGTGGATCGCGGCATTAGACAAGGATCTCGCCGGCGCGACCCTGCACGGATCGAAAGCGAGTATTCGCTATGCGGGATTATCCGCCAAGGACGCCGGTGGCAAGGCGCTCCGAATCTGGCTGCATATCAAGGGCCACCAATTGCAGATCGAAATGGACGACAGCGGCGCGCAATATCCGGTGGTTATCGATCCGACCATCCAGAACGCGATGCTGAGTGTTGTGGGCCAGCAGGGTGGATACGACGCAGTCGCCATTTCAGGAAATACCGTGGTGGTGGGGGACGAGTACGAAATGCTTCGGGAGTACGAAACCGGCGCCGCGTACGTCTTCGAGAAGCCAGTCAGCGGTTGGGCGAACATGACTCAGACCGCCAAGCTGACTCCTTCCGACAACGCCTTCCACTTTGGCGCATCGGTGGCCATTAGCGGAGACACGATCGTCATTGGAGCGCCCTGGACGGTAGTCGACGGGGTTGCGGCCCAAGGAGCCCTATACGTTTTCGTCAAGCCTGCCAGCGGCTGGACGGACATGACTGAGACAGCGATACTGTACCCTTACCACGTAAACTTCAGCGGCAATTCGTATGCCGGCAGCACGGTCGCGATTGATGGGAACACGATAGTAGCCGGAGTTCCCAATGTCAGCGTGTCTCCCGCCTTGGGCTTTGGTGAGGCGCTGGTTTATGTTATGCCTTCGGGAGGATGGAAGAACGCTTACGAGACCGCGGTGTTGTTTATAAATTCTTACTATTACCCTTGGTATGGCGCCGGTTTTGGGGCTTCGGTGGCGGTAAGCGGCAACACGATTGTGGTGGGGGCGGCGGGATGCTGTGTTCAAGGAGTTCTCTACGAGGGAAGCGCCTATGTCTTCGTGGAGCCTCCCGGTGGTTGGAAAACGACCGACTCGTACAACGCGGAACTCAAAGGTACTGAAGTGGGCGTCAACGACGAGTTTGGCTACTCGGTAGCAATGTACGGCAATACCATCGTGGTCGGATCGCCGCAGTTTTA
>Ga0302319_10014478_pt1 | contig 14702 bp, 15 predicted proteins | sample Bog_T0_2_FD_203319 | JGI IMG/M metagenome (GOLD analysis project Ga0302319, IMG submission 203319) | Peat permafrost microbial communities from Stordalen Mire near Abisko, Sweden - Bog_T0_2 | ecosystem: Environmental > Terrestrial > Soil > Wetlands > Peat | place: Sweden: Abisko, Stordalen Mire... | reverse complement strand
TGCAGCGGTTCGCCTTACAGAGCTCCCCCGCAAATCAGACTCGCAGAAGCAGGTTAATATTTGACTAATTCACGCATTTTTAACATAGGTAGAACGCGTCGATTCACGCGTTTGTAACATAGCCGGGAATGAAAACACATGAGTTATATATCTATCGGGAGCAACTAAGTTGTCATGTAAGTCACGGACTAAGTAGGGGACTGGAGCGCAGCTCTTTTTACGCAAGAAAAGCAAAAGCGCCGGAGGCAGCCTCCGGCGCTTCTCTATTGTGGGTTCGGTGCAGGTCTTTACAGCCTCTGACTCAGACCGACGACGGTCTTTGGCCTCGGCGGCCTGCTTTGCGCCCAGCCAGCAGCTTAGAAGATCCAGCGTGCCGTCAGAATCAGCGCGTGATTGTAGCTGTGAAAGTGGCTGGTCGCGATCTGCATGCCGCCGCCGAAGGTCAGCCCCGGCCGGGACTGCTTGTCGCCGGGATGCAGCGCCAGTTTGCCGATCAGGAGGCCGGGCGTGATGAACTCCTGCTTCTTGCCGTCGTTCGTGCCGCCCTTGTAAAACGTGGCGTTGCTCTCAAGTTCCGGCCAGAAAACCTTGTGCACCCGGTATTGCGCTACCGTATTCCAGATCACCGGCCGCCCGGCGGTGTTGATCGCCGGGGCGCCGGTGGGAATGGTCGCGCCGATGGTCGATTGCACATCGAGGTTGCCGAATCCCTTGCCGGCGCCCACTGTGGGCGCCACGGTCGGGTTCGCTGCCCCGTTCTTGGCCTGACCGGTGGGAAATGTCGTCAGAGCCCAGGCCGTCACGCTGTACGAGCCATGCTTGGCATTGCCGCTCGCGATCCGCGCCTTCGCCAAGAACGAGAAATCGCCCCAGCCGTCCACTGCGGTGGTGTTGTGCTCAATGTAAGGCGGCAGGTTGATGTCGAACTCAAGGTTGCCGGGGGTGATGAAGCTGACGCCCTTGCTGTTGTCAAAGTTCCACGTATCCGTCCGCGCCGGCGCAATCTGGCGGACAATGTCTGTGCGCACGACCTGGAAGAGCTCAACGTAGGTGGTCACCAGCGGCGGAGGCCATGCCGGCTGCTTTGCCTGAATGGCGTTGGTCTGCGCCGACCAGCGGGCATAGAAATTGCCGGCCGGGGGAGTGGTCGTCCTGGTTGTGTCACTGGCGTTTTGCGCGCACACGCTGGCCGAAGCCAGCAAGAGAAACAGGGAAAGGGGAAGCGTCTTCATGGTGGTGCCTTGAGGATCAAGGTTGGGTACGGAAGCAGCAACCACCCATTGAAGGAGGCTTTTCTCCACCTTAAGGACTACCTGCCGGCGCTGAGCAGATTGGCCAGGATGCGATAGGAGCCGGGCACCAGTTCCGGCAGCTGGCGATAGAGCGCATAGGCCACATAGATGTAAGTGCCTTTGCCCACATGCGCCACCACCAGGCCGCCGCGCTGGGGGTCCTGGCCTGGGTCGGCGGTCTCGGTCAGCGCCGTGTAGGCCGGGTCCCACGACTCCAGGAACGAGTGCCCGCGCTCCTCTACCCAGCCGTCAAAGTCGGCAGGCGTGATGGCGTTCGGCGAAGTGAGCAGGGGATTGGCCGCGTCCAGTAGCTTGACTGGCGCGGCTTCATCCACAACCCGCTCGGAGTGTCCCAGGTTAAGCGGGACCGGAGCAGGGAAGTTGCCGCTCTGGTACTGCACAATGAGCGTTCCTCCGCGGCGCACAAACTCGTCCAGTCTGGCCTGGGCCGCCGCCAGCGGCCGTGCCGAGTAGGCGCGAATGCCCACCACCAGCACATTCCACGCCGACAGATCGGCAGACGCTACCTCGCTCGCCGTCAGCAGGTGCGGCGTCGCGCCGAGAGCCTCGATCGCATCCGGCACCTCGTCGCCCGTGCCCATGATGTAGCCGATGCGCAGTCCCGCAGCCAGCTTCACATCCACCCGGCGCGTAAGCAGTTGCGCTGGCAGATATAGGTTGTAGGGCCGCAGGCCGGCGTAGCCCACTGATTGCCAGCCTGTCTTGAAGCTGTGGCCGTCCGCATGCGCCACGGCCTCGATGGCGATCTGTCCGGCTGTGCCTGCGGGCGAATTCGCGTCCGGGGTCACCATGAACTGGATCGGCTCCGTATCGCCAGCCGCCGGCAGGTGGAAGGGCGCGGAAGCCGGATGCGATGTCCAGCCGGCGGGCAGCGTCAGGTCCACTGTGCCGTCCGCGGCCGCCTGCGCATGAACCGTCACCCGCACCGGCAGCGGCGAACCGTCCAGCGGCAGAATCCGTGCCGAGGGCTCCATGCGCACACCCAGCGCCGGCGTCACTACCAGAGGCTCATAGATGCCGCCCGGTCCCAGCACCCGCTCCATTGTCTCGACCACTTCGCCCACGTGGATCGGTTCATCGTCGAACGTGAACTCCGCCCACGCCGCCAGCGGCCACGGCGCAAACGACCGCTCGCGGTATTCAGGCTGCGTCAGGTCGTAATAAGGCTGCTCAATGTTCGGCCGCGTGAAGTAGGGCTCGGTCGGCTTGGCGTCTGCCGGCACCGTGACCGTGTAGATTGCGTCTGACGTGGTCGCCGTCGCTGTCGAGCTGATCGGCTCGCTGCCATACGGCCACGCGCTGCCCGTCTGCGTCACCAGCCAGGTCCGAGCCAGGTGCACGTCCTCGTTGGCGCGCGCCGTATGGATGCGCACGTTCAGCTTCTCGCCGGGCGTCGCGCTGCGCGGAGTCTCATCGGGACCGCCGCCGCGAAAGCCGCCGTCTTCAATCTTTGTCGCATGGGTCGTGAACGCCACCATGTCGATGCCCAGCAGATTCCTCAGCGCCGATTCGAACTGCTCGACCTTGGTGTCAAGCTCAAGAGCCACACCGGCTCTGGCCTGGTCATCGAGCGAACTCGTCGACAACTGCTTGCGCAGCGCCAGCGCCTGGCCGTAGAGCGGCGCCAGCTTGTGCGCGGCATCGGGATTGCTCTCCCCCCGGCGCTCGGCCTGGAACTGCTTCACTCCGCGATCCAACTGGGCCAGGCTCTCAACCATCGCATGCGGCGCGCTCCCGATCGCCAGCCGCGCCAGCCCGGCAATCGAAGTGTCAATGTCCACCCTGCTGTTGTGGAACAGGCTGGTGTTGGTGGCAATCGCGCCCGCCTTCGCCGCGGCCTGCGGAGCCACGGCCCACAGGTGATAGCTGGTCGAAGCCGGCCCGCTCAGCGAGGGATTCGCTCCGCCGTTCTGCGACTTCTGCTGTCCCCACCCCTCGCGCGCAATCTGCGCATAGCTGCGGCCGAGCGCCGGGTCGCGCATGCCCACCTGCATGGTCACGTCGGCGGAGAGAATGCCGGTCGTGACTTCGCCGGTCACGTAATTCTTGAACTTAGCCGGCGCCCACTTTCCCGTTGCATAGTCGAACATGCCCTTGTCCGTGACCGGAGCAAACGGAACCATGCCATACACCGCCAGTGGCTGCCACACAGCGAGGCCGAGGCCGCCTTCGCTCACCGGCTTCAACTGCTCGGGGAAGACGCTCGGGTCAGCCGCAGCCTTGAAGGCCTCCTGCGCGATCTCGCCTGAGACCTGGTGGTGCCCGTGCCCGTCGGTCACTCCGCCGACAAAGGTCGACACGATTACCTGTGGCCGCTCCCGCCGCACCGCCAGGACCGCGTCATAGAGCACCCGCTCGTGGCCCCAGCGGCTGAAGGCTTCTTCCTGCGTCTTCGAAAAGCCAAAGTCGATCTCCGTGCCCCATAGCTGTTTCACGCCGTAGTATTCGCCGGCCTTCAACAGCTCGTTGGTCCGGATCAATCCGAGCCCGTCATAGGTCTCGGCCGACATGGCATTCTGTCCGCCCTCGCCGCGGGTCAGCGTCAGCAGCGTGCAGCGCGCGCCCAGTCCGCGCGACAGATAGGTCAGCAGCGCCCCGTCCTCGTCGTCCGGGTGAGCAACAATCATCAGCGCGCTGGCCGTCGTCCCCAGCCGGCGCAGCGACTGCTCCAGCCCCGCCGCTCCACGGTCCTCGCCCAGCGGCAGCGCAATGCTGGCCGGCTCCGGCAGCAGATACGAGGCTTCCCGCGCGGCCGCCGCCTGTGCCGTTGCGCGCGGGGAGAAAGCGCCTGCCATAAGAAGCCCGGCAACCGCCGCGCCTACTGCCGTGCTGCTCGCTGCCGTTTTAAGAGATGCGCCCATAAAAACCATACTTCTCGTCAGTGTACAATCCGTGGAGCGTGCGTGCGCCATGAGCGATCTCGAAGCCATCCCCGCGGACTCCACAGCTACCGCGACCGCGCCCGTCCTGGAGCGACGCATCGGCCTGCGCTCGGCGGTCCTCTTCAACATGTTGGAGATGATCGGCGTCGGCCCCTTCATCACGCTGCCATTGGTGATCGCTGCGGCCGGCTTCAAGCTCAGCGTGGGCGCATGGGTGCTCGGCGCAGTCATCGCCGTGGCCGATGGCCTGGTCTGGGCGGAACTGGGCGCAGCTTTTCCGCGCGCAGGCGGTTCCTACGCGTTTCTGCGCGAAATCTACGGCGTCCACGGAGCGGGCAACTGGCTCAGCTTTCTCTTTGTCTGGCAATTGAGCTTCTCCGCGCCGTTGTCGATTGCCTCCGGCTGCATCGGCCTGTCGAGCTTCCTTGCCTGGTTCTGGCCCAGCCTCGACACCGCGCCCTGGGCCGCGCTGCCGGCGCTGCACTACGCCAACTTTGCCGCCGCCGGCGCTTGCTTGCTGGTCACGGCGCTGCTCTATCGCAACATAAGCCAGGTAACGCGGCTGGCCTGGGTGCTGTTCGCCGGCGTCCTGGCGGCCATTGCAGGAGTCATCGTCTCCGGCTTTGTCCACGCATCGGCGCTGGGCGGATGGCACCTGCCGGCTGCGCCCGCTCTGGCCGTGCCCGCCGGCCTGCGCGTGCAGCTGCGCGGCCTGGCCCAGGGTACGCTGCTGGCTACCTACTGCTACTGGGGCTACTACAACATCTGCTTCCTGGGCGGCGAAGTGAAGCGCCCGGAGAAAACCATTCCGCGCTCCATTCTGTTGTCGGTCCTGTTTGTCGCGGCGTTTTATGTGGCTATGGACCTGGCCGTGCTGCCGTCGCTAGGCGCCGCCGTGGGTCATGTTGGCGCGGCAGCGCAGGCATCGGTGACCGCTCTAGTCCCCGTGCAGCTGGTGGCCGACATCGCCCGCTCCGCGCTCGGCTCCTGGGCCGGCTCCACCATCGCCGCCCTGGTCGTCTGGACCGCCTTCGCCAGCGTCTTCTCCCTGCTGCTCGGCTATTCGCGCGTGCCCTATGCCGCCGCTCGCGACGGCAACTACTTCCGCTTTCTGGCCGCCGTGCATCCGCGGCATGGAATTCCGCACAGGTCTCTGGTGGCGCTGGGGGTGGTGGCTTCGGCGTTTTGCTTCCTGACGCTCGCCCAGGTGATCACCTTGCTGGTGATCACCCGCATCGTGCTGCAGTTTTTCCCACAGCATGTGGGCGTCATGCTGCTGCGGGCGCAGCGGCCGCAGCTGGATAGGCCCTTCCGCATGCCCTGGTTCCCGCTGCCGCCGCTCATCGCCATGGCCGGATTCATCTTCGTCCTGGTCAATCGGGCCCACGCATTGCAAGGCCTGGGCGTTGCCGCATGCATCGCCGCGAGCGGTACCCTGATCTATCTGCTCAGGGCGAACAGCCTGCGCGAATGGCCTTTTTCGAATGAACAGGCCAGCCGGCGGCAGAGTGCAAGCGTTCGTCCCGGGCAATCCGATTGAAGCGCTGGCGCGTATCCTGTAACGTGAGAGCGATCATCCGTATCTAAGGATTCAGGTCGAGTTTCCCCGTCAAGAGGTCAAAAAACATGCTGATCAAGAAGCCAGCCGATATTCCTTCGTCGGACATCACGCCGCGCAGCGGCTATGAGTGGTATGTAAACCGCAGAAGGTTCCTGCGCGGCGCGTTATCCGGCGTGGTGACGGCGGGTGCGGCGGTGCTGGGCGCGGAGCGGCTGGCAGAGGTCTTTGAGCCGCGCATCGGAGCCCTGGCCGACACCAAGCTGGAGACGGTCAAGAGCCCGCTCACCACCACCGGCGAAGACCTGACCAGCCTCAACGATTTGACCCACTACAACAACTTCTACGAGTTTGGTGTGCCCAAGAATGAGCCCGCCGAGCACGCCGGCGTGCTGCCCACGCGCCCCTGGACGGTGAAGATAGAAGGCAAGGTGAAGACGCCCAAGACCTTCGACATCGATGCCCTCCTGAAGCTGCGCCCGCTCGAAGACCGCGTCTATCGCCACCGCTGCGTCGAGGGCTGGAGCATGGTGATTCCCTGGATCGGCTACTCGCTGTCGGAGTTCATCAAGCAGTGCGACCCGCTGCCCAGCGCCAGGTTCGTTCAGTTTCTCTCTTACTACGACAAGCACGTGGAGAAGTGGGCCGGCGACTCGAATATCTCGTGGCCGTACTCCGAGGGGCTGCGCATGGATGAGGCCATGAACCCGCTCACGCTGCTGACCTTTGGCCTGTATGGCGAGGTGCTGCCCAACCAGAATGGCGCGCCCATCCGCATCGTGGTGCCGTGGAAGTATGGGTTCAAGTCGGCCAAGTCGATTGTGACCGTGCGCTTTGTGGACAAGATGCCGCAGACCACGTGGAATGACCAGGCGCCCAATGAGTATGGCTTCTACTCCAACGTCAATCCCAACGTGGACCACCCGCGCTGGAGCCAGAAGACCGAGCGGCGCATCGGCCTGCCCTTCTATGCGCAGCGCAAAGCCACGCTGATGTTCAACGGCTACGGCGACCAAGTGGCCGATCTTTACAAGGGGATGGACCTGCGGCGCAATTTCTGAAGGCTGTGACACACTTACGCAGGTTGGTTTACGTATCGGCGCGGAGATTGTATGGCACATGCCGGCAGTGCGGAAGAGCAGTTGGCGGGGTTCCTGGCGCGGTTTACGGGCGAGGTGGCTGCGCAGGCCGAAGCCATTCTCGGCCAGATGCGGCGGCTCTATCCAACCGCGCTTGAGCTTGTCTATGACAACTACAACGCGCTGGCCATCGGCTTTGGGCCGACCGAGCGGCCGTCGGAGGCTATCTTCTCCATCGCCGTGTTTCCGCGCTGGGTGAGCCTGTTCTTTTTGCAGGCCATGGGATTGCCTGATCCGGACCGGATTCTGCGCGGCAACGGCAAAGTGGCAAGGCACGTGGTTCTAACGTCGCCCGCCATGCTTCATGAGCCGGCAGTGCGGGAGCTTATGCGCGAAGCTGTGGAGTGCGCCAACGTTCCCATCGATCCGAAGGGCGTTCATCGGCTCATCATCAAATCGATTTCTCCAACCCAGAAGCCGCGCCGGCCTGCGGAAAAGGCCACTGGCGCAGCGAGCAAAAGCAAGGGGAAGAAGGCGCACTCGAGCGCCCATGCATGATGAAGAAATCCACATTGATCTTGCTCAAGACGCTCACATGGATCGCCTGTCTGTGGCCTGCGGGACTGCTGACCTATGAGGCGGTGACCAACACACTGGGTCCCGACGCAACCGGGACAATCGAGTTTTCCACTGGCTACGACACGCTGCTGCTGCTCATTCTTTCGCTCGCCATCACCCCGGTGCGCAAGCTGGCGCCGCGGCTCGGCTGGCTCATCAAGTTTCGCCGGCTGCTGGGGCTGTTCGCGTTCTTTTACGGCACCGTGCACATGCTGGCCTACGTGGCGCTCTATGCGGGCTTCGACGTGCACGCGATGCTGGACGATATTGCCAAACGCAAGTTCATCACCATGGGCGTGGCCACCTGGTTGCTGCTCTTGCCGCTGGCGCTGACTTCGACCAACTGGGCCATCCGCAAGCTGGGCGGCAAAAACTGGAACCGGCTGCACAAGCTGGTGTATGTTGCTGCGATTTGCGGGGTGATTCACTACTGGTGGCAGGTGAAGCCCGGCGTGCTGGCGCCGCTGAACCTGACCATTTCGCTGGCTGTGCTGCTGGCTGTGCGGCCGGTGCTGAGCTGGTGGCAGAGGCGCCGCGTGAGACCGGTTGCGGCCTGATACGTCCTCTGTCAGGCCTGGTCGAACTGAAGCATCGTCTGCGCCACGGGGCTGAAGCTCTTGCGATGCAGCGGCGTCGGCCCCAGCCGCGCCAGGGCAGCCAGGTGCTCGGCCGAGCAGTAGCCTTTGTGCTGGGCCAGCCCGTAGCCGGGGAACTGGCCGTCGAACTCCACCAGCATCCGGTCGCGGTGCACCTTGGCCAGCACACTCGCAGCGGCAATCGACAGGCTGATCGCGTCCCCCTGAATGACCGGCAGCTGCTCGCACGGCCAGTCGATCGTGTCCCGCCCATCGATCAGCAGGTAGTCCGGGCTCAGGGCCAGCTGTTCCACCGCCAGCCGCATGGCCATCAGCGACGCCCGGCGGATGTTGATGCGGTCGATGGTTTCCACATCCACTGCGGCCACAGCCCAGGCGACGGCGTTCTGCCTGATTTCGCCCGCAAACTCCGTGCGCTTCTTCTCACTCAGTTTTTTCGAGTCGGTCAGGCCTTTGAGCCGAAACCCCGGCGCCAGAATCACTGCCGCGGCCACCACCGGCCCAAACATCGGCCCGCGCCCCACCTCATCCAGGCCGGCAATGCGCCGGGCGCCGAGCAGGCGCGCCGCCTTCTCATGCTTCCATCCGCATACCGGAGCCTTGGCCATGGCTTCAGTATATGATTCACCTCATAGAATTCAAGACGACGGGAGCGCCGAGGTGCAGGTTTGGAACGCGTTTTTGATCGCCTTCAGCGTGCTGCTGCCGCTGATCAATCCCCTCGGCTCGGCACTGGTTTTTCTCGGCCTGGTCGGCGAGGCGCCGCCCCAGGCCTACCGCTCGCTCGCCCGCCGCATCGCGATCAATAATGTTGTCTTTCTGGTGGTTATTGAACTGCTCGGAGCGGCAATTCTCAACTTCTTCGGCATCTCTCTGCCGATCGTCCAGCTTTCCGGCGGCATCGTCATCGCGGCCATGGGCTGGTCGGTCCTCAACGAGCATGGCGCCAGCGCCAGCTCCCGCAACAAGCAGGACGAGGCCGACGAAGAGAAAGAACTTGAGGACGACACACGCACCCGCGACCTGGAGGCCAAGGCCTTCTATCCCTTCACATTCCCCATCACCTCAGGCCCCGGAACGCTGGTGGGTGTTCTCACCGTCACCGCCCACAGCGCCAACAAAGTCGTCTCCAAAAATGTGTTGGCGCACCTGGGGATATTTCTGGCCATTCTGGCGCTCAGCCTGCTCGTCTATCTGTGCTATGCCTACGCGCCCAAAATCACCAAGGCCATTCCACCCAACACCGCCCATGGAATCCTGCGCGTGGTCGCCTTCATCCTGCTCTGCATCGGCGTACAGATCGCCTGGAACGGCCTGTCGCAGCTGCTGACCACGCTGCTGAAGCCGTAATCCATAATTCGCGGCACAAAGAAAAACCCCAGCCGGAGAAGGCCAGGGTTTTTGTCTACGGAGAGAGAGGGTACTGTTTGCTGAGATGCACGCCCCGTGGAAAGAGTTGCCTACGCGCGAACTTTTCCGGTGACGCGGTCCACTTCCTTCAAACGGGCAGCCTTGCCGCGCAGTCCGCGCAGGTAAAACAGCTTGGCGCGGCGCACGCGATAGCTGCGCACCTTCTCAATCTTGTCGATCACCTTGGAGTTGAACGGGAAGATACGCTCCACGCCCTGTCCAAAGCTCATTTTGCGCACGGTAAAGGTGCCCTGTGCGCCCTTGTTGATGGCGATCACCAGGCCTTCAAATGCCTGGAGACGTTCCTTGTCGCCTTCCTTGATCTTCACCTGGACGCGAATCTGATCGCCGGGGACGAACTCGGGAAGGTCGGTGCGCTTGAGCTTATCTGCCAGGCGCTGCATTACGGGATGGATAGACATGGCTACTTCCTGCTTTTGGACTCAGAACTTCCAGTTTAGCAGAGATTTGTTCTTCGCGCCTAGTCCTTCGTGTTCGTCACACAGGCCGCTGCCCTGCGTTATAGTTCCCGGTATGGACGAGAAACGCGAACTGATGCGCCATACGCTGGCTGCCCTGGCCTATCGGGCCACCCGCGCACTCGACGGCGCCCCCGACCACTTTGCCGGATTTGCCGGCGCCGGCCGCATGCCGGTGCAGATTCTGGCCCACATGGGCGACCTGCTCGATTGGGCGTTCACTGCGGCTGTTGGCAAACAACAATGGCACGGAACCCAGCCCTCCGTCTGGAAGCAGGAGAAGCAGCGCTTCTTCCAATCGCTCGAAACATTGGACTCCTACCTCGCCTCGGACGGCGTCATCCATGCGCCCATTGAACGCCTGATGCAGGGGCCGATCGCCGATGCCTTCACCCACGTCGGCCAGCTGGCCATGATGCGGCGGCTGAGCGGCGCTCCTGCCAAAGGCGAAAACTTCTACGTCGCCGCAGTTGCAATCGGCCAGGTGGGCGCGGACCAGCCGGCTCCGGTTCAGCCCTTCAAATAACTGCTACTCCGCTTCGCTCTTGATTGCGCCTTCGCTCCGCAGCGCATCAAGCACCTTGCGATCTTCCTTGCTGAGCGGTGCGCCCTCCAGCAGATCGGGCCGGTTGGCCAGCGTCTTGCGCAACTGTTGCTCGCGCCTCCAGCGGCGGATCGCCTGGTGGTCCCCGTTCATCAGCGCCTCCGGCACCTTCACCCCTTCAAACTCCGCCGGTCGCGTGTAGTGCGGATAATCGAGCAGCCCGCCGGCTCCGTGCTGCGAGCGAGGCACGCCGTCCACGTCCGTGCTGATCGCTCCATCCGCCGCGCCAAAGCTCTCAAACTCGCTCGAAGCCTCATTGCCCAGCACGCCTGGCAGCAACCGCATCGCCGCATCGATCACCACCGCCGCGGCCAGTTCGCCGCCGCTCAGCACGTAGTCGCCAATCGAGAGCTCCATGTCGCAATAGAGCTCGTTGATGCGCTCGTCCACCCCTTCATACCGCCCGCAGACCAGCACCACCCGGTCGAGCTTGGCCATCTCCCGCGCCACCGCCTGCGTAAACGGCCGCCCCTGCGCGCTGAGCAAAATCACCACAGGCCGAGCCGGTATATCAATCGCCGCTTCGGGCTTGGCTTCACCAGGCTCGGCTTCATCATGCTCGGCTTCGCCTAGCTCGTCTTCATCAGGCTCGGCTTCATCATGCTCGTCTTCATCATGCTCGGCTTCGCCTCGCCCGTCTTCACCGGGCTTTGTATCAGGGCACGACTTCAGTCGTGCCGAATCAGGCTCAAGAGAGAGGTGGGCTTTAGCCCCCGAGGCTCTCTTCGCCTCAACCCCCAGCGAGCCCAGCGCCTCGGCAATCGGCTGCGGCTTCAGCACCATCCCCTCGCCGCCGCCAAATGGCCGATCATCCACCGTGCGATGGCGATCATGTGTGAACGCGCGCAAATCGTGCACGGCCACCTCGACCAGCCCCTCCGCCAGCGCCCGGCGCAGAACTCCATTCTCCAGAAAGCCGGAGAAGAACCCGGGAAAGATGGTGATAATGTCGAAGCGCATACCCATCGATCATATAAGCTGGCGCGCACCGCCAGATCAATCACCGCAACCCAGCGCGCAATGTGCTTTAATGTTGCCCAACCGCCATGGCCGACTTTGAATCCCTTCTAACCCGCTGGCTCGCTGCCGGCGTCCTCGACTCCGCTGCCGCCAACCGCATCCGCGCTTATGAAAGCGGGCAGGCCCACCCCGCCGGCCACGCTGCCAAGCGCGTCGGCTGGCAGGGTCTGGTCGCGCTCATCCTCGGCGCGTTGCTGCTCGCCTGTGGGGTCGTGCTCTTCGTCTCCGCCCACTGGGACCAGCTCGGCCCCGCCGCCCGCTTCACACTGGTGCTGTCCATGGTGGCCATCTTCCACCTCGGCGGCGCGGCCGCACGGGATAGCTTCCACGGCCTCTCCACAGCCCTGCACGCCGTGGGAACCGTCTCCACCGGCGCGGCCATCGCCCTCACCGGCCAGATATTCAATATCCAGGACCACTGGCCCGCGGCCATTCTTATGTGGGCTGTGGCCGCGCTCGCCGGCTGGGTGCTGCTGCGCGATGAGGCGCAGCAGACCCTCACACTGCTGCTGTTTCCCGCCTGGATCTGGGCCGAACTGGCTTATCGCGCCGAAGGCCACATCGGCGCCGACGTCTACCTGGGCCGCTTCCTCATCGTCTGGGCCATGCTTTATCTCACCGCGCTTCTCGGCTCAAAGCACCGCATCACCCAGGGCATTCTCTTTGCTGCCTCGGCCATCGCCGCCATTGCCGGCACGGTCATCCAGCTTGAAGGCTGGACATCATGGAACGCCTCGCAGACCTTTCTGCCCTTCCACCTGCGCGTCTGGGCCTGGATCGCCATCGCCGCGCTGCCGCTGCTCTTCGCGCTCTTCAAACGCCACGAGAGCCTTGTCCCCGTCGCCGCCGCCGTAGGCTTCACTATCCTGCTGCCCTGGTGCCTCCGCCTCCGCATCCAGCACTACGACTACGGCAACAATCACCAGACCTACACCTACTCCGAGCCCAACCTGCTGGCCCACGCGCTCGTCGCAGCCTTCGCCGTCTTCGTCATCTGGTGGGGCGTGCGCCTGGGCAGCAAGGCGCTGGTCAACCTGGGCATGGTCTGGTTCGCCATTGCCGTGGGCTGGTTTTACTTCAGCGATCTCTTTGACAAGATGGGCCGCTCGCTCGGCCTCATCGGCCTCGGCATTCTCTTCCTCGCCGGCGGTTGGGCGCTTGAAAAGACCCGCCGCAGCCTCATGGCCCGCATGGCCGCAGAAGCAGCGCCCCTCAAGGAGGCATGGTGAAGCTCTCCAAAGTCTCACTGGCCCTGCTCGGCATTCAGCTCGCGATCGTCTCCACCATCGCTGCGAAGTATCTTTACCAGCGCATCAGCTGCCCACGTGTCTGGACGCGCACCGTCGCCTACGATCCCGACCTGCTCATGCGCGGCCGCTATCTGAGCGTGCAGCTGCTTGTGGATGGATGCCAGAGCACGCTGCCCTCGGCCGCGCAGGCCGCCATGCCGCGCGACAAAAACGGTGTGCAGACAGGAAAGGTCTTCACGGTCAACGCCAACGGCCCGGTCCGCTTTCCGGCTCGCATCAAGGTCGAGAGCAACAAGCTCGTCGTCATCCGCCTGCCGGAATCAGCAAGCCAAAGCGGCGCGCAGATGGTGGCCGCCTGGCCCGGCTCGTCCTGCGACAAGCTCCGCTTGGAAGACCCGGTCGACTTCTACATCGCCGAGCACGCTGCCAGCCCCATGCCCGCTGGTTCCGGCCAGGAGCTCTGGGTCGAGGTCACCGTCCCGCCCAAAGGCCCCCCGCGCCCGCTCCAACTGGCGCTTAAAGACAACGGCGTCTGGAAGCCGCTCAATTTGCATTAGGGTTGCGGCAGCGCAATCTCGCCGCGCGGGCGTTCGGCTCAGCTTGCTTTCACGAATTCAGGCCGACCAGCCCTTCAGGCAGCGCCATCTCCACGCGCTTCGCTTCAAGGTCGATCCGGCGCAGGTAGCTCTTCGCAAAGGGAACCAGGATCTCGCGCTCTGAACCGTCGCCGGCGCTGGTCGCGATCGCGGGCGCATTGACCACCAGCAGCGCCACCGGCCCCGCCGTGCGGTCCACGTCTGCAATCTGCCCGATCGTCACCGGCTCCGCTCCGGCCACATCCACCAGTGCGCAGCCGATCAGGTCGCCGACATAGATTTCATCCTCCGCCAGAGGCGCGCGCTCTTCCAGCGGAATTGCAACAATCAGACCTGCCAGCGTCTCTGCGTCCGAGATCGACTGCGACTGCGCAAAGTGCAGCACCACGCCGCCCTTGTGCAGCCAGTGCGCTGTCAGCGCAACTTCGCGCGGCAAAGGCCCAGCGGACGATGAACGAATGCGCGGTGAATCCGGGTCCGCGATCAGCCAAAGCCGCTTGCGCTCGGCAAATTTTTCAGGGAAATCGGTAAGAATATCGGCGAAGACTTCGCCCTTGCGGCCCTGCGGGCGGCGGATACGCGCCAGCCAGAGCCACTCTTGATGGGGTGCGGGCGCGGTCAAGAGTGCTTGCTCCGCGGCACGGCCGACGGCAGGGAAGGGAGTCGCCAAGCCTATTCGTCTTCTTCCAGGATGTCGAGCGTGTAGCGGCGGTGCAGCTTCATGCTCACCGCGCCCAGAATGGTGCGCACCGAGCGGGCCGTGCGGCCCTGCTTGCCAATCACCTTGCCCACATCCTCGGGCGCCACGCGCAGCCGGAGGACCGTGCTCTCGTCGTGGCTCACGGATTCGACGGCGACGGCATCCGGCGCGTCCACAAGAGCCCGCGCAATCTCGCGGACCAGCTCGTCCACGTTGATAGTTTCGTGTTGGGTCATGTTCGTGCCCCTGACCGGATGGCTCCAGAAATTTGCCACATGCAATGGTGCGCTGAATCCTATCACCCAAAGCCGGCCGTCGTCAGTAAATGTGTGCGGGCCGGGAAAGGGCAGCGGCGCGGCAGGAAGTTATTCTCCAGCGGGCCGTCATGCCCTCACGGCAACCGGGCAATCAGGCTTCGACGGGAGCTTCCACCACGGCGGCAGTTTCCACCGGCTCCGCAACCGCTTCCACGGCAGGAACCTCGGCGGCAGGAACCTCGACTGCAGGAGCCTCAGCTTTTTTCGGAGCCGGAGCCGCCTTGCTGGTCTTGAGTGAAGGGGCCGGGGTCAGCGGGGCGTCAGCGGCCTTGACCGGGTT
>Ga0302319_10014476_pt1 | contig 14704 bp, 15 predicted proteins | sample Bog_T0_2_FD_203319 | JGI IMG/M metagenome (GOLD analysis project Ga0302319, IMG submission 203319) | Peat permafrost microbial communities from Stordalen Mire near Abisko, Sweden - Bog_T0_2 | ecosystem: Environmental > Terrestrial > Soil > Wetlands > Peat | place: Sweden: Abisko, Stordalen Mire... | reverse complement strand
CTGGAGTGCGACAGCTTTGTCCTGACTCCGAACCATGGCCGAGGATCTGCGGAGCGGTTCGGGCATTTTGTTTTCCAGCCCGGAGAACTGGTGCTGGCCGATGCTGGATACTGCCATCCGGCGGGGACCCCCTTCACCGCTTTTGCTGCATTCCATTGAAAAAGCAAAGTTTAAGTACAAATTTCCCCATATCAACCCATCGAAACAAAGCACTTAGATCCACCGGAATCTCAGGAAATCATGGTTTCGGTCCTTCCGCAGCGCGCCGAGTGGCCGACGATTGACAGACCACGGACCAAATTGATATCCAATTCACCGGACTACTATACGTTGATATCAAAGCACGTCCGCCAAAAGGAGAACCCTCGCCATGTTTACCCCCAAAGGAAGATTCGGCTGGTACGAACTGATGACCAGCGACACGCAAGCCGCAGGCAAGTTCTACTCCGACGTTGTCGGCTGGACCACCCAGGAGATGCCCGGCGACGGCCCTCCATACACCGTCTTCAATATCGGCAACGTTGGAATGGCCGGCATGCTGACCATTCCCGGACACGTCGCATGGATCGGCTACATCTCCGTTGAGGATGTCGACACGCACATCGAAAAGATTGTCGAAGCCGGCGGCAAGCTGTGGAGACCCGCCACCGATGTGCCTGGAGTGCTTCGCTTCGCCGTCATGTCCGACCCGCAGGGCGCTGCCTTCGTGGTCTTCACTCCCAACCCCGCCATGCCGTCTCCCGTGCGGCCCGCGCCGCCCACTCCCGGAACCATCGGCTGGCACGAACTCTACACCACGGACCTCGATGGCGGGTTCGACTTCTACAACAAGCTCTTTGGCTGGACCAAGCTCAGCGACATGGACATGGGTCCCATGGGCGTCTATCGGCTTTTCGATGAGGGCGACCACAAGGAAATGGGCGACGGCGGAATGATGAACAAAGCGCCGCAAATTCCCGTCTCGTGCTGGGCCTTCTACTTCCAGGTCGACTCAATCAAAGCGGCCGTCAAGCGCGTTGAATCCGGCGGCGGCAAAGTCGTCAACGGTCCAATGCAGGTACCCGGCGGCGGTTGGATCATCCAAGGCCAGGACCCTCAGGGTGCAATGTTCTCTCTCGTCAGCAGCCAGGAATGAAGTAGTTAGTCCCAGCAATGGAGATGGGTGCCCCATCCTTCGCGCACTTTGCGAAGGGTGGGATAGCACAGACCCCAACCCTTCGCGCCCTTCACGATTGCAGGAGTTTCCTGCTGCAAATCCCGTAAGTTCACTTAGGGAACCCCTGATCAAGTCGCCGTTTTGAAAGGGCACGACTTCAGTCGTGCCGTAAAGGCAGCAAAATGAACGCGGGCTTTAGCCCCTGAGGGAATGTTTGCTTCACCGAGACCCTTCTGCAAAGGCTCCCTAGCCCAGCCCGTCCCGATCTAAAACTCCAGGCAAATCCAATTGCATTGTCTAACCCGCGTTTGACCCCGGTGATAAATGAGAGTAATTTTAACTTAGGGTTGAGTTACATATCTCCCCTTTCAGGTTCTCTGAACTAAGGCAGTTTCTCTGAAGTAATTTATCTCTTAGCCCTTGATATCCACGAGGGTCTTGAATGATAGTTTCCAAAGTTCAAAAGCAGTCAAAAGTCAAAACCTCGCCTGCCAGCAAGTCGGCAGCGCCTGAAGTCGGCATTTCGCACGACAGAATCAGGGATCGGGCGTTCCAGATCTATGAAAGCCGCGGCAGCGAGCCCGGCAACGACACGCTGGACTGGCTCCGCGCCGAGACTCAAATCGCCGGGCGTGAAATCGTGTCGCGCTGATGGAACCAACTCTCAGATATCGCGTGCCTGGCCAAAGGCCGGAGGGCGAATCCACGCCTTGCCCAGTCTGCAAGCGTCTGGAAAGAACGTTCGAGGGTTGGAATACCGAGTGCATTAGGGCCCGTTCTTCTTTGTATTGCACCGTCAGCGACAGATTTGTTTCCTACGACGTTGTAGAAATGGAGCGCGCCAAGAGCGACTTGCAAATGCACCGCTCGGTCTGCGTCCTCGCCATCACCAAGGCTGCCAAGCTGCGCCTTGCCTCAGCTGCGCGCGCCTCCGTTATCCCCACCACCCGGCGCACCGTCCCGCCTCGGTTAGGTTAGTCGGAATATCGTTGATGCCGGACGCCGCATGTCTTCCTCTCGATAATTTCAGCAGCATCAGACGGTGTAGAATTCCGCCATGCCAAACGCCGTCGACCGCCCCGAATGCTGGCCGTCCCTGCCTCTCGAATCCTGGCAGGACACCCGCGCCACCCTGCACATGTGGACCCAGATCGTCGGCAAGGTTCGCCTCGCGCTCACGCCGCTCGTCAACCATTGGTGGAACGTCCCGCTCTACGTATCCGCAAACGGCCTGACCACCTCGCGCATCCCGTATGGAGAAATGTCCTTCGAGCTCTGGTTCGACTTCCTCCGCCACCAGCTCGTTCTTGAAACCAGCGCCGGCATCTTGAAATCCATCCCCCTCGCTCCCCGCTCCGTGGCCGACTTCTACCACGAAGTCATGCACTTGCTCCACTCCGCCGGAATCGAAGTCAAAATCTGGCGCATGCCCGTTGAAATCCCCGATCCCATCCCCTTCGACCAGGACACCATCCACGCGTTCTACGATCCCGTAGCTGCCGAAAAGTTCTGGCGCATCCTGCTCTCCGTCGATCCGGTCTTCACTCAGTTCAGGTCGGAGTTCAATGGCAAGTCCAGCCCCGTCCATTTCTTCTGGGGCAGCATGGACCTCGCCCTCAGCCGCTTCTCCGGCCGTCGCGCCCCCGAGCGCCCCGGCGTTGACGCCATGACTCGCGAAGCCTACTCGCACGAAGTTAGCAGCGTAGGCTTTTGGCCCGGCAACCCCGGTGTCTCCGACGCCGCCTTTTATTCCTACACCGTGCCTGCGCCGCAGGGATTTAACGAAGCCAAAGTCCACCCCGCCGCCGCCTCCTACAACACGCAGCTTGGCGAGTTCCTTCTGCCCTATGAGGATGTCCGCAACGCCGAATCGCCCAGCGCGGCACTGCTCGATTTTTGCCACAGCACCTACGAAGCTGGAGCAACGCTCGGTAATTGGGATCGCGAAGCGTTGGAACGGCCGAGGTCAGCACAAGCCCAAGCGAAAGAAAAGTAGACGGGATCACGCCAGCCTGCCATCCCCAGTCCGCAAAGCATCTGATTCGATGAACCCCTTGGCTGGCTCGATTCCGCCAACTGCGGCATCTCTACTCGCTGCGGGTCGCAGGCTCTCATCCAGCTCTTTGCCCATGTCGACAACAATCGGCAGCAAAGCCTCCACATCGGCGAGCGAGGTGCGAAAGTTCACGATGCAGACGCGCATGGCGAACTTGCCATGAACGACGGCGTTCGATAGATAAACCTTGCCGCTGCTTTGCAGCCTGGTCAGCAACTCCACATTCAGCTTGTCCAGGTAAATTGCCGCCTTGGCGTCGCCGGAATCGACATTCGCAGGCACATATCGAAATGTAGTAATGCTCAGCGAATGAGTAATTGCCTCAAGCTCCGGATAACGCGGTATCCGCTCGAACAGTTGCCGCGCCAGCCGGATATCGTCGGAAATCATCTTGACGTAGCCATCGCGCCCAACCTGCTGCAGCGCGAGCCACACCTTGAGAGCTCTGAATCCACGCGAATTCTGCGGACCCAGGTCGAAGTAGTTGATGGCCTCAACGCCGAAATGATAGTAAGGCGGGTGATACGCGAAGGCATCGCGCAGCCTTTCCTGATTGCGCACCAGCGCGCACCCTGCTTCAAGCGGCGCATACAGCCATTTGTGGGGGTCGACGGCCACGGAATCCGCCTCATGCAATCCCATGAGCGCGGCGGGAGCATCCGGCAAAACGGCAGCCAGGCCACCGTAAGCTCCATCCACGTGAAACCAGAGATCGAACTCGCGGCAGAGATTTGCCAACTCCGGCAATGGGTCAATTGCTCCCGTGCTCACAGTGCCCGCGGTGCCGACAACCATCATGGGTTTGTCGCCGGCGGCCACGTCCTGGGCAATCTTCTCCCGCAGCGCAGCGACATCGATCTCCAGGTCCTTGTTGGTTGGAATCCAGCAAATCGCGTCCGTGCCCAGCCCCGACATATCTGCTGCCTTCTGAATCCAGGTGTGCGTCTCCTTTGAGCAGTAGACGCGCAGGCGGGAGCCGGACATTCCGGCAGTGCGCACATCCCAGCCCGCCTTTGCCTGGCGCGCCGCCAAAAAGCACACGAAGTTGGCCATGTTGCCGCCGCTGACAAAAAGGCCGCCGCAATCGACCGGATAGCTCAGCATTTCGGCAATCCAGCGCACCGTCTGGGCCTCGATCTCGCTGGCCATGGGCGACAGCAGCCAGGCGCCGGTGTTGGGATTCACCGCGGCGGCAAGCAGTTCGGCCAGCGCGCCGATGGGCGCTGCAGATGAGGTGACGTAACCCCAGAAGCGGGGATGACCGTTGAACAGCGAATGGTCGAACAGCAGATCGGCCGCGTGGTTGAGCAGCAGCTCGGGACTCGCGCCTCGCTGCGGCAACGACCGCTCCGCCGCCAGGGCCTGGCGCACCACGGAAGGCGATTCCGCGGGAGTGACCGGCCGTTGCGGGAGCGAATCGAGAAAGCCGGCGATGCGGTCAATCAGTTGCGTACCCAGCGCTCGAAACTCATGCGAGCCAATGGCCAGCGGCGCATCGCGGTTGTCGTCATTTTCAGCCTTATCCATATCGACCTCGCAGGAATTGTACCCCACAGCTCTCGCCCTTGTGCATGCACATTCAACTCGAGCCGCGCCTTGCCAATCCGAAGCTTTGATCTCATTTTCCTGTCGAAGACCATTCGCAAACGAATGTACAATTCTCTGCATTCGGAGGAACAGAATCAATGGGCAGGAAATACGCCAACATCCTTGAAACCGTCGGCAACACTCCGGTCATCCGGATCAACAAGCTCGCGCCGGAAGGCATCAACCTGTTCGTCAAGATGGAGGCCTTCAACCCGCTCGGCTCCGTCAAAGACCGCCTTGCCCTCGGCGTGATTGAGGATGCTGAGCGCACCGGCTCTCTGAAGCCGGGTCAGACGGTGGTTGAAGCCACCAGCGGCAATACCGGCATCGGCCTGGCCATGGTATGCGCGCAAAAGGGTTATCCGCTGGTGGTCACCATGGCGGAGTCCTTCAGCGTGGAGCGTCGCAAGCTGATGCGCTTTCTGGGAGCGAAGGTGATCATCACGCCTGCCGCGGCGCGGGGCGTAGGAATGGTAGGCAAGGCGATCGAACTGGCCGAGGCCCATGACTGGTTCTACACTCGCCAGTTTGAAAACGAAGCCAACGCCGACATGCATTCGCGCACCACGGCTCGGGAGATTTCCAGCGACTTCGAAGGTGAGCGGCTCGACTACTGGATTACTGGATTCGGCACCGGCGGAACGCTGAAGGGCGTGGCGCGGGTGTTGGCCAAGGAGCGCCCGGAGACGAAGATAATCGTCTGCGAGCCGGACGACGCGCCGTTGCTCTCCAGCGGTATCGAGCAGCAGCGCAACGCCGACGGATCTGCTGCCGCGGGCCACCCATCCTGGAAGCCGCATCCGATGCAGGGCTGGAGCCCCGACTTCATCGGCAAGCTGACCGGCGACGCGGTCGATATGAAGGTCATCAGCCAGGTCCTGCGCATCGCCGGCCCTGACGCCCTGCGCTGCAGCAAGGACCTCGCCCGCAAAGAGGGCATCTTCGTCGGCATCACCTCCGGCGCCACCTTCGCTGGAGCGCTGCGCATTGCCGCCGAAGCGCCTCAGGGCTCGACGATCTTGTGCATGCTGCCGGACACGGGTGAACGCTATTTGAGCACGCCCCTGTTTGCCGACGTCTCCATCGATATGACTGAGGAAGAGCAGGAGATAGCGCATTCGACGCCAAGTTGCTGGCTGCCGGCTGCACAATAGAGGCGCGCTCATCGCACATGAGTATCCATGGCACGACCGAGACTGTTACGAAACTCTCAAATCGGCCAGATGCTGGAACGCTTCGATGATTACTGACGAGAAGGCGACTCCCCATGTCTAATGTGGAGATGGGCGCTCGATCTGCTCCACCGTGTAGACCGGCAGGGTCGCGACTTCCCTGTGAAGTTCCAGTCCAAGACCGCTGAGGACGGTGTCGATGGTCTGCAGGTGCGTGAAGTCCACGTTTCCTGCACCATTGGGCGGTGGAGGGGGCAGCCGCATTGGCCGCCAACCCTCACTGCCGATTGTGAAGACACCGGTGAGCGAGGTTCTGTTGACAACCGGCAAATCTGTCCAGTTCTCGATATAGTGAGCGAGGTCGTCTATATCGACTGCTCTTGCATTCAAGGGATGCCCGAAGCCTATCAGGAAGCTGTGGCACCCACCCTGCGCTGTATCGAAGATGCAATCTGAGAGGCTTGACTGCTTCAGTTTTGGGCCGTCTCGAGCAACGACGAGAGCGTATACCGGCACGGTCCTGTTCTCGGCTCGCATCACGAGGTGGAATCGATCCGCGAGTATTTGGCGAAACATATCGCGGACCAGCTTCTGGGCGTTCCCGTCCGAAAGACTCATTTGCTTCGCGCCAGAAGAAGCCTTCGCCTCAATATCGTATCTCTCGCTGTAAACCCAGGGAGGAAGAGTAGAGATCCGGTCCGATGGGTTGGCTGGCACGCTGTAGCCCTCGCTAATCAGCGTTATCGCATTGACCGAAGCGCCTATCAGATCCCCGTTTGGGAGAATTCTGACCTGTCTGCTTTCCACATCAACCGAACGGGCAGGCTTAATGCCGATGGCTACGAACGATTGTGCTTGGGCGAAAGCAGATGCCGTTTCAAGCAGACAGATAGCGAACCACTTGCTCAGAGGCATGGCTCACTCCGATACTTCGCCGGCAATAGTACATGGTGCGGGGCGGATGCGTCAGTACCTTTACACGCGCATCTCGTCATTTCAACCTTTCTTTGACCGTTCACCGAGAAGAGTTCTCTAACGACTTCGACCGCGCCCGGTTACCGCGAGTTCATTTTTTTGGTCAAGGCGCGGTACGCGTCCAGCAGATCGTCGACCTCAATCCCGTTGATGGTCATGCCCGCCAACAGGCTGTCCACGATCTCCGTGCCGCGCAGGTCTGCATTGCTGATCCTCAGTCCGCAGAGGTTGGCATTGCGCACGCTCAAATCGGAAAGGTTCGCATCCTGAATCCGCGCGCCGGCAATATTCACATCGTTGAAGGTTGCGCCGGAGAGATTCACATCGCTGAAGCTCGACCCTGAAAGGTCCGCCGCCTCTGCTCTGATCGTCCGCTTCGTACCGTTCATCTGAATGGTGTCTTCCGCGTCCATCCCCAGACCCCCTGCCGCGCCACAGGATGCATCCCCATGCACCTGGAATCCGCGACGGCTTCCAGTGAGTTTAACCCGGAACTGACAATCGCGGCGGTTACCAAAGAGTTCAAAAGAAGATGAAGGCTCAGCTAAGTCTCCATCTGGACGATACTCCCATAAACACCAAGGGCGTCCGCCGCGGCGAAACGCCCTTGCAAAATTGCCACCCCCGAGGACTAAATCGGAGCGTTTTGCATCTCCTCCGAATCGAAACCGTTGCGGAACTTCTCCATCTGCTTCTTCAGATCATCCATTTGTTTCCGGTCGATTTTGAAGCCGTCTCCGTTGAAGTTCTTCCGGAACACTTCCATCTGCTGCTTCAGTTCGTCCATCTGCTTCTGGTCGAGTTTGAAGCTTCCGCCCTTGAACTGGTCGCGCATTTGTTCAGCCTGCTTGCGCATCTGCTCGGTCAGTTGCGGGTCGATTTTGAAGTCATCGGCCTTGAAGTCCTTTTGGAAATGCTCCATCTGCTGCTTTAACTCGTCCATTTCCTTTGGATCGACCTTGAAATCTTCGCCCTTGAAGCTGTCGCGTAGCTTCTCGGCCTGCTTGCGCAACTCATCGGCCTGCTGCGAACTCACAAACCCCTCAACCTGGTCTTTCAGCGACTCAGCCTGATCCCGCAGCGCCTTGGCCGCCTGCGTGTCGAGTCCAAAAATCTGCCCCGCATTGGGGTCCAGTTCCGCCACCAGCGGGCAATCCCCGGAGGGGAAAAGCTCCTCCATCTCCACAGCGCCGGTCTTATGTTTCGAGTCCACTTGCAGCGTCAGCGTCTGCTGCTTCTTGTCGCGCAGAATGGTCACCTGCACCGGCTTGCCCTGGTTCGAGCGCAGCGCCCGGTCCCAATCGGACAGCGTCGTCACCGGATCGTTCCCCACTTTTATAATCACGTCGAAGGCCTTCAGCCCCGCCGTCGCCGCTTCGCTCTTGTGCGCCACCTGCTTGACCATCAGGCCGTTGGGCACACCCAGGTATTCGGCCATCTGTCCGGTGAGCGGTTCAACCATTGCGCCCACATTCAAGGTGCTGCCGAAGATCGGCATATGGAACATCCCCGGAAGCGAGCCGTCCCCGCCGCCCCCAAGAACGCCCATCCCGGGGTTCTGCGCAACAAACACGTCTCCATTGTTGCCCAGCTTGTTCCAAACGTCGTGCTCCATCACACGCCGGTCCGCCAGCTCGACTGAAGTCGTCTGCAGATTGCCGTCCCTGCTGAACTCCAGGCTCACCTTGCGTCCCGGCGGAATCTCGCGCAGCATCCGCCGCAACTGCTCGGCGCCCTCCACGTTCTGCCCGTTCAGTTGCAGCACAACGTCGTTGACGCGCAGTCCAATCAGGCCTGCCGGCGCGTCGTGGTCAATCAGCGTGATCACCGCGCCGCGCACTTCCTTCAGCTTCAGCGCCTGCGCCTTGTCGCTGTCCACGTCCTCGACATACGCGCCCAGGTAGCCCTGCGCGCCCGGATGCAGAATCAGCGGGCTGGTTCCCGGCAGCAGCTCCACCATCTGCGTCGATTGCGCCGACGCACCCCGCGCCCCCGCAAGCATTCCCATCAACACGAGAACTCCAATTCCGTGATACGGCCTCAAAAAGTGTTTCATGTTCTTCCCTCTTGTTCCCTAATCTCCGGCCTGCATACTTTCCTTTGCGATGCATGTGCCGGAGTCGTTAGCAACCCTATTGAATCTCCGGCACCCGGCTCAGGACTTCCCTTGAAACCGTCCGGATATGCGGATTCTGGTCGAAATTCGCCACCGAGTGCAGTACCTGCCGCACACTGGTATCGGCTTCTACAGGCCCCAGAATATTCACCGCCTCGCTGCGAATCCGCGGGTCCGAGTCGTTCAGAAGCGCCTCGAGAGCCGCGTCGCGCACCCGCGTATCAGAGGCCACATACGGCGCCAAACCGTCCAGCGCCTTCAATCGTACACCGGAATTCTTGTCGTAGCGCAACACCACCATTAGCGCATCGCGAATTCCCGCCGCCTGGCAGCTATGCCCGGCGCGGCACTCTGCCGCCAGCAAGCCCACCGAGTCGTCCCGCACCAGCGGCGAAGCCGAATTCTCCGAAGCCAGCATCAGCAGCTCGCGAATCTTCGGGTCGTCCAGCGAGCCCTGCATGTGCTCCGGAACCACCTGGTTATACGTCACGTCCACAATTTCGCTGTTCGGCTGGCGCACAATGCTGGAAATGCTGGCGATCTCCGCTGAAGGCGTTTCAACCGGAGCGGCGACCCGGTTCTGCGCCACCGAAGCAGTACGCGCCGCCCGGCTTTGCACATACTCGTAGCTGCCCAGGATTCCCGCCCCAGCGCCCACCACCAGCAACAGGCAAGCCGCCACCGGCGCCGCCTGGATGCTGGCAAAATTGTTGGTCATTCGCTGCGTCAGGCGCTCGTACCAGCTTTTGGGGGGAAGAGCATCCAGCGCTTCCTCAAGCCTCATCCGCGACCGCGCCACCAAGTTCGCCGGAGGTTCCAGCACCGGATGCGCGTCGGCCAAAATCTTCATCGCCAGCAACTGCTCCCGATCCTGGTGGCAATCCGGGCAGCCGGTCATGTGCCGATCCAGCTCGTGAATCTGCTCGTCAGGCAGCTCTCCATACGCCGCCGTCACGATCCGCTCGTGTGCAAGTTCGCAATTCATCGCTACGTCCCTTCAGCCTCAAAAAGAATCCCAACCGCGCTCCCAGAAAATCCGCATTCCGTTCAGGAATTGCCTGGTGCATCCTTACGATCGCAACTCCGCCAACTGCAGGCGCAACTTCTTCGTTGCCCTGAAAAGCGTATTCTTGGCGGTCTCTTCCGTGGTGTTCAGCATCTCTCCAATGGTCCGCAGCCGCAGCCCCTGGTAATGCTTCAGTTCAAAAACCATCCGCTCCCGCGGCGTCAGCTTGGTCAGCGCCGCCTGAATCCGCGCCCCCAGCACCTTCCGGTCCAGTTCCTTCGCCGGATTCGAAAACGACCGGTCGTCCGACACCGAAGCCAGTATGTCAATCTCGTCGCCGGAGTGGTCCAACACCACCGCGTGGTCCTCGCGCCGCGTCTTGCGCCTGCGCAACTGGTCCAGGCAAAGGTTGGTCACGATCCGGTAAATCCACGTATAGAAAGAGCACTCGAACCGGAAGTTCCCGATGTACCGGTAAGCCTTCAAAAACGCTTCCTGATAAATGTCCTCGGCGTCGTGCTCGCTGCCCGTCAAATGCAGGGCCAGCCGCAGCACCTGGTGCTCATACTGCCGCACCAGCGCATCAAATGCCGCCCGCGAACCCGCCTGCGCCGCGCGAATCAGCTCCATCTCCGGAGCCCGCGCCTGCATGCGCTCCTGAGCGCTCTTTCCGCCGTCCATGGTCGTGGTGGCAGCCATACCTGCAGAAGATTGTACCCTTCTTGCGGCTGGCCACGCCAAACTTGCTGCGCCCGCAGCCGTTGAAAGAGGGTATCTCACCGCGTCCGTCGCCATCGCTTCTCTGCTCCGCGAGACTGAGAGTAATCCGCTGTTGAAAAGACGGTGCATTCCCCCATTCGTGAGCAAACAGCATGCTTTCTGTATACGGAGGGAGGCGGGGGTTTCAACCCCCGCGTGGAGTCAACTTAACCGGCACCGGCTTTAGAACTTATCCGTATATAGGTAGCGCCGACCTCCAGGCCGGCTGTCGTGTGGGCCTCCGGCCCGCACGCGAACTCCGTCGGCGTGGACGCCGCCAGCGCAGCCGGTCCGGAGACTGGCGTTATTCGAATGCGCAATTTACGGATAAGCTTCTAACCGCGGAGGGAAGCTTCTGGCTAATCCCACCGAAACATCGAGTTTTCTCGCGGCCTGTTTAGCCTCGGGGGATACCGGGTGGCACAGCGCCTGGCCCCGACCCTGTCAAAAGATCTGGTCCGCCGCGGTCCACCGCGGTGGAAGACCCGGAAAACCATCGAATCCCCAGCGGCTTTGAAATTTGCCTCGAACTCCCCAACCCAAGGACTACGATAGCCCCATGGCCACGAACAATGCCTTCCACGGTCATCCCGCATACCTGGCCGTTTGGATCGTCACCTACTGGCTCTGCTTCGTGCCCGAGATTGTTTTTTCCTTCAGGCTGCGGTCCAAAGGAACCGCTCAAAAATCCGACCGCGGCTCGATGTTTTTCGTAATCCTGGCCGCAAACCTCGCCATCGTCATTGGATTCCTTGTGTGCTTTGTCTTTCCATCCTTCGCCGTCGGTTCCCGATGGAAGGCCTTGTTTGACGCCGGCATCGCGGTCTGGATCAGCGGCGCGCTCTTCCGCTTCTATTCCATGCGTACCCTGGGAAAGTTCTTCACCTACGACGTAGCCATCTCCCCGGGTCAGAATGTCATTGAACACGGCCCCTACCGGTGGCTCCGCCACCCCTCTTATCTGGGTTCCTTAATCGCGTACATCGGCTTCGGCATGACGCTGTCAAACTGGCTCGCCATCTTCCTGCCCGCCCTCTGCCTAGGAATCGCCTACGTCTATCGCATCCGCGTCGAAGAGCAAGCCCTAATCAAAGGCCTCGGCTCCCCCTATCAGGACTACATGCGCCGCACCTGGCGCCTCATTCCCTTTGTATATTGAGTGATCGGGAATGGCACATCGAAGCACACGGGACATGCCTAGTCCCGAGGGCGCGACTCCCCAGTCGATCATCCGGCAAGAAACCGAAGTTCCCCGCCAGAACTGTTCCAGGCGTATGCCAGCGAATGATTATTCCGCGCTTTTTACGAGCGAGATTGTCCACAACGGTCCCTGTGTAAAATGTGGATAAAGCAGCCCAAGTCGATTCCTCCTAGTGCCCCACAGGGCCAACAACACGGCCGTGATGAATGCGAAACATTCCTTGAAAGGTAATGAGCGTCTCAGCCAGGTTTCTGTTGTCCAAATTAACAATAATATTTTCTATAATATAGGAGATAAATTTTGTGAAGCTCTGACTCGTGGATGTTCTTGTTACTTTCCTTTGCGCGTAAAGTATAAATTTATTTTAGTCCATATCCTCCAAAGTGTGCTATAGTCGATATTGCCACAGAAAGGGAAGCCTGATGCCAACCGAATCGTCCAATCTGGTCCCGCCCTATGTTTCTTGGGGCGTATTCAGAAATACAATCGATACTTTGGCTGATACGACAGTGCCTACGGGCCCAATGGACCGCCGCGTCCTGCACGGACTGTCGGGCGCAGATCACGGCGCCCTGATGTCCGGACTTCGATACCTAGGATTGGTGGACAGTCTGCGGAAAGCTACGCCGGAATATCACGAGCTCGTCCAGGCATCGAAGAATCCTGAAAAATTCAACGAGCTCCTGCTGGCAATTCTTGACGCGAAATACAAGGCGATTCTTGAAAAGGTGGACCTCGAAAGCGGGACAATCACTCAGCTTGAAAAGGCATTCAAGGAACAAGGGGTTACCCAAGGGCAGATGTTGACGAAGACGATCCGATTCTTCGTCAAGGCCTTCACGGAGTGCGGAACGCACTTGTCGTTTCACATCACTAAACCGAGTCCTAAGACACCGCGAGTTAGCAAGGTAGGCGCTGATAAAGGTCGTGCACGTGCCGGAAGTACCCCGGCCGAGCAACATCAAACTCCAACCGGCAGCGCGGATGTTTTGCCAAGGGGATTTGGTCGGCTGCCAATACCTGGCATCGCGAACGCCTTCATTCAATATCCAATTGACTTGACCGAGGTCCAATGCACGCTGTTAGAGGGGGCGGTTGCCTTCCTGAGGGTGTATGTCACCGGCAAGATGGGAAGAGAAGCAACAGAATGAGAAGTCCATCTGGGTCGCGTGCAATCGGTAATAGGTTCCCGGCCCGTTGCCATCCTGTCAATGCGATTGGATTTTCCGAGTCCTGAAATTGAACTCCGCTCACGTCGCGGCATTGGAGGTCGTACAAAGATGGCACAGCGCGGGCCTCACGGCAGAAAACACATCGATCTGGACGCCGAAGCAGCAAAACGGCGAGACCGTGAGCGAACGATTGAACTTGCTTATTTGGGAGATGAAGATGCGTTTGTCTCTCTCACTAAACTCAGGGAGCCAAATATCAGCGCGAGCGAGCTTTTGAAGAAGATTGAGCTTTTCCGGGAGTTGAAGCGGCTAAAGTCGCGCGGCGTCTAGCCTTCTTCATCAGGTTCTCCGCTTTTCGTTCGTATTCGCTAAGTTCACCGGGACTCATCGCATCAATTCTCTTATCGATGGAAGCGTTCAGCTCTTCGAGAATTTCCTCTTCTCTAGTCTTCTCGATCAATGTCGACATATCCGCTCCCCGGTACTAAGGTACTAAAGAATCCCCGTGTCCCTGAATATTACACTGCAACTAGAACCTTAGTGTCTTTATTCTGCGCCGTCTATTGGATTCTGCGAATCCCGAAAAGGAAGCACCTTCATTTGCAATTGGTAACCCTTTGCCGGATGCCGAGTCCCGAAGTCTCGAACTCTGAGACCCGGAAGCACCGCGCCGGCGCGAATCGCTGTCCCCGCCAAAAACAGGTGCAGATAATTACCTTCCATGGGCGCACAATTGAATTGCTAAGAAATCAGGACCGGAAAGGAAAGCAGCTCGAAGATGCATCATCCCGATCTATCCCGAAAAGATAAGGTGCCGACCCCACCCCCCATCCACCACCGCCCCGAAATAAAAAACTTGGCATCCGTTTTGGGCTGTGATCCTGTGAAGACCAATCGAACCATCAAGAAATCAGCAGCTTAATTGCGCCGCCACCACAGTTTCACAGCGCAAAAAACGCCCCAAACGCCTGTGGGCCACAGCAGTTCCGCCGGGAAAACGCCTCATTCGCTGGCTGAATCGACAAGCTATCGACCCTCAACGAAGAAAATGTCACGATATTCGTGATCAAGGAGTACCAGAACTTCGAGTTCCGCAAACTCGCCGCGGAAATCTTCCGCCGCAGCTAAGGCCGTCTGCCTCCCGGCTTCTTGCCGCCCGGGCGTGGACCCGTTCGCTTTGCTCCCGGCCCACTCGGCTTCCCCTTGTAGCCGGATTTTGAGAACCCGCCCGCTTTGGGTCTGGATCGTTCCCCCGCAGCGCTCTTGCCGCCCGTATTCTTTCGATCGAAACTCGGCTTCGGCTTCCAGCCCGTGCCACTCCCGCGCTCCGGCCGCGAGCCTTCGCCGCTCGGTCGGAAACCCTCCGCCCGTTCTCCCCGCGGCGTGTAAGGCCGCTTCGCCGAACCGCCAGCGGTGCCCCTGCTCTCAAAGGGCCGCTTCCCGCCAAAGCCTGGCCGTGCATCCGCGCCGGTGCGAGGCCCGCCGCGATCCGTTCGGGCGCCAT
>Ga0302319_10014472_pt1 | contig 14706 bp, 12 predicted proteins | sample Bog_T0_2_FD_203319 | JGI IMG/M metagenome (GOLD analysis project Ga0302319, IMG submission 203319) | Peat permafrost microbial communities from Stordalen Mire near Abisko, Sweden - Bog_T0_2 | ecosystem: Environmental > Terrestrial > Soil > Wetlands > Peat | place: Sweden: Abisko, Stordalen Mire... | reverse complement strand
CGCACGAGGTCAAGATGGCGGTGGACGCAGCGCTCGCGCATGACGCGAAGGTCGGCGCCGCCATCCCGGTCATTTACGATCCCAACAATCCCGACATCGTGCGCGAGCCGTTGACAGCAAGCGTTCTCGGCGTGGAAGTTGGGATAGTCCTTCTTGGCCTGTACTTGACCCTGCTCGGCCTCGGGATCGGCCCTATCAGGATCATGAAAGCGCTCATGGGAAGTTCGCGAGGCGCGCCGACGCCCGCTACGGCAGCTGTGGACTGGTCGGAAGAGGCGGTCGGCGAACGTATTCGCGCCGCGGCGGCCAAGGCGGCCGGCGCCCGGTCGTCGCCGGCGCCCTGGCAGTCGCCGATCGCAGCGCCGATGGACACGCCCGTCGCGTCGCCATGGTCTAGGCCCAGCGCCGAGCCTCAGTTCGGCCGAGCGTCGGCGTCGAGTTTTGGCAAGCGGCGGGCGTGAGCGGATCGCGAACCCGCCCTCGCCAGCGCCTCGCGCACCTTCACCGTCGGACGCACCGCCAGCCGTTCCGCCAGCAGCGCGCGTAAAAGCGGGTGATCGCCCGCCCGCTCCGCGGCGGCGATCAGCGTCAGCGCCAGTATGTCTCGCTGGGCGTGGCTGCCGCCGATGCGCATCGCGCGGTGCGCGACCGGGGTGATCGCGTCGATCGCGCCGCGGTAGTCGGCGGCGCCGAATTTCAGCGCGCCGTCGATGAGGGCTGAGCCGATTTCCGCCGTCGTGTCGCGATTGTCGCCTTTGCCCTGCTCGACGTAAGCCGCCAGCGAGGCGCGCAGCCGCGCGGCGTCCTGCGGGTCGGGCGAGCGGGCGGCGGCGAAGGCGAGGTGCAGATCGTTGAAGGCGAGCACGTGGTCGTCGACGTGTCCCCTCCAGGCTTTGGCGACATCCGCCCAGCGCGCGCCGACGTCGACGCCTTCCAGTTCCAGCCGCCACAACAGCGCGGCGGCGTCGATCCGGTCGAGGGTGGCGTCGTCTTTCAGCTTGGGCGCGGCGAAGCGGTCGTAATCGGCGAGCGTTTCGGCATGGCGACCCTGCTCGATCTGATAGAGGCCGAGGTGCCAGCCATTGTGGCCGGCCATGAAATGCGCGCTCGTCCAGTGCTTCCGCGAAGCCTTGAGAAAATCCGCGCCTTCGTCGAAGCGGCAGGCGGTCTCGAGAACATGGGCGAGCGCATGCACCGCCCAGGCGTCGGCGGGGTTGCGTTCGATCGCCTGCCGCGCACAATCCTCGGCGGCCCCAAGTTCGCCGGCTTCTTCCAGGCCGAAGGCGCGCACGCCGAGCAGGAAGCCGTAGAGCGGGTCGGCCTTGTCCCAAAAGGGTTCTACCCGGGCGGAAGAATCGCGAATCGCCAGCGGCTGGCCGAGAAAGAAATAGGCGTCCTGGACGAGCCGCAGCGCCAGCGCGTCGCGCGGCGCCTCGACGAGAATGTCCTCCCAGCGCTGGGCCGCCTCGAACGAACGGCCCTGAGCCCAGGCCTCGACGGCGGCGAGATGTTTCCGCTCGCGGGGCGTCGCGCCGTCGATGGTTTTGCGGGCGAACGCCAGGGCGTTGACGACTTCCGGGTGGTCTCCGCGAAAGCCGCCGACCAGGAACAGCGCGGCGATGGCGACGCCGCCCAACGCAAAACCGGGATCGGCTTGAACCGCCGACCTGAGCGCGCCGACCGGATCGCCGGTCAGCCCCCAATAATCGGCCATCGCGCGGTCATAGGCCGCCGCGCAGGCGGGCGAGCCGGTGATATCCAGACCCTGAGCGTCTTTGGACATGTCAGTCTCCTCGTCACCCCGGAGTTTACAGCGCTATCCAATCCACTTGACGGGCTGACTTCCATGTCATCCGCACGAAAGCGTATAGGCGCTAAGATAAGCTTCATTGTCGCGTCTGCGAAAGCGGGGGACCGGTGTCGTAGGGCGAGGCGATCCCGGGAAAATCAGCCTCGTCCCGTCAACGCGGCATCACACGCTGGATTCCCGTTTTCACGGCAATGACAATAAGCGTCTTTATTTGATTGGAAACCCGTCCAGGCCGTGTGTCGCCGCCTGAGGTCAAACAGGAAAGCGCCTAAATCCGTTCCAGCACCCAGCCCTGCCAGTAGCCACGATGCGCTTCGGATTCCGCTCCCATCGCCATCCGGATCGACTCGCAATCGTAAGCGGGTTGGTAGAGTTTCGGGGCGAAGCGATGGCTTTGCGGAAAGATATGGATCTTGGAATCGTGCGACCCCTCGACAACGATCCTGTCGCCAATCTTCATGATCAGCAACGAGATTTCCGCCTGTCTGCCTGCGGCTGTTTGAACGCCGAATCTCAATACGTCGCGCCCGCGTCCCTCCGCGGTGAGCCGCTGGGCTAACTCTACCGCGGGCCCGCTGAAGGCGACCCAGGCGGCGTCGATGCGCTTGTGATCGTGGAGCCCCAACCAGAATTCCTTGCGGGACTCCCACGTTGGGCTGTTCTCGAGTTCGGCGGAGATCTCGAGAAACAAGTTTATGTTTTCGCCCGTGATCCATCGCATCAGCACGGCGCGTTCCTGGTCGGCGACGTCAGACCACGGCGCGCCTGGGTTCAAGCGCGGATCGCCATAGGCGCCGATCAGATTTTCGATGATGAAGCGGCGCTCCGCCTCCGGCGGCTCGACGCGCGTCCAATGCCCCATCACCGCTGAAATCGCCGGCGCCGCGCCGGATTTCAGCGGGTCCCGCCCCTCCGGCCGGAGCCAGCGGAACAGCTTCTGCAACGCCGGCCGCGCCTTCAGTTCAGGCTTGAGCTCTCGAACGAACACATTGTGCGCGCGCTGCGTCAGGCCGGGAGCGTGCGGCGCCGTCAGCCCGATCGCCTTCAGGCCGTTCCAGGCATCGGGCATCGCGAGCATGCGCGCGGCCAACGCCTCATGCGCGTCCAACGGATCGAGGCACTGGGGAAAGCCTTTCATCAGCCGCGCGCCGGCTTCTGTAAATCGGGGGCTGGCTTCGCTCAGCGCCGCGGCAAGTTCGCGCGTGTGGCGCGCGCCGGGCGCGAAGGTTTGCAGGTAGATGTCCAGCATCGCGGCGAGAAAGCTGACGCGCGTCGAGACGCGGATCTCCTGGCAGTAAAATTCCCGGAGCCGGGCGAGGTCCGACCGATCTCGCCAGAAGACGTCGAACGTGGCCCAGCCGGCGGCAATTACGAACGACCAGGTCGCCCCCTCCCAATCGTCGTCCCGAACCCGCCGCCGCATTTCCCGGACGAGCCGCTCCTGATCGCTTTCGGTCGGGACCGGCGCGATATCGGGCCACCGCGACAGGATTCTCTGCACCGCCGCCTGCAGGCGGATCAACGTCGGGATCGCCGGCGCGAACGGAGGCGGGGGCAGGGCGATGCGCTCGGACAGGCTCATCGCCCGGCGCCCTCGGTCACGCCCTCGCGCAGATCCGCCCGGACGCGCGCGATGTCGTCGAGCGAGGCAGGCGTGTACATGATCAAGCGAAGATCGATGCGACGATTGGTCGCCTGTCCCTCGCTCGTGGAATTGTCGGCGACCGGGCGCATCGGGCCGTAGCCCGATACGGAGATGACCGGCTGCTTGCGGTCGTTTAAATGCTGGATCAGCGACGTCTGGTGTTTGGTCATCGCGAAGAAGGTCGCCACGGCCCGGTCCGTCGATAGGGGCACGTTGACGGTGTCGGGGCCCGTGGAATCCGTGTGCCCCTCGATCTGGACGGCTTCCAGCAGTACGCCGCCCGGATTGCATCCCGCCTTCCAGGCGGAGCGCGAGCCGAGCGTGAAGCACGGCAGAAGCTCGTCGAGGTGTTCGGCGATCTTTTCCACCCGGCTGCGCTTGTCCGATTTCAGCGCCGAGGAATTGCGATCGAACAATCCGTCACCCTTGAACCTCAACGCGTCCATTTCCGGGCTGATGACGACTTGCAGATCGGGGTAATCGATCTGGAGTTTGTCGCGCAAGCTCTCGAGAATGCGCTTTCGTTGCTCCGCGACCTCCGCCAGATAGTCCTCCAAGGCGCTGTTCGGCTTCAGCCGTTCGACCTCGGCCTCCAGTTCCGAGTTGCGTTTTTCCAACTCGACGATACGCGCGCTCTGCGCCAGAAGCGTCGCGCTTTGCTGGTCGACATTGGCTTGCAGCGTCGCGACCTGCCGTCGCGCGTCGTCCCGCTCCGCCACGACGCCGTCGAATTCGCGCTTCGGCGCCTGATTGGGGTCGTGCAACTGAGAGGCGAAGAAGGCGAGCAGGATCATGACGATGAACAGGAAGCTGACCGTCATGTCCGTCATCGAGACGAACGCCGATTCCTCCTCCTCCTCGCGGCCGATGCGTCGTAGCGCGCCTCGCATCAGCTTGCCCGCTTACGACTTTGCGGCGCGAATTCCTCCGCCTGTTCGACGATCGCCCTGAGCGTATCGAGCGCCGGGCTCAGCGCGTCCTGCATGTCGCGGACGTGTACGAACAAGCCGCCCACGGCCCGGTCGACGTTCGCCGTATAGGCGTCGAAAGCCCGGCCCAGTTTCTTGTCGATGTCGTCGAGCTTTTCGCCTTGACCCCGCATTTTGCCGAGCATTTCGCTCACCGTTTGCAACGAGGTCTCGATCGCGCGGCGCTGACCGCCCAACACCTCCTGGGCCGAGGTCAGCGTATGCGCGGCGCTCGCGGCGGTCGAATTCGCCGCCTGAGTGACGGTCTTCGCAGCGCCGTCGGTCGCCTGGGACAGCTGACGCAGCGCCGCCTCGATGCGGTCGGTCGTCGCCCGGATGGGATCGGCCGCGGCGACGAGGCTTTGCGAGGCGCCGCGGAACGTTCCCGCGGCCTGCTCGGAGGCTTGCGCGCCGGCTCGGACGCCATCGGAAGCGCGCCGCATGCCGGACGCGCTCTCGGCGAGGCTGGCAGTTATGGCGCCGAGATGTTCCTGGATGCCGGCCAAAGGCGTGAGCAGGCGATCCGCCTTTTGCATGACCTCCATCGTCGTCTGGCCGAGCGCGCCGACGAGCGCCTTGCCTGCGCCGGTGATGACCAGCGAAGTCTCCGCGCCGGTTTTGCTCATTTGCCGGCCGACGCTGGCCGCGCCGTCGCGGGTCGCGCCTTCCAACTCGTGGCTGAATTTTCGCGCCGCTTCGCTCATCTGGGCGGCCGCGGCGCTCATGGCGCGCGCGCCCTCACCGGTATTGTCCCTGATGCCGGCGAGGGTTTGGTTCATGACCGCGAGCAATTGCTCTGCGCCCTTGGCGAACACGCCGCTCGTCGTGTCCGCGGTCACGCCCATCCCGGCGCGCAGGTCGTCCGCCGACCGCGCGAGGCGGCCGACCACGGCGTCCAGTTCGGTTCCGACCTTGCCGGAGCTTAGGTCCATCCGCGCGGAAATTCTTGCGATGCGGTCTCCGGCCTGAACCAACTTGTCGCTCGCCTGCGTCAGCGCCTGACCCACGTCCTGCGAAAAGCGGGTGGTGAGGTCGTCGACCATCGCGCCCACGCCGTCCGCGCCGGCTTTGCCGACCCGATCCATCAGCGGCCCGATGGCCGTGTTGATCGAGTTGGAAATCGCCTTCGGCAGTTCGTCTCGCAACGGACGGCTGAGCTCGGCGACCAGTTCGACGCGGAAGGCGCGAAAATGCTCGCGTTGTTCGCGCGTCGCGGCCAGTTGCTCGACCGCCAGGGCTTCCAGACTGAGGAAACTCAGCCGCCGCTCGATCGCGCCGCACAGGACGTGCACCGCGTGGTCGACCGACGACGCGCCGACGCGCAGCACGACGGTGAAAATGATCGAGCAGAACAAGCCCGTCAGCGACATCGTGAACTTCGCCGACGCGATCGTCAGCAGATCGCGCAACGACGCTTGCACTTTGTCCGCCGTCAAATCCATCGCGTGCAGCGCGGCGATGAGGCCGAGAAAGGTCAGGAACAGGCCGACGGTGACGAACAGGCCCGGCACGATGCGCCAGAAGGCGGGAACGAAACCGAGGTCTTCGACATTGAAGAAAGTCGAGGGCCGCACGGCGTTGCTCCAAAGCACGCCGCCGCCGGTTTCGTAGGCGACGAGCGTCTTTCGGTACTCTCGCCAGGCCGTCGCCACGCTTTGCCGCGCAGGAGTGTTCGCCTCGTTCTCGGTCCGGCCGTCGAGCTTGGCGATGGCGGCGCTGAGCGCGCGCGCATCGGGCGCCTCCGCGATCATCTGCGTCAGCCAGCGCAGCGCCGCGCGGCGGGAAGCAATGGCAACGCCGAATACGACGATGTTGATCAGCAACGCGGCGAGCAACGCCAGCGTCACCAGTCCCGGCGCCGCTTCGGTCGTCAGCAATGCCGCGATGTCGAGAATGAACGTCTTGACGGCTACGCCGATGCCCTTGAGGAAATCCATGAGACCCAATGTCGCTCTGACCAACCCTGCCCGGAAGACTGCGGCAAAGGGCGCCGATCCTCGCTCTCCCATAGGCAGGGAAACGCGTTAACGAGCTTCGAATTTTCTCTGCCCGGCGAAAAAAAAGCCGCTTCGGCGCCAGATCACGCCGTCGCTCCAGGTCAGCGTCAGGCCATCGGGCGAAAGTCGGCCGATCTTACGGAAGCAGGCCACGGAATCGGCGCCGAGAACCTGACCGCGAAACAGGCCGCCATATTCGTTCACGCAGTCGGCCTCGCCCCCTTTCACGACGAGGCTCGGATTGGCGTCGGTGAGGCGACAGCCGTAGGCGCAAACGTAATCGCCATCGAGCCGGGAGACCGTTTGCGCCACTGCTGCCGAAGCGAGACCCGCGCCGAGCGACAACGCGAAAGCCGCGCCCTGGAACCTGAACATCGAGACGCGCCGCTCCCGCCGGGTACATCCCTCCCCAGATTATCGCGCCCGCGGGCTTGCGCAAGACCGACGGTCTTCCCCTATCCCGCCAAGCGCCATTTGGCCGCTGTCCGAGGCGAAGCTCGTTGTTTCGCCTCCGCGCGACACACACTACAAGAATTCGGACACCGGCCACGGGAGACGCAGATGGCAAGAATTCACGCCAATGGCATCGAAATCGAATGGGATCATTTCGGCGCCGCGGGGGCGCCGGCGATCTTGCTGATCGCGGGCCTCGGCACGCAGATGATCCGCTGGGCGGCGCCGTTTTGCGAGAGCCTCGCGGCGCGCGGATTTCGCGTCGTACGTTTCGACAACCGGGATGCCGGACTGTCCACGCATTTTTCCGAATTTGCGCTGCCCGAAATGGGCGAAGTGCTCGCCGCTTTCGCTCGGGGCGAACGGCCAAAAATTCCCTACCTTCTCGGCGATATGGCGCGGGACGCGGTGGGGTTGCTTGATGCGTTGGGCATCGACGCAGCGCATGTCGTCGGCCGCTCGATGGGCGGCATGATCGGTCAGTTGGTCGCCGCCGAATATCCCGAGCGCGTGCTTTCGCTGACGTCGATCATGTCGACCTCGGGCAACCCGAACCTGCCGCAGAGTGCGCCGGAGGCCATGGCGGCGATGCGCGCGCCCGCCCCCGATCCGGCGACGGACGAGGCCGGGTTCCTCGCCCACGCCTTACGCGTCGCCCGCGCCAACGCCGGAACGCGATTTGGGTTCGACGAGGACTTCATCCGCGCCCAGGCGCTGACCGAGGCGCGGCGCGCTTTCGATCCCGCCGGCGCCGGCCGCCAGCACCTCGCCGTCGCCTTCGATGGCGACCGGCGCGAGCGTCTGCGGCGGATCGTCGCGCCGACTCTGGCGATTCACGGCGACGAGGATCGATTGCTGCCCTGGCCCGCCGGCGAGGATACAGCGGCGAACATTCCCGGCGCTGCGTTCACGAAAATTCCGGGCATGGGTCACGAGATCCCGCCCGGGCTGTATGAGCAATTGGTCGCATTGATCGCCGCGCACGCTGGCGCGCCCGGCGGATAAATCAGGCGACCCTCAGTCCTCGGCGTCGGCCGCGGCCGGCGTCGCGGAGCGGCGCGCAAAAGTCGGACGCAACAGGAACATCGGCACGTGGTCGCCCAGACCCACGGTGCGCTCGTCGCGGGCGTCGTCCTTGGCGTGCAGCCGAGACGGCGCCGGGCGAGGTGGGGCCGGGCGCGCGGCGACGGGCCGGGGCGCTTCGGCGCGTTGCGGCGGAGCCTCGGCGCGTTGCGGCGCCTCGCTTCTGTGGGGGGCCGCAGCGCGCGGCGCCTCTTCCCTGCGCGGCGCTTCGTTTCGTCGTCCGGAGCGCTCCTCGGCGCGTTCCTTGAACCTTCCGCCGCGCGCGGTCCGCGCTTCCGAGCGTTCCCCCTTGCCGCGAACGCGTTCGCGATCGTGGGCAACGGCCGCCGGCGCCGCCGCTTCGACTTCGTCGCTGTCCACCGGGCTTTCCTCGTAGGTCAGCTTGTTGCCGATCAGCTTCTCGATCTCGTCGATCGCCTTCTGGTCGGCGCGGGTGACGATCGTCTGCGCGACGCCGCTCTTGCCTGCACGGCCGGTGCGGCCGATGCGGTGGACATAATCCTCGGAATGGTGCGGAGCATCATAGTTGATGACGTGGCTGACGTCAGGGATGTCGAGCCCGCGGGCCGCGACGTCCGAGCAGACGAGCAACTGGATCTGATCGTTGCGGAACGAGTCGAGCGCGGCCATGCGGGCGCGTTGATCGAGATCGCCATGCAGCGCGCCGACCGAGAAGCCGTGCTTCTCCAGCGAGCGATAGACGATCTGCACGTCGCGCTTGCGGTTGCAGAAGATGATGGCGTTCTTGAAGCCCTCGGCGCTGCGGACCAGATGCCGCAGCGTGGCGCGCTTCGCCTCCGGGGTGATGCCCGACTTCACCAGCGTCTGGGTGATGTTGGTCGCCGTGGAAGCCGGCCGCGAGACTTCGACGCGAACCGGGTTCTGCAGGAATTGCTCGGTGAGCCGGGTGATTTCCGGCGGCATGGTCGCGGAGAAGAACAACGTCTGCCGGGTGAAGGGGACCAGCTTGCAGATGCGTTCGATGTCGGGGATGAAGCCCATGTCGAGCATCCGGTCGGCTTCGTCGATCACCAGGATTTCGATGGCGTTGAGCAGGATTTTTCCGCGCTCGGAGAAGTCCAGCAGTCGGCCCGGCGTGGCGATCAGCACGTCGGCGCCGCGCATGATCTTGGCTTCCTGATCGCCAAACGAAACGCCGCCGATCAGCAGCGCGACATTGAGTTTGTGATTGACGCCGTATCTGACGAACGCCTCTTCGACCTGGGCGGCGAGTTCGCGCGTTGGCTCGAGGATAAGGGTTCGCGGCATCCGCGCCCGGGCGCGGCCTTTTTCGAGCAGGGACAACATCGGCAGCGTGAAAGCGGCGGTCTTGCCGGTGCCGGTCTGAGCAATGCCGAGGACGTCGCGCCCCTGCAGCGCGTAGGGAATGGCCTGGGCCTGGATGGGCGTCGGCGTGTCGTAGCCGGACGCCTCGACGGCTTTGAGCACTTTCTCGCTCAGGCCGAGTTCATCAAATTTCATTATATCTCACATCAGTGGCGGAGGTTTGGCGTTCGGTGCGCCTTTACGGGGCGAGGCGCTTCGGCCTCTTTTTCGCGCGGTCCCGAGTATCCATGCCGCGCTGGGCCAAGGCGGAATGATCCGCCTCGCGAATGGCCGTATAGGCTCATTCACCCGAAAGTCAACGATTTAAAGCCGGGACGCCCGGGCGGATCGCGTCCTCGCGGCAGGTCATTTCGTCGCTCCCCGGCGCCGCTTTGCCGGGCGGAGGCAGAAAAAAACGGCCCCGCCGAGGGGCGGGGCCGCGCAATGTCAAGAGAAAGCGCCAGATCACATCTGGGTCAGCGAGCCGTGGCCCTTCGGTGTCGTCATGCCATCGCAAGTGCCCTTGGCGACATATTTCCAGGCGTGCGCGTCGTAATCGATCGTCGAGGTGCCCGCGCAGGACGTGCCGGCGCCGGCGGCGCAATCGTTCTTGCCGGCCAGCGCGACGCCGTAGCACTTGTCGGCGCCGGGCTGAGCCGGGGCAGGGCCGGCCTTGGCGGCGGTGGCGACGGCGAGGGCGCCAGCGAGCGATCCGGCGAGGGCGAGAGCGGTGAAAGCGATCTTGGCCGACATGAGAGTTTCCTTGTAAAGTCAAAGCGATGGAGTTGAGCGCCGGCCTCCCGCCGCGCCCGCCGACCGAAGCTCTCGGCCTTGCCATGGGTATTCGCCCCGCCGCGGCGAACGTTACGCCGGGTTGGCGATCACGAAATCGTGATCGCAACGCGCGACTTGCCCTTTGACCCCGCTTCGGGTCATCTGGACAGCGCGCGCGCGCCGCTCTGTCCACGCGATTCGTAGCGTTTCTTCATCCTCGAGTGCGAACCTAACCATGCGCCTTTCCCGCTATTTCCTGCCCATCCTCAAGGAAAACCCCAAGGAAGCCGAGATCGTCTCGCATCGGTTGATGCTGCGCGCCGGCATGATCCGTCAGGAGGCGGCGGGCATTTACGCCTGGCTGCCGCTGGGGCTCAGGGTGCTGAAGAAAATCGAGACCATCGTCCGCGAGGAGCAGAACCGCGCCGGAGCGATCGAATTGCTGATGCCCACCATCCAATCCGCCGACCTTTGGCGCGAATCCGGCCGTTACGACGATTACGGGAAAGAGATGTTGCGCATAAAAGACCGGCACGAGCGCGACATGCTGTTCGGGCCGACGAACGAGGAAATGATCACCGGGATTTTTCGCGCCAACGTCCGCTCCTACAAGGATCTGCCGCTCAATCTCTACCACATCCAGTGGAAGTTCCGCGACGAGGTCAGGCCGCGCTTCGGCGTCATGCGCTCGCGCGAGTTCCTTATGAAGGACGCCTATTCCTTCGATCTCGACGCGGCCGGCGCGCGCCATTCCTACAACAAGATGTTCACCGCCTATCTGCGCACCTTCGCGCGGCTCGGCCTGACCGCGATCCCGATGGTCGCCGACACCGGGCCGATCGGCGGCGATCTCAGTCACGAATTCATCATCCTGGCTTCGACGGGCGAGAGCGAAGTGTTCTGCCACCGCGACTTCCTGAGCCTCGCGCCGCCGCCCGCGACGATCGATTTCGACAGCGTAGAGGCGATGCAGGGCGTGTTCGACACATGGACCCACGCCTACGCCGCGACCTCGGAAAAGCACGATTCCGACAGGTTCGCCGAGATCGACGAATCCGACCGCATTTCCGCGCGAGGGATCGAGGTCGGGCACATCTTCTATTTCGGAACCAAGTATTCGCTGCCGATGAAGGCGGTGGTCAACGGTCCCGACGGCCGGGAACATCCCGTCCACATGGGATCCTATGGCATCGGCCCGAGCCGCCTCGCCGCAGCGCTGATCGAGGCCAACCACGACGATGCGGGCATGATCTGGCCAGACGCCGTCGCCCCGTTCGACGTCGGCGTGATCAACCTGAAGGTCGGCGATTCCGCCTGCGACGGCGCCTGCCAGAAAGCGATCCGCGCGCTGGAGGCCGCCGGCCGGGAGACGCTTTACGACGACCGCGACGAGCGCGCCGGCGGAAAATTCGCGACGATGGATTTGATTGGCCTGCCGTATCAGTTGATCGTCGGCCCGAAGGCGCTCGCCGAGGGCAAGGTCGAGATCAAGACGCGCCGCACAGGGGCCCGCGAACTCGTCGGCCTGGATGCGGCGATAGCGCGGCTGGCGGGGAAGGCTTGATGCAAATCGACTCCTGTCATTCCCGCGCACGCGGGAATCCAGAGGGGACACGACGTGCGGCGGCTCTGGATCCCCGCTTTCGCGGGGATGACAAGTCCGCATGACCGCGTCTGCATCGACCCGCCCTTTCGCGCCGTTCGAATGGATGATCGCGCTGCGCTATCTGCGCGCCCGTCGCGCCCATGGCTCTGTCTCCGTCATCGCCGGCTTTTCCTTTGCCGGCATCGCGCTCGGCGTCGCGGCGCTGATTGTCGTCATGTCGGTCATGAACGGCTTCCGTCACGACCTGATGGACAAGATGATCGGCCTCAACGGCCACATGTTCCTGCAAGGCGTCGAGACGCCTCTGACCGACTACGAGGCGGTGACCGACCGCGTCGGCAAGGTCCCGGGCGTCACGCTGGCGCTGCCTCTGGTCGAGGGCCAGGCTTTCGCCTCCACCGCCTATGGCTCGAACGGCGTGCTGGTGCGCGGCATTCGCGGCGACGACCTGAAGCGCCTGCCCGGCGTCGGCCAGCACATTGTCGAAGGCACGCTCGACGGCTTCGACGATGCGGACAAAATCTCCATCGGCGCCAAGCTCGCCGAGCACCTGAGCGTGCGCGTCGGCGACAAGGTCACCCTTATCGCGCCGCATGGCGCGCAAACCCCGTTCGGCGTCACGCCGCGGATGAAGACCTACGAAGTCGGCTCGATCTTCCAGATCGGCATGGCGACCTTCGACGGCTCGTTCATCTTCGTGCCGCTCCCCGAGGCGCAGGCGTTCTTCAACACCAACGGCGCCGCCAACGTCATCGAGGTCTATGTCGCCGACCCCGACCACATGGATTTTATGCGCGACGAGATCGCCAAGGTGCAGCAGAGGCCGATGATCGACACCGACTGGCGCCAGCAGAACAAGAGTTTCTTCGACGTGCTGGCGGTGGAAGCCAACGTGATGTTCGCCATCCTCACCCTGATCGTGCTGGTCGCGGCGCTCAACATCATTTCCGGCATGATCATGCTGGTGCAAGATAAAGCCTCGGCGATCGCCGTGCTGCGCACCATGGGGGCGACGCGGGGCGCGATCCAACGCATCTTCCTCATCACCGGCGCGACGATCGGAGTCGGCGGCACGCTGTGCGGCCTCGTGCTCGGGCTGCTCATCGCCCACAATGTCGAGGCGATCCGCAAGGGTCTTTCCTGGGCCTTGGGGGTGAACCTGTTCCCCTCCGAATTCTATTTCCTCTCGCAACTGCCCTCTCGCGTAGATACTTCGGATGTTTTGGCGGTGGCGGTCATGGCTTTGTTCCTGTCGGTGGCGGCGACCATCTATCCGTCGTGGCGCGCGGCGCGGCTCGATCCGGTCGAGGCGCTGCGCTATGAATGAGGCGCCCCCGTCGCCGTCGCTGTGGCTGGAAAACATCGAGCGCCGCTATGGGCGCGGCGAAACCATCATCGACGTGCTCACCGGCGCCGATCTCGCGATGTGGCCGGGCGAGTCGGTGGCGCTGATCGCCCCCTCGGGCGCCGGCAAATCGACGCTGCTGCACATGGCGGGCCTGCTGGAGACCCCCGATTCCGGCGAAGTCCACATCGGCGGCCGCGCCACCAGCGGCCTCAACGATTCCGAACGCACCGCCATCCGCCGCACCGAAATCGGTTTCGTCTACCAGTTCCACCACCTGCTGCCCGAATTCTCAGCGCTGGAAAACATCGTCCTGCCGCAGATGATTCTCGGCCTCGGCCGCGCCGAATCGGCCAAGCGCGCCACGGAACTGCTGGATTTTTTGGGCCTCGCCGCCCGAGTAAACCACCGCCCGGCGGAGCTATCCGGCGGCGAACAACAGCGCGTGGCGATAGCCCGAGCGCTGGCCAACGCCCCGCGGGTGCTGCTGGCGGACGAACCGACGGGGAATTTGGACCCGAAGACCGCCGACTTGGTGTTCGACACTCTGTCGGCGCTGGTGAGGGCGAGCCATGTGGCGGCGCTGATCGCGACGCATAATCTAGATTTGGCGGGGCGGATGGATAGGAGGGTGACGATTAGGGAGGGGAGGGTGGTGGAGGTGTGAGGGAGCTACTCCTTTGCAATCGCATCCACGCTTGTCAGCCCCACGAGCTTCAAAATCGATTCCTCGCCCACCGCACTGAGCGCTTTCATCCCCGCCTCGTAAATGAGTTGCCCTGGCGGCGCCGCGCCATCTCGATGTTCCGGGTAGGCGGCCATATATTTTTTCCCGCTACCGGGAAAAGCGGCGACCAGCGCGCCGCTGGCGACGTCATAGTGCCTCCAGTTAACCCAATCTGAGTCCGGCTTCCCTAAAAGGCGATTGTGAGTGGCCACTGACGCTTCGCAGAGGTGATTGCCTGAATCCCCATAAACCGCGAAGGTCGCTCGCCCCTTCCAAGCAACCAAAGCGAGGTCTCCTACAACAACACCGAAATTTTTAAGTCGCGCGCCGTCGTAGACGAGGTAGGGAACGTACCTCGCGTCGGGATAGGAGGATTGGTCATCGTCGACAAAACCCATGCGGTGGTAGGAAGTCGCCGAAACGTAGAAAGCGCTCGGCTTGCCGTCAGCGCCGGTCTGTATGGCAGGCTGCCCACAGGCACCCTTGTTGTCTTTCGGATTGAACTGGATGGCGCAAGGGCGACCCCCGTCCTTCTTGCCCGAAATGCCGACGAATTTGACACATTCGCCCGTCGAACAGGCCGGAAATCCCGCGTCACGTAATCTCCTATAGTCCGCGAGACAATTGACTGAGCCCTGGCCCTTTAAGGCATTGGGCGGATACTTGTCTTTGAGCGTCCCTCCGACCGCTTCAAGAATATCGACGCCACTACAAATGTGATCGAGCGCGCCGCCGCTAGCGAGCGAACCGAGCGCGCCATCAACGCTGTACGCGTTCGGTGCGCCGTCGATATCGACCTGAAGCCCCGTCCTGTAAGTGACAACGCGCTGCCGTAACGTTGGCGGGGTAATTACCCACCCCTATTTTGAGATCTGAATTTTTAGCTCGGGGAACGGGCTGGGTGCGTGATTTCGCTATTGCCAAGACCGATAGGGTCTGAATCCATGGCGGCATGGATCGAAGTGATTTGCA
>Ga0302319_10014470_pt1 | contig 14709 bp, 12 predicted proteins | sample Bog_T0_2_FD_203319 | JGI IMG/M metagenome (GOLD analysis project Ga0302319, IMG submission 203319) | Peat permafrost microbial communities from Stordalen Mire near Abisko, Sweden - Bog_T0_2 | ecosystem: Environmental > Terrestrial > Soil > Wetlands > Peat | place: Sweden: Abisko, Stordalen Mire... | reverse complement strand
TTCCCTCCGCCAGGGATGGACAACCAGCGTCAGTCGTATCAACATCAACCAACCATCCAGACCGACTCTGAGGGTGGCTCGAAAAGGTGAATCCGATCAATTGCAGAGCGTATGAAGCACGTAGATCATGAGCACACCGGCAATTTGGGCAAAGCCACTCCTCCTGGGGCTGGGCACGCTTGTTGCGGAGGTGAAGCGGCCGGCGTCGGTACTGCCGGGGCGGCGTATTTTTGTCCTATGTGCCCCGGGATCGAGTCAGACTCCTCTGGGAGCTGTCCCAAGTGCGGGATGACGCTTGAGCGCAATCCGGCGGTGCCCGCCAAGAAGGGCGTCATCTACACCTGCCCGATGCACCCGCAAATCGAGCAAGATCGACCCGGTGCCTGTCCGATCTGCGGAATGGCCCTTGAACCCAAGTTGGCAAGTGCGGACGAAACGGAATCAGGGGATTCCGAACTGCGCGATATGAGCCGGCGCTTTTGGGTCGGTGCCAGCCTGGCGTTGCCGGTCTTTGTTCTCGCGATGGGTCATCTTCTGCCCGCGTTCGCAGCCATAGCCAACGGAACCGTCAGCCGATGGGTTCAGTTCGTTCTTTCCATCCCCGTGGTCTGGTGGGCCGGCTGGCCATTCTACGTTCGCGGGATGCGGTCGATCCGCAACGGGCATTGGAATATGTTCACTTTGATCGCCCTCGGGGTCGGCGCGGCCTGGATTTACAGCACCGTCGCCTTTTTCCTGCCCGGCGCGTTTCCGCCGGACATGCGGTCGCACGGCGGTATGGTGGACATCTATTTCGAAGCAGCCGCCGTCATCGTGGTCCTGGTGCTTCTTGGGCAGGTGCTGGAACTGCGCGCCCGAGCGCATACGTCCAGCGCCATCAGGGCCCTCCTGAATCTTGTCCCGCCAACGGCGATCCGGGTTGCGGACACGGGCGACACCGAGATCGCGCTGGCGGAAGTGAAAATAGGCGACCGGCTGCGCGTGCGCCCGGGCGGGAAGATTCCGGTGGACGGCCTCTTGGAGGAAGGCGGATCGTCGGTCGATGAATCCATGATCACCGGCGAATCCCTGCCCGTGGAGAAAAAGGCGGGGGACCGAGTGACGGGAGGCACAGTTAATGGAACGGGAGGGTTCATTTTCCGCGCCGACAAAGTGGGTACGGATTCGCTGCTTTCCCGCATTGTACAAATGGTCGCCGAAGCGCAGCGCAGCCGCGCCCCCATCCAGGGTCTGGCCGACAAGGTTGCGGCGATCTTTGTGCCCTCAGTGGTCGGCATCGCTGCGATCACGTTTCTGTTGTGGTATTTCTTCGGCCCAGAGCCGCGTTTGGCCTATGGTCTCGTCAACGCGGTCGCAGTCCTCATCATCGCGTGTCCCTGCGCCTTGGGTTTGGCGACGCCCATGGCGATCATGGTCGGCGTAGGGCGCGGCGCGCAGGCGGGCGTTCTTGTGAAAAACGCCGAGGCGCTCGAACACCTTGGCAAGGTCGACTGGCTGGTCGTGGATAAAACCGGGACGCTGACGGAGGGAAAACCGCAGCTCACGGATGTCTTGCCGGCGGCCGGCTTCGGTGAAGCTGCTTTGCTTGAAATGGCGGCCACTCTTGAACGGTTGTCGGAGCATCCGCTCGCCGCCGCGGTCGTGCGCGGTGCGGAAGCCAAAGGCATCCCTCTGGGCGAGGTTGCCAATTTTCGGTCCGTGACCGCTGGCGGTATTGCTGGACTGGTGGCGGGAAAACCCGTTTTGGTCGGCAACGCGAAGTTTCTCGCGGACGAGGGCGTTGCCATGGATGCAGCCCTTCAAGAGGCTGGGGCCAAGCTTCAGGCCAACGCCAAGACCGTCCTGTATGTGGCCCTGGACGGAAAAATGAGCGGCCTGCTCGCGGTGGCAGATCCCATCAAGGACTCCACCGCCGAAGCCATTGAATTGCTTCATGAACTCGGGGTAAAGCTTTTCATGGCCACGGGAGACAACCAACGCACCGGCGAAGCGGTAGCGCGCAAACTTGAAATCGACCAATTTGAGGCTGGGGTTGAACCGGCGGGCAAAGTCGCGAAGGTCAACGCGCTCAAACAAGCTGGTGGGGTCGTCGCGATGGCCGGCGACGGGATCAACGATGCACCTGCCCTCGCCGCAGCCGATGTCGGGATTGCGATGGGAACCGGAACTGACGTTGCCATGGAGAGCGCGGGTGTGACGCTCATCAAGGGCGATTTGCGGGGAATCGCGAAGGCGATCCGGCTTTCCCGTGCGACCACACGCAATATCCGGCAGAATCTCTTCTTCGCCTTCGTGTACAACGCCCTCGGTATCCCGATTGCGGCCGGCATTCTTTATCCATTTTTCGGCGTGCTGCTAAGTCCGATGATCGCCGGAGCTGCGATGAGCCTCAGTTCCGTGTCCGTCATCACCAATGCGCTGCGTTTGCGCCGGATTCGTCTATAACTCGGATTATGCCACTCGGGCGGCGGCGAGCGCCGGAAATGTGAGCCGCCCGAAAGATCGCATCGGCTTTGACTGGCGAAAGCTTGGAGTAATGCTCGAACCACCAGAGGAAAATGGAAAATACGCGCCCACGGTGAACTGAACCACGGCACGAGGCTACGCTTGGCACTTGATGTGCGCTTGGATCTCTCCGTTAAACGGCGATTCTCGAACAAAAAAACGAGGCCGGAATTTTTGTATTCCGTAGTGAAATGGCTGCCCAAGGAGGGATGAGAGACAAAATATTACGGGTGTCGATGCCCTTCGAAAAGGAGAGGAGTTCGACGAGAAAATCGAGGGTAGGCCTGCGTCAAAAGCGCCTGTTATTTGGGAACGCTAAGGACCCTTGGGAGGTGGTTCTGAAGGTTCGTTCATGGGCCTTGCAAATGAAAGAGGGTAGGGTCCGCTCATGCGCAGAAATATCTAGAAGGGAGGGTATTACGCGAGCCAGAGTCTCTCAGCTCTGGCCGCTGTCTGAAATCACGAAGGAGCAGGCCGACGACGCTCTAACAAAGAGCAAGGGAACTGGTATTAGCCTTAGAAGGTTAATCAGGATTTCAAGGAATCCAGATCGGAAATGCGATGGCCTAGGAGCGGAAAATATGGCTTCAGGGTAACTAAATGGAAGAGACCGAGCTGCCTCAATTGAGTCACTATGACGCGGCCCATTTAGTTTCTTTTAGTTACCCCGCCGCCGGGCCGCTCAAAAGAAGCGGGATATCCTCAGGCGCCCATTAGTGACCAACTGGATCACGATAACGCCCGCAACGCACGCCGGCAAAGAATCGCCAGCGGTAAACTGGCATATCGCAAAAACGGGCTCCCGGAATGAATGTACTTCGCGGTCAGCTTGGATGGATGCGCTGCGGTTTTACCTTGGTTCATGCAACTCGGGATGAAACTATCGGGGCGCTATTAATGCGTTAAACCATGTCTGGAATAAGATCTCACAATTTCAGGGAGGGTGATCGAAGCGAATACCTAGCCGTTTACTTGCTATCGCGAGTCGGGCTTGTGACTCAGGTGCCGCGGCAGGAGGACATAGGCTTCGATCTGATTTGCAACGTCGCGGACCAGGAATCTGATCTTCTGAGCTTCAACCACCATTATGCTGTTACCCTGAAGTCGGACTCAACTCCAACGGTGGAGCTTGTTCCTCCCATTTCAAAGAAGGATGATCGCTCCTACACTTCCCATTACGAATGGCTGTTCAGGCTGGAACTGCCGCTCTTCCTTGGCGTGGTGGATAAGGAGAGTCAAAAAATCTCTCTCTATTCGATGTTGCCAGCTTGGTTTGTTTTCCACGAAATTAGGCCGGACGAGATTGGTATCATTGAATTTGTCCCTTACAACGGAGGGGAAGAAACAAGATCCGTCGGCCGTCCTGTTGATCAAGGGCCGGATGCGCGGGCCGCAGGACGAAAACGATTCACCGTCGATCTTGGATATCCGATAATGGTGTTGGATCCCGCGGACCTCAGAAACAACGAACTCTTGGCCTGCAAAAAGAAGTCGCTTCGAAAGGCTATTGAACTGGGGGGGCATAATTCCCAATTGGCTAAAATGGGTACGCCATACCATTGGTGGTTCAACCTCACACTAAAGGGCGGATTCGTTGCCGGACAAAGCAATCCTGATGGGCTTAACGGCGGAGTCGCTTGGGAGGTTGGTTCATTTCGGAATGTGGGGCAACTTGCCCGTAATATGGCTGGCCTTGGTCCTGGGCTGATGGCATCAGCTTTGCTCTTCAAGGCGCAAGGCAGACTGGATTTGCTGGGCGCAATAAAACCGGCGCTGCTCTTGCTCCCCGAAGGGGTTGTTCCGCCCGAGATTAAGGAAGAACTACCTGAAATATTCGCGGCCTGAAGTTGCACCATAAGGGCTGCGACGGTCCTTTCGTGAGGTTCCGATACGGATGGGCGCGTTGCTACCAGTTCAATCAACGCAATATGCTCCAACCGCGGCTATTTGACGGCTACAGTCTTATATTCTCCTACAATGGCAGCTATGAAACACGAAATTAAACTACGGGTACGATCGAGTCCCGATCTTGTTAGACCGCCGGTGAGGGCCGGCGAACTGACTTTGAAATCTCTCCGGAAGGCCTTTGAAAAGGCGGAGCATTCAAGCGAGAGCCGGCTGACCAAGCTTAAGGAGCGCAGGTGCGTTGGAATTGTATCTAGCGCTGTGAAGGAATTTTGCCGAAAGGAGAATCTCAATGTTGCGGTAGGCGCGAAACCAAATGACGTCCCTTCCATCGAACCCCGTTCTCGATTCAAATATTCCAGCCCAGAATCCGGAACGCTACTGGAGCAAGTGGATGAACTGCGCAAAGGAGAGAGTTTGGCCATAGCCTCGGTCTCCAGGAAAGGTGCATTGGTTGGATATGGCGTAGCCATAATCGGCAAGGATGGGACGAAGATTGACATCATCGACGTGGAGTTGGATGCGCGACGACGATCCGGACTTTCGCTTGATATCATGATCGGGGATGAATCGTTCTCCATTGGCGTCGGGCATGTCGTGGTTCACGCGCTGCTGAAATATTGCAGCCCTCCGTTTCATACGGACGCGACGAACGAACACTCGAGGTTCATTTTTAAATCGCTCGGATTCTCTACCGCGACATATGCGAACGGGAATCCATGCCTACTGGAGCTGAGAACTTCGAAAGTAGATTGAGCGAGCCGGACTGATCACAAACAGACAGAAGCAGTTTCTATTGTCTCGCCTAAAAAAGACGCGAATGCCCGCGAACTCACCAGATGCTGACTCTGACTCCGTCCAAGGGAAAATGGTTTGCAGCGCATGCATCGGCGACGGATACCTAAGACAGGAAGTCGAGAGATCAGGCGCCGAAGAATGTTGCGACTACTGCGAGAATGACGGGAAGTGCTGGAATGTTGGGGTGCTCGCGGACCGAATTGAAAAGGCATTTGAGCAGCATTTTGAACGCACTCCGGAGAATCCGGATGCCTTGGAAGAAGCGATGAGTCATGACCCGGACAGCAGCTACGGATGGGAACGTAGAGGAGTTGAAAGCAAATATGCCATCACAGATGCTGTTTCAATATCTGAGCTACTTGCCGAGGATATCCGCGAAATATTAAGTGATCGCCATTATGATCGGCATGCTGCGGAAGCAAATGAGGAGCAGGAATTTGACCCGGAAGCTTATTACGAAGAAAAGAAGAGTACCGGCGCAGAATATCAGGAAGCCTGGGCCAAATTTGAAAAGTGCGTGCGAGAGGAGTCGCGCTACTTCGCTCCAGTTGTTCAAGCTACCCGGGTAAGCACAGCGGAGTAATCGTCGACTATGCCAATGTCTTCGCGTCGCTAGAAAGGGCTCTGGCGATCTACGGGGCAGGGAAGGACGGCAAAGCTCCGGTCAAAGACAAACAGAAGCTAGTAGCCGAGCTGCGCAGCGAGGTTAAGATCGCTACGGCCTATTGTCTAAAAAGGGGAGTTAATCTGGGAGAGATCGAGGTGACTCCCGCGGGCAGCTTTGACCGATTGCAGAGGCTCGACGACGCGGTCAACAGCTTAATCTCCCCTGATGCGGAGAGGAGGGTGTTCTTGGGCCACGAGCGCCTGGTAAAGGTACTTTATGGCGCGGTAAAGCCAGACCCGGTGGCTCTAGAGTTTGCCGGACGGGTAGCATGTCTCATGGCGATTGCAGATGCCATCCGGACAAAGTTGAATCCGAATCCGGCAGACATATCGGAAATCATGGGAGGCATCGGCGAGGTTCTTGATGCCTCGATTGTCGAATCGATGCCGAATCCGACAGAGTATCGCGAGTGGCTGAATCGGAAATGGTCGCGAATCAGCGAGTGGCCGCGCAACGGCTGCGCCTAATCGGACGGTTCCATGTCCACTGCAACTGAAGGTCCCGATGTCGACACCACGCGTTCTTTGACGTGCATCATTTACGCGCGTGTCTCTACCGACGAACAGGCTGACCGCGATTTCTCATCCATCGATGCGCAGCTCGCGGCGTGCCGAAGGAAGGCTGAGGCAAACGGCTGGAGGATCGTTCAAGAGTATAGGGAGGAGGCGTCTGGGAAAAATCTCCGGAGGCCGGGCATGGAGGGGCTGATAGCCACTTTGAAGCGCACGCGCATCGACGTGGTTATCGCCACCCGCCTCGACCGCCTCTCTCGAGACACGGTGGACACGGAGTACCTCATAAACCTATGCCGAAACAGAGAAGCCGAGCTCGTTCTATTGCAGCAGCCGCTCGACGAGGCGACTGCGACCGGACGGATGGGAAGAAGAATGAACTCGGTGTTCAACCAGTTCGAGCGAGAGATGATCAGTGACCGGGTGTGCTTTAAGCGGGGTGAGCTCATTCGGAATGGCATGCGTCCGGGAGGGTGGACGCCCCCTGGCTACAATCTTCTCGATGCGCACACGTACACGCTGGATGAAAAGGACGCACCAATGGTCCTGCAGGTGTTTGAACAGGCGGCTGTGGGCAGGCGCATTTGCGATATTGCAGTTTGGCTTCGGTCGAATGGCTTCATCGTAAGGCCGCGCGTCATCCAACGGCGAAGCGGGAAGGCAGCGATCGGCGGCAAGCCTTACACGTGGGACCAGATCAAGGCGATCATAAGGAACCCCATCTACAAGGCCGTCATTGTCGCAGATGGAGTCGAACAGCCGATCAAGATTCCCCGGATCGTTTCTGACGATCTTTGGAAAAGGGCAAATGCCGCGGTCAAAAAGAACGGGAACCCGAACTACACGACCAGGCAGAACAAGCACGAATTGCTTCTCCATGGACTTGCCGTGTGCGGATGCTGCAGGGCGCCCCTCGTGGCCCATCCCGCCAGATCGAGGACTGGAAAGATTTACCTCTATTACCGGTGCCAAAATCAGCGCAAAAACGGGCGTTTGGCGGGCTGTAAGGTTCACCAGATACCCGCACCAAGGTTTGAGAATGCCGTAGTTGAGCAGATCGGTGTCCTGGCCAAAGACCCCACCGTCCTCAATTCCGCGATGAATGAGGCTCTGAGCGGCCGAAAGGCGCAGTTGCTTCCTTTAAGGGCCGAAATCGCTGAAAACGAGGCTGTGGTCGGCAAGCTGACGCTTCAACTAAAGGGCCTTAGGGACCGGCTAATGAGCCTGCCGAAGGACTCTCCCTTCACAAAAGAGATCGTGGCTGAAGGCGACAGGATTATTCAGGAGCGCGGAGAGGCGGAAGATCAGCGACGGATGCTCTTAGAGAAGAAGGCCGTTCTCGACCAGCAGTTGGGTGACGGCAGCCGAATCAGAAAGGACGTGGGCCGGTTCTCCGACATTTTCGCCGTGCTTTCGCCAGAGAAAAAGCGACAGGCCCTGCGCCTACTCATTAGACGAATCGTTGTTAACCATTTGCCGGCGGAGGTAACCGAATCCGATGCCAAACTCGGTCGTTTCACGCCGCTGAGACAAAAAGCGCGTCTATTGGTTAACCTCGAACTCTATGTTAACTCTCAATTTGCCAGCGCCTTGAGAAAGGAGGCCGGATTTTTTGTCTTTCGTACTGAAATGGCTGCCCGGGCTGGGATCGAACCAGCGACCAAGTGATTAACAGTCATTTAAGTAGACGATTGTGTCTGATTGGAGTAGGTTTTGAAGAGTTGCATGAAAGAGTTAAACCCTAGAGGAGAATGATCCATGAAGAAGCTCGATTCTGCCCTTCAGAGTACAACCGGAGACAACCTCGAAATGTGTCAAGTAGACGACAAGGCGGTTAAACGCGTTAGGATCCGCTCTGGCGAAGGAAGTTTGGCCTATTGGAAGGCGAAGCTCTTTCGGAATAGCTACCGGGCCCAAGGTGGGCGCACGGTTGAGATGCCCGAGTGGTATTGCCGTATGCGCCATGACGGGCTGACCAAGCGGGTGCGTTTAGCCTCATCAGACAAGGACAAGGCGGCTGAATTGGCCCTAGATCTAGCCAACCGGCTTCGGGTTGAGGGTTGGTCTGTCGTAACCAAAGGCCTCGCCCGACTGCCAGCGTCGCCTTCAATAGAGGAGTTTTGCGAAGCCTATAGGGCAGCGACGAAGGAAATGCAGAGTCCTCCTCGCCCGATTTCCATTGCTGGTTACGTTCGCCATTTGAAGCAGATTTGCGTCCTCGCCGGCGTGCAAAAGATACGGGACCTAAATCCGGAATCGATTGAACGTGCCGTGCAACGGTATCGGCTAAACGCTCGCGACAAAAAGCGGAGCGATTCGGCCATCCAAAACTCCCTTTCTATCATCCTGAGGAATGCCGGAGCCATGTTTTCGGAGAGGGCTAGGGCAGGGCTTGCCAAACAGGGCTTCATCTTGGAGAACCCATTCCACGGTGTAGAGCGGAGTCAGAAGATTGAGCCGGTGACACCACTGGACGAGGAAATCGTCAGGCGGATTTGGGAGGACTTACCGAAATTGCGTGACGGCGACCCCAACGCTAAGGCTCCGGACTATATCAAATTCTCCAAGGGCTACAAGAAGGCCCATTTCGGTAACCGAGCTAGCCGCCTGCCGATTGATTACTCGAAGACCCACAAGGGGCCATATCTCGCCATTCTGCTAGCATTGGGTGCGGGAATGAGGGCTAACGAGATAGATAAGGCCCGTTGGTCTTGGGTGAAGTTTGATCGAGACGGGTATCCCTTCATGGAAATCCGATACGAGGCCGATTTTAAACCAAAGGGCGGTTCGCTCCGTATGGTGCCCCTCGATCCCAAGATTTACCGCGAACTAGAGGCGTGCCGGGATTTTGAATCGCTCTACCTTTTGGGCGGGCAGGTGAGTAAGGGGCAGAAGGGGTGGGGGTATCGTTCGCGAGAGACGTTTAGGGTGGCCAGCGAATGGCTCCGCGCCCACGGGGTTTCGCCCAACGAATTGAGAGGGAATCCGCTCCATGACCTGCGGCGGCAATTCGGTTCCACCGTTGCGTCTCAATTCGGGCTCTTCTATGCTCAAAAGATGCTTGGGCACGCCAGCCCTAACACTACTTCGGCCTACTACGCCGGTATGACTAGCCTTCCCAAGCTAACGCACGTGCATCTTGTAGGGTGATGAAACCGGCCCTCTACAATCCAAGTAGCGACAGTATAAGCGCCAAAATCTGGGAGTGTTTGCGTCGAAACAAACTCTTTAAGGAGCTTGTTAGCGAGCAACGCAGTCTCGGAAAGAGAGGGCGTGCGCGAGCATGGCAGCAGGCTAAATCTAATGCGCGTAATTTGTTTGCTCGAATTGCGTTGGAATATCTATTGCCAACCGCCGTTAAGTGCGATCACGCGACCATGGCGAAACCTGATTTGGGCCTAGAAACGATCTGGCCTCAAATGCCCACGGCATTTCACAGCGATTTTGATAAGGCGTTTCATGGATTCACAAGGCATTCATTTCTCGTTAAGCAGCCTCCATTCGACGAATTGGAGGGGGGATACCTTTGGTCGTCCTGGACCAATAGTAAACAGGTTCTCGATAGTTGGTTTTACGGGGCGCAAGATACTTGGGGCGGTTACGATGTGATTGCCGTACCCAAACTCATTCGGGATTCAGCGCATCGAAACGAGGTCCTGATGGAGGTCGATAAGTTGGTTAGGAGAAGTCTGCTAAAGGCACGAAATCTAAAACCGCTTGGAAGGCTTCTAGGCAGCAAAGCGGAATGGGGCGCGTACCTTGTTAAGCAGCATTGGCGCAATATGGGACTGGAGGAGAAACGCGCCCGCGCCGTAACTTCATGCCATTTCTACGAAAAATCGTATTTTGAAAACTGGTCAGAAGATCGGATTCTCAATGAGCCGAAGGCGCATCGAGATGCAAAGCAAGTCGACGACAAAAGGGGGCTGCAAATCGAAGTGTACACCGCCGCTATTGATCGAGCTATCGATCAGGTTTACCCTCGATTTGAGGCGCTGAAAGTAGGTGATCGAGGAGAGACGATAGCCGCACGGTGGGATAAAAATAGGATGTATTTCGAGGTAAGTCCTTAGACGCTCGATTCCCCAAGCGAACTTTGTAAAGTTGCTTGGGATACGTGTTCGTTGCTTTCGGTTATAAGCTTGTGGATGGACATTCTACTTTCGCCCAAGCAGCTCCACGATCGTTGGCACTTCCACCCAGAATCAGTCCGAAGGATGATCAGGGAAGGTCGGTTGCCAGCCTTACGCATCGGCAAACGTCTCCGAGTTTCGTTGGCCGACGTTGAAGCCTTCGAAGCCTCCAACCGTGTAATACGTGTCCGACGCTAATGAAAACTCTAACGAAGTCGGAGGAGGATTCGATAGTATCCAGCGTCGAGGAGGTCTTAGCCGACGCTTTGATGTTGGACTTAAAATGCAAACGCCTCGGCATCTGGATTGGCGCCCGTCCGGCACTCGTAGAAGTAATCCAGCAGGCTATCGGACGTGCCCGTAGAAAGAAAATGAAAGGCGGGAAATGAAAGGGGGTATGGAGATCGGGACGATCTCATGCGCAATCAAACAATTTGCCCATCCCTATAGATCGTTCAACGGGCATGTAGGGGTACATATCCGTGCAAGCGACAAACTCAGCATAACGAGTCTATGGGGGTGGGCTTTACTTCGGAGGCATTGGCACCATGGAGCTTGATGAAATAGCTTCGGTGCCGATAGAGCCCTCTGGCTCGCCTACGTCGTCTGTCCATCAATGGGCCCAGGCGCCCAATTCGTTGCCAAGGTCGATCGAGTTCGAAAAAAATCTTCTATCGGGCTGCCTTAACGACCCGGCGGAAATCCTGCCTCGCGCTTCGCGTGATGGAATCAGTCCGGAGTCATTCTTTGAGCCATCCCATGGTGTCGTCTTCGGTCAGATGGTAAAGATGCTGGAAGCGAAACTACCGATTGATCTTGTCACGCTTGCGCACGAACTAAAGGCATCAGGGAACCTCGAACGAGCAGGTGGTTTATTGGCTCTCTCGCACCTCAGCGCATCGGCTCCCAACGCCGAGGAGGCAAGCTATCTAATCGACCAGGTTGCCGCCCTGGCAGCGCGGCGTGAATTGGTTAATTTTGGATGGGAAATTGCTAGGCGCGCTTCCGATCCTTCGGTGGATGTTTGTGAAACCCTCGACTGTGCTAAAGACGGTGCGCAGCGTCTCCGAGCGAATGGAGGTTCAGGAATGAGCGCTCGGCTGGAAGAATTGAGGCTCGATCCCAATATCGAGCCGCCAGCTCTCCGAGAGGTCTTTGCACTAGGGAAGACAGTCATAGGCACTCCCGGAAATATTGTGTCTACTCTCGCCCAGGCTAAGGCCGGGAAGACAGCTTTCATAGGCGCGGCCATTGGCTCGACCATGGGGACAAGCTCCGACTGTGACTTTCTCGGGCTCTCCGGCCAGAATCCATCAGGACTAGCAGTCGTACATGTGGATACCGAGCAGGCATCGCATGACCATTATAAAGTAATACGCACATCCATGCGTCGCGCACACCTAGAAGGGGCACCCAAATGGCTGCACTCTTACGCGACCGCAGGTCTTTCGCCCTCAGAACGTCGAAGGTTACTTCCTCATATGCTGAAGGCCGCGAAGGCGGAATATGGAGGTATCCACTCTGTGTTTCTCGACGGTGTAGCCGACTTTGTGAACGATCCAAATGACGGCAAGGAATGCTTTGCTTTTGTCGATTGGTTGCAGGCGCAGGCGGTCAAATATGACTGCCCGATATTCGCCGTGCTCCACCATAACCCAAATTCAGAAAAAGGTCGTGGGCATCTTGGCAGCCAGCTTGAACGCCGTTCAGAAACAAATCTGATGCTCGAAAAGGATTCGGCGACAGGGCGGACTGTCGTTTACTCCACTAAGCAACGTCGGGCGCCAATTCCAAAAGCCGACGGTCCTTGCTTCCGATGGGATGACCAGGCCGTCATGCACGTAACTGTTCAGGCGATGCGCGCAGAAAGAGACGAACAGGATCGCGAAGCCCTCATCGAGGTTGCCCGCGACAGTTATGCTGATTGTACGAGCCGTCGCATGCGCTACACCGACCTCGTTAAGGAAATCGAAAAGGCCGCAAGATGCAAAGAGCGTACGGCAGAAGAAAAGGTAAAGAAAATGAAGCGCTTCCGCATAATCGTCGAAGTTCCCCCAAGGCTGTTGGAGCTAGTAGTTTAGGCCCAATTACCGCAGACCGCAAAAGACCGCAAAATGGATGCCGATACACCAGTTACCGCAATACCGCATGCCCCTATATGTAGGGGCTGCGGTGCTGCGGTGTGCGAAACCATTGAATAACGATGAACCCCGAAACCACTTCCCAGCCTCCGATGCCCAACCAACTCCGACACGTTAACGACGTGCGGGCTGCCGAACGTGAGACTCGACGTGCCGAGGCCTGGGCGCTTCGGCTTAAGGGATTCTCGGTGCGCGAGATTTCGGGGCAATTGAACGTCTGTGTTGGAACGGTCTCCGATTACCTTCGATCCGTTCTGGAAGACCTGAAGACTGGTAGCCAGGAGGGAGCAGAGACCTGGCGCCGTCTGGAATTGGACCGGCTCGATGCACTTCTTAGGGCATGGCAGCCGATTGCCCAGACGCCATCAGACCCCGAGGCAGCACGGGGCGCTGCAATTGTCATTAGGGCAATCGAGGCGCAAGCCCGGTTGCTAGGGCTGTTTGAGCCTGTCGGGGCCGAAGCCAGCCCAGAACCCGATGCCGAGAAGGAACCCGAAGTGGCATATGAGGACCAATTAGTGCGGTCTCCGGCTCTACGCTACCGCTTAAAGAAGCAATTGGAGAACGCAGAGAAGGGCGCACAGAAGCCAATCCCGGTTGGAATGTTCCGACAGCTGCAACGCGACGGGCGGGCCAAGGAAGTAAAGTAGCCTTTGAGCTAGACATTATAGCTGCGTGCGAGGCGCAGCTCTAAAAAGAAAGTGTGCTTGTCCCCAGGTACGCGGGTTACTCCCGTTAGGGAGCCTATCCGCATGGATGAGGAGGCGAATCCAACAACCAAAAACGGAGACAAGCACATGAAAGCTACTGATAAATATGTGGGCCTAGATGTCCACCAAGATACGACTGTTATAGCAGTGGCCGACGGCGGCCGCTTGGGTGAGGTGCGCAGCTACGGGACAATCCCCAGCGACCTTCAGGCACTTGCAAGGGTGCTCGGGAAACTGGGCGGAGAAACCGTGCGCCTGCATGTGGTATATGAAGCCGGGCCGACAGGATTTGTAGTGTATAGAAGGCTCAAGCAGATGGGGATCGATTGCATCGTCGTCGCGCCGTCGAAGACGCCGCAACCGAAGGGCGTGCGGCTTAAGACCGATCGGCGCGACGCACTGCAGCTCGCCCGCTTGCACCGCGCAGGAGAACTGACCGGCATCAATGTGCCGGACGAAGTCGACGAGTCAGTGCGGGATCTGACGCGTGCTCGTGCGGACGCGGTCCATGACCTCACTCGCGCGAAGCAGCGACTGAAGGCGTTCCTCCTGCGGCAAGGCTACCGCTATCCCGGGAAAGCAAACTGGAGCGAGGCGCACCAGCGCTACCTGCGAAAGCTCACACTGCCGTTGCCGGCGTTGCGCTCGGTGCTCGAGGAGCAGCTTCTTTCCGTCGACCAGGCGACAGAGCGGGTGAAGCGATTGGATGAACTCATCGAGGCACAGGTGCCGCAGTGGCGTTATTATCCCGCGGTGCAGGCTGTCATGTGCCTGCGAGGCTTCCAGCTGAACGCAGCGACCGTCATCGTCTCGGAGCTCGGTGATGTACGCCGCTTCGCTCATCCTAAGAACGTGATGGCCTTCCTCGGGCTGGTGCCGAGGGAAGAGACGACTGGCACCTCCAGACGTCTAGGATCGATCACAAAGGCCGGCAACGCGCAGGCACGGTGGTGCTTGATCGAGGCCATCCAGAAAGCGCTGACGCCGCCCAAGGTGTCGGCACGACTGTCGATGCGACAGGAGGGCCAGCCTGCCTCGTACAGGGAGCTGGCCTGGAAGATCCAGGTCCGCCTCCACAAGCGCGGATGGCACCTGCTGCAACGCGGACTCATGAAGGCGAAGGTCAACGTGGCCCTCGCTCGAGAGCTCGCAGGATTTATCTGGGACCTGCTCAGGCAAGTGCCCGTCCCTGAGGCTTAGAAGAAACTGTTCTTTGAGAGTGCCACCGAGCGGTGGCAGAGGTCAGGGACCGGGCGGCCGGCCCATGCACGATCAACGTTAAGGACAGCGACGGCTCCGCCGCCGCAACGTCCGAAGCTAGAATATGCGGGCAAGACG
>Ga0302319_10014469_pt1 | contig 14710 bp, 9 predicted proteins | sample Bog_T0_2_FD_203319 | JGI IMG/M metagenome (GOLD analysis project Ga0302319, IMG submission 203319) | Peat permafrost microbial communities from Stordalen Mire near Abisko, Sweden - Bog_T0_2 | ecosystem: Environmental > Terrestrial > Soil > Wetlands > Peat | place: Sweden: Abisko, Stordalen Mire... | reverse complement strand
CGGATAGGCACTCTTCATTTGATGAAATAACCGGCGGATTTCCATTGCCCGTCTTTTTCCAAAACGAACGTGACCGTTTCAATTGCCGACTTCTTGCTGGCAAAGGATGTGTCAAATTGCATGACCACATACTCGCCGTCGGGCGAGTCGGGAAGCGACGTGGCTGGTTGCGTGGACTTCAGCTTGCGGGAGAGCAAATGGCCCAGAGGCTGGCGGAAACTTTCCATGTCTGCCGTCCATGAGGGCGCGCTGACAGCCGCCTGAAAGAACATCCCTGCTGCCTGCCAGCTTTGCGGGTAGTTGCCACCGTCAATCAGGGCCAGCCAATGCTCCGCCGCTCTGACGGCGGCCTGGTTGGCATTGGCTGCCAAATCACTTGATGGCGCAACGGCAGCCATCTTGGGCACTGCAGTAGGAGCGGGCGCGACAGTGTCTTGCGATTCATGTTCACCGCCGAAATCTCTCACCGTCACCGTCGTTTGATGGCTGGCTTGGAGCGATACGTGGTGAAACTCGACCCGTTCGTAGGGCCTTGCCTCAAGCCGGACTTCGCGTACGCGATTCAACGGCAATTGCCATTGTTCCCGGACGCCGTCAAACGGTTCGAACGTGGACTCCAGGGTGACGGTGATCTCATCGCCTTTTTTTGTGCGCTGGGTCTTGTTCGGGACGTATTCCTTGCCGCCCAAATCCACCGCCACCAGCCGGTATTCCATTTCCGCGTTCTCGGTAGCATGGGTGAGGGTGACTTTCAGGTTGCCTTCGGGCGTCTCGGAAAATCTCCATTCCCGCCGCGCCGCGCCGCCAAAAAGGTACGCGAGCCACCCCGGCTTCTGCGTCGCGACAGTCTGCCAGTCCGCCACCGCCAGCTTGACGCTGAGCGTGGTGTCATCGTCACCCGATAACGGAAAAGACATGATTCCGGTCATCGTGAAGGTGTTGGTTTCCGGTTGCTCCAGGAACAAGCGGCGTCCGTCCTTTGTCGCAAAATACGGGCCGGCGGAGGCGTCGAAATCGACCACGGCGGCATTCATCCCCCCCGCTGGCAAAGGCCAGATTTGTTGGCCGGGCGTGGAGGGATAATGGATTTTGACCAGCGCCATCAAATCGCTGGCGGATGGGTAAGGGTTTTCGGAACTGATCGCGGTGTCGATCGAGGAGGGCGAACCGTCCGGCCGCCACCAGGGCTCATTCGTCGCCACGCGCACCGCGAGCAATTCTATGCTGCCGGCGTAAGGCAAGTGCGCGATGAATGGCGGGTTGGTCACCACCCGCTCCCTCATCGGGCCAAAGTTATGAGTTGGGGCAACCGCGGAAGGCGGGTTCGCGATCCTACTATCCGCGAAACAAATCCCGGTTTGCAACCGGTTGGGTGCAGGCAGCCGAACCGCCCCCGCCATGACCAAAACCACCACCAGCAGCAAGCCCCACTCGGCGAATGGACTCGGTCGCCGGGCTTTTGTTGCAAAGTCAGCCCGAACCAGCCCCCGGCTTAAGATCAGGAACATCCACGGTGTTAGGATCACCTGTGCGGCGAAAAATAGAAATGCCAGGACGGCGCCAAAGTGATTGTCCACCGGTTGGCCGAGGACCTTTGCAACGAGATTGGTTTGGCCAAATAATCCGAAAGCTTTGCCAAACATCAAACCAATGCCGACCAATAGCCAAATGAAGCTGGCTAACAAACCGGTGAGCGCCGACTGTCGACAAAATTCGCGACGGTTCAACAACCCGAGACCGATGGGCAATCCAAACGCACTGGGTTCGATGCTGACGTTATGAAATCCATTGCTGAAAAGCATATCCAAGAGACTCCAAATGCCAGCGAAGAGAAAAAGTCCAGCCACCGTCCGCAGCGCACGAGAGTCTATGGGTTGATTGACGATTTCTGTTTGAGCTTCCTCCCGGTCGCCGCCTTTGGTTGCCGCACCACTTGAAGCTGGACTCAATTCACGACGTCGCAGCCAGAACGGCGCGCTGATAACGATGGGCAGCACCAGTCCGATGAAAACTGCATTGAACCATTGGGCGTTTGCCATCAGTGATTTTGCCCAGGGCAGGAAGAAATGTTTGGCGATAGGATCTTTGGTCATGGCGTCCCAAACATGCACGCCGTAGCAGCCACCGCCATAGGCCAGATAGCCCACCGCGCCGCCGCCTAGCGCGATGGGGGCGATCGCCCCACCCCCCAGTGCGGCCAGCATGGCCAGCGCCAGTCCGCCAAAGGCAATCAGGCCGAGGGCTAAGCCGCCAAAGGCGAACACCCCGACAGCCAATCCGCCGAAAGCGAATCCACCCATCGCGAGGCCACCGAAGGCAACCCCTCCAATCGCAATGTCACCGATGGCGATGATACCTTTGGCAATCCGCTTTTTGCGGGTCACGGGATCAATCCCGACAGCCACATGCCACAAAGGCACGCCGAAAAGCGTGATTTTAGAACGGTAACTCAAACCAGTGAAAGCCGGGCGCTGAACGGGCGCGTTGCTTGCTGATTTCGCATCTGCGGCAATCGTTTCCACCATCGTCTTCACTTCGCTGACTTTTTGGTAGCGGAGTTCGGGCTTCTGCTCCAACGCACGCAGTACCACGGCGTCCAGCCGCACGTCAATTTGAACTTTGTGTGACGGCGCTTCGATGCGTTTGCCGGGCAGTTCGCCGGTGAGCAGCTCGTAAAAAACCACGCCGAGCGAATAAATGTCGGCCCGGCTGTCCACGCGTTGCGGATCGGTTTTCTGCTCGGGGGCGCTGTAACTGGGCGTTCCGAAGGCAGCGGTTGGGCCGTGCTGCGGCGCGGCCTCAGCGTTCGGGCTGCCCGGAAGGTCAGCCCCACCATTGGCATCCAGCATCTTGGCGATGCCAAAATCCGCGACTTTGACCCTTCCGGTTTTGTCGAGCAGCAGGTTTTCCGGCTTGATGTCCCGATGGACAATGCTCCGGTCATGGGCGAATTGCAGCGCGTCGCACAACGGTGGCACGATCGCCAGGGCCTCCTCCGGCGTGAATTTCCGCGTGCGCAGAAGCTGGCGCAGATTCAAACCATCCACAAATTCCATGAGCAGGTAATAAAATCCGCCCGCCTGCCCGAAATCATAAATGGTGACGATGTTCGGATGGTTCAACGCCGCCAGCGCCTGCGCTTCGCGGGTGAACCGTTGCGCAAACCTGGCATCATTCACCCGTTCCGGCGCGAGAAGTTTTAAAGCGACCAGGCGGTTCAAGGTCTTCTGGCGCGCCTTATAGACCACGCCCATGCCCCCGCGACCGAGGCATTCGAGAATTTCAAGCTGCGGGAAATGCGGCGCAATCTGGTCCGGCGGCAGCGGCGGCTGCGCCGGCGGCGCATCATCGGTGAAAACCGTTTCGGTTTTCAGGTTTAATACCATAAGGCATTGGGGGCAAAGTCCTTTTGGCGCATCTGCTGGCAGTGGTGTGCCGCACTGCGGACATTGGGGCGAGGCTTCGTTGCTCATACCCAATAATGAACGGTTGGCGGACGTTTGTTACACTGCGGGTGCATTTTATTTGGCCGCGAGCGCGGCGGCGAGGTGTTGTACCTCCGCGCTCAGATCAGTTCCTTCCGCCAGCGTCTGCGATATTTCCTCGCGATAAATCTCACGAAAACGCTTCCGCAACCGGTGAACCGCCACCCGCGTTGCGCCTGCGTTCCCGCCCAGTTGTTTTGCCACCCCCGCGTAATCGATCGCCCCGCGCTCGGCCATCAGGCAATGCTTGAGCACCGCAAAATCAGCGGGTTTTCCCGCCGTCACGAATTCCGCCTCCAGCCGGTTCAAGGTCAGATCCAGTAGCGTCAAGGCCCATTGCCGGTCAAATTGTTCATCCGCCACTTGCGTGGCCGGTTTATCAGCGGCATAACGGCTTTCCGCAATGGAAGTGTCGAATTGCACGGTCAGTTTGCCGCCGCCGCGACGTTGCGCCGCCGCTTTGCGCCATTCGTTGCACATGAAATGTTTCAGGGCGGTAATCAGATAAACCCTCAGTTTGCCTTTTTCGCGGTCGGCGGCGTCGAGCCAGTGTTTTTCGAGCAGGCGGCAAAAGAATTCTTGGGTGAGGTCCTGGGCATCATGGGGTGATTGTCCACAACGCCGGACATAGGCGTAGAGCGGATACCAGTAGGCCCGGCACAGGGCTTCAAGCGCCGCCGCTGATTCAGGTGAAGACTGCTGCGTTGCCGCCAACACCACCGACCAGTGCGTGTTCGGAAAAAGGCGCGGTGCCTCGCTGGATGTTGCCTGGCTGCTCATGAAAGTATTGTGTCTGGATGAGAATTACCGGAAATCAAGTTCATGTTACAGCAGAAGCGTAAAAAACTTGTGCTCCTCAAACGCGGCCGCTGGGGTATTGAATCACGGAAATTTAAGAAATGCGGAGGTCATTTGTTGGCGGATGGTACTCCAACGTGCTGCTTGCCAGTGCGGCGTCGCACCTTCTTGCCGGCAAATTACAATTATTTAATCCCCGGCTTGCCGACCGGTATTGCCAGAGCGGCTACAATATTTATTGAAACGTTATAAAGCAGAGAAAAACCAAGACCAATAATGATCTTCCGGCAAGATGCCGGAAGCATGTTGCCAAAACGTCTGCTGATGAAAACTGCCGATTTCAGGGCTTCTCCGGCACTTCAATCACATCGCCGTTGCGCAGCCAGAGGTCGGCTGAAGGTTGAGGGTTGTTTGGTGGGTTAACTATTGCATCTATTGCATGCAACCGCATGGCAAAAGTTAACGGCCCTTGGGGGCCGAACGGCGATGATGACGCTTCCGGGCCGCTGCAATCCACCATCCATTCGCGACTTTTCCCGGTCGCTGCATCGTGGCGCGTGACTTTTACCCGCGATAAGTCCGAGCTGGAAGTAAGCACTCCTTGCGCTATGCCTCCGTGCAAAACCTGGTTGAGCTGGGAATAAAACGGTTGTAACGCCAGTTGAGTTGTTTGTCCCCCATCCACGATCAATTGGGCCGCGCCGGCTTGACTTCGTAAATAATCTGAGATGGTTTTATATTGATCCTCCGGCAAATATTTGCCCGCCGCAGCCAGAGTGTGTTCGCGTTCGGGCATTTCCACCACGTCGCCGAATTCCAACGGCACATCTTTTGAGCAGTCCACCTCGTTGGCCGCATTGAGCAGATTGACTTCAATCCGCTTGGCCGTTTCGCCGGTGGGGCTCGGCCGGGCCACGACAATGTGCGCCAAATCAGCAAAGGCCAAGGGATCCCTGGCTTTGTCGCTGAGCGCATCGCAAATATAATATTCGCCAATCAATTCCAAAAGGCTGAAATGGTTCCAGTCATTCGTGCCTTTTTGGAAAACTGCTTGGGAAAAGCTGGCCGAGGGACGACTGATGGTGATCCGGTTCCAATCCGGCAGGGTGTCCAGCGCTCCATGCTGGCGCAAAAAGGCGATCAATTTTTCGGCCTGCGTTTTTTGTTCCGGCGAAACCTCGCCAAAGTTCCCATAGAACACGCCAGCCTGGTCCTGGCTGGGGAAGCGCGCGTCCGAAATTTGTGTCCTTAATCCCTCTTTTAGCAAGTCCAAGGGCGTTTTTCCGTCCCGGTTGCGTACGTTCGGATTGGCGTTATGTGCCAACAATTCGGTAAACACCTGTATATCCGCCAGGCATATTGCGGCACAGTGGAGAGCCGTGTTATCTTGGCCGTCGCAGGCATTGGGATTCGCGCCATATTGTAACAACTCTGAAACGGCCAACACATTGGTTGCACCCACCGCCGCAAGCAAGAGCGGCGTTCGGTTAAGATTTGGATTTGCCGTGCCATGGAGGATTATCGGGATGCTGCCCGGCATTCCCGGGCCGTTGAAAGTCCTTCCCTCCCGTGTTTCCACATTGGCGCCCGCATCCAACAGAGCCTTGAGAATATCCGGATCACTCAACGCATTGAAAATAACCGCACGTCCATCCGTTTGCGAATCATTCGGGTCTGCCTTGTATTTCAAAAGCAGTTTGACCGCTTCGAACGAACCATTTCCCACGGCAACACTTAAGGGGGTGCGACCGTCGTTGCTTTTGATGTTGGGATTCGCACCCGCTTCCAAAAGGGCCCGGAGCATATCGGGATTGGGAATTGCCCAAAAAATCGCCGGGGGAGGTTCGCTGATTTGCAAGTCGTCAGGGTTGGCTTTGTATTTCAGTAAAAGTTGGACCATTGGCAATTGATGCTTCTGTAGCGCAAGCCACAAGGGGGTTGCCAAACGCAGAATGGCGGAATGCTCGTTATCCCATTTGGAGCCATACGAGCCTTGCGGACAGTGCATGAGGCCGTCAACATTAGGACTGGCGCCCGCTTGCAGCAACCGTTCGGCGCAGTCCAGATTGTTGTTGTCAATCGCGCAGAGCAGTGGCGCATCCATCGTGCCGGCATTTGGGTCAGCTTTGGCGGCCAGAAGGGCCTTGACCATTTCTGCAGAGCCCAACCCAACAGCAAAACTCAAGGGTGTGCGCCCCTCTTTGTCAGCGATATTCGGATTCGCCCCTGCGTCCAGCAGCATTTGGAGGATTTTTGTCTGGCTGCATTGCGCCGCCTCAGACAGCGGGGTGTGGCCTGAACGAGTCTGCGCGTTCATGTCCGCTTTGTTGGCCAATAAAACCTCCATGACCGCTTGAAAACCATTCATGGCAGCGATGTGCAGCGGAGTGGTGTTTTCCGTGTCCTGCCGGTTGTCGTTGACGTTTGCGCCTCGGCTCAAAAGCAGTTCGACCATCGCGCGGTTGCCTGCGCTCGTCGCGCTATGTAAGGCCGAGCCGCAGCCGCCATTTACGTCCGCCCCGTGATCCAGCAAAAATGCCGCGACCTTGAGCCACCCGTGTGCCGCCGCATTTCCCAACGGCGTGTACCCTTCCCTCAGGGCATTGATCAAATCCGGGCTGTTTTGAATCATCGTCTGGACGCGCTGGATTTCCTGGTCCTGAGGGTCGGGATTATCTCCAGCCGGTGTTGTGCCCGTCACTGAAGCTAAACGATTTCTTTCCATCTCGATTACCTGAGCCTCCGGGCTTAAACCGGAGCCTCCAAATCGGGGTTGTGATGTCGCCATCCCCATGCCCGTCAGATTTTGCCGACTCAAGGTGGCCAGCATCGCCTGGTCCGGGAAATCGCGCAGGATGCGCTGATATTCCATGGCGGCCTCGTTGGTTTTGCCTTGGGCGCGGTAGCACTCGCCCAGCCGGAACACCGCCGTCCCCGCAATCTGTCGGTCCTTGTCAAATTCGGTCGCCAGCGTCTGGTAATCGGCAATGGCGGCGTCCAGGTTGAGGTTGGCCTGTTCCTCAATCAGTCCCTGTTGGAGCAACGCGCTGAGGTTGGTGTTCTGCGCCGGCGCAAAAGCCGCCGCCAAAAGAATGATGAGACTGCAAAATATCTTTTTCATAATTTGAACCATTTCAGACTGCCAGACTGTCGAGTGGCGGGTTGTCATGCTTTTGCAAAATCTTTTATTGCTCCAATTTATAGCCCACGCCATGCACGGTTTTGATCCAGCGCGGCGAATCCGGGTTCAATTCAATCTTGGCGCGCAGGCTGGCGATGTGATTATCCACCGTGCGGGTGGTCGGAAAGGCGCCATAACCCCAGACCACGTCCAGAAATCGCTCGCGGGAAACCGGTTCGCCTTCGGCCTCGGCCAGGAGGCGCAATATCGCAAATTCCTTGGCGGTCAGTGGAACGGTCTTCCGACCCCGGGTTGCGATCTGTCGGGACAGGTCAATTTCGATTTCCCCCAACCTCAGGTTCGACCGGGCTTTGACCTTCCGTTCCGCGCGCCGCAGCACGGCGCGCACCCGGGCAAGCAGTTCCTCGCTGCTGAACGGCTTGACGACATAATCGTCCGCCCCGGCGTCCAGCCCGTTGACGCGATCCTCAATCTGGCCTTTGGCGGTCAGCATTACCACCGGAACGTCCACCGTCCGCCGGCGTAGTTCGGCGCAAACCGCAAAACCGTCGAGTTTGGGCATCATGACGTCCAGCAGAATGAGGTCAGGCTTTTCAGCCAGGGCGCGTTTGAGGCCGCTCTCGCCGTCCGCCGCCGTTAGTGTCCGGTAACCTTCCGCCGTCAGCAGGTCCGCCAGCGCTGTGCGCATCGGCATTTCGTCTTCAATGATCAAAATGCGTTCCATGATTATGTTTTGGCCGGGAGGATGATCGTAAACCGGCTGCCTTGACCGGGGGCGCTTTCCACCGTCACCCGTCCGCCGTGCGCGGCGACGATATGTTTCACGATGCTTAAACCAATGCCGATGCCCTGGGTTTCCCGGCGTAATTCGGAACCGAGCCGGTAAAACCGTTCGAAAATCCGCTCCTGCTCCGTCTGCGGAATGCCCGGGCCGTGGTCGCAGACCGAAAGGCTGAAGCTGGATTGGCTTTCGGACCCGATTTCCAGCGTGACCGTCTGACCCCGGGCCGAATGCTTGATCGCATTGTCCATCAGGTTCACCAGCGCCTGCTGGATGGCGCGCCCATCCACTTCCAGTTCGAATTTTGTTGTCGCGGATTGGCTTTGCGGGGGATTTAGTTCCAGTAACACACCTTTTTCCGCCGCGTAAGGTTCCATCAATTGGATGGTGGTTCGGGTCAAGGCGACGAGATCGGTGGGCTCGAATTCATATTGTTTGCGGCCCTGTTCAATGCGCGAAAAATCCAGCACGTTTTCGATCAGGGACGAGAGGCGGCGACATTCCTGACCGATGAAGCGAAAGTATTCTTTTTGCTTTTCCGGCTCAGGAATTTTACCGCTTTCGAGATTTTCCGCCATCAAGCGCACCGAGGCAATGGGGGCGCGCAGTTCATGTGAAACGCTGGAAACAAAATTCGTTTTCATCGCATTCAGGCTGAGTTCCCGCCGGAAAGAACGATAGGCCGCAATAAACCCAACCACGGCGGCCAGTGCTGATGCCGCGATCAGCGCGCCAAATATCCATTGTAGCTGGCGCTGGCGGGCGGAAAGCAAGCTGCGATCAGTCAGCTGGATTTGCAGGGTAAAATGCGGGTGGCCCGGCATAGCCTCAAAAAGGATGTTACTGCCTTCTTGTTTGCTCTCGGGCGTTGACAAAAATAAAGCCCTCTTTTGCTCCTCTCTGACATCTGAGTCGCTGATCGTCGTCCCTGCACGTTGCGACATTTGAAAAGCTGCCGCCGCCAGAATGTCACCGGACGGCCTGGCGTCGCCAAACTTGCTCCACTTGCTCCACTTGCTCCAAGGCGCCGGCAGCGGCACTTGCGAGCCCTCCAACTCCAATGAAATGCTGAAATAACCGGGCAGCGAAACGTTGGCATCCGTCAGCGCATCGGCAAACCCGCGCGCGACCACTGATTGGGGATAGCACTCCACGCGCGTCATGGGCAAAATGGTCGAAACCTGACGATTGGAAATGGTCGTATAATTTTGCCAGGGAGAAGGGCTCAGGACACAAAACCAGCGCTGGCCCATCGCGTTCACCCAGACATTGGTGGGCGTGATGCCGTCGAGTTTGCCGGAGTGCTGCACCGCCCCGGCCAGGTCTGCTTGCATCAGTTTGTCGGCGAGTAGAATGCGCATGGCTCTCACCGACTCAGCCAGTTGTGGGTTCCCGGCCACCAGGCGCCCGGCTTCCTCCAGCAGGATCGGTGTCAGGGCAGTGGGCGAAGAGATTTCCGACTGCAAACCTTCCCATAGCTGTTCGTTGGGTCCGCACTCCTCCGCCCGTTTCAAGGCTTCCGCGAGCGCCAAAGTTTTCAGGGGTAGCCCGCTATCTGATATGACGTCGTCATGGCGCCCCGCAAATCGAAGCAATTGAATGATGGCATTGGTGGCGGACATGGCCGGCAAACCGGCCTGAAGCTGCATGAATTTCGCGCAGACGAGCCCGGGCGGCGGCGGTTGAGTCAATTGAAACGCTTTGAGGTGGTTGGACAAAGCTTCGTTCGCGTAGGCGGCAGTCTTAAGGGCCGCCCACGCTTGTAGCTGCGCGGGGTTCAGGCTGGCCAGCCAGGCGGGCGGGCGCGGCGGGATTGCGTTCGAAAACGAAAGATCGCCGTTGGCGTTGAGTGAAAAATTCACCAGCGGAACCGGCCCATCCTGCCATTGAGGAAACGCGGCGTGCAACGTTGCGAGATTGTTCGAGATGATCTGAGCTTCATTGGTGTCGGCCAGCCACTGCTGGCGGTTTTTATTCTCGGGCCAGGGGATGATCCCGCCCTCGAGATAATTATACCAGCCACCTTTCGGACCATCGAATTGACTCAGCCGGTGGGCGGCAATCCTGCCAAACTCTGAGGGAAGTGACCGGATGATTTCTTCCGCCCGTTGTTGGGCTTCGCGTTCAACCGCGTTGCGCTCCCGGAGAATGGCCCAGAAGCCAAAGCCGGCCATCAGCGCCACCGGGAGCAGGATCAAAACCGCCTGCCAGAAGAAGACCGGCGTCGGCCGCCTCGGATTGTGCCGCGCGAAATCGGGTTGCGCCCTCAGCTTTCGCCTGGTCACCAGGAATTGGCAAAAGAAAATGCCAAAGGCGACGGTAAAGCACATCGGCGATAAAAATCTCTTGAACCAGGGCTGGTCATGGCGCTGAAACGCGGCCAATACCATCAACGGAATCAAAATGCCGTACAGGATGCACAGATTGCGGCCCACCTTGCAGCTAGATTCCAAGTTTATGCTGCGCTTCCGCCCCAGCCGCCGACCAAACAGGGGTCCGAGCACAAAGAACAGCAACAACAGCAGCCAGATCAAAATCCAGACGTAAGCTCCGTCAGGCATGATGATCCCGGGGTTGGCGCATCTGGTTTCTCGCAATCATTACCCTGCAGCTTGCCAGACCGCAAGATTCAGTTGTCATGGTTTTGTAAAATAACCACGCGCAACCGCCAATGGATATGGCCGTTGGCTCTGTGCCTGTGTCTCTGGGGCAAACCCCGTTTTAATATCCCGCCGGATTCGTCACGGGCGAGTCAAAGTGGACGATCGTTTCATCCGGTCGGGCATACCGTAATTTTTCGCGGGCCAGGCGTTCGACGGTTTTGGGGTCGTTCGTGAGGGCGTCAATTTCGCTTTTGAGTTCCTTGGAGATTTCCGCCTGGGTCTGGATTTCCTTGTCCAATTGGTCGATCTCGCGCCGGTAATTCTCGTTTTGCTGGATCAGCGGCAGGTAGGTCATGCCGATGAGCAGCAAAATCGCCACCGCCACCAGCGCGATGACCACCTGCGTTAACTTGCCCCAGATGCCGAGATCAACTTTCACCTTCTCAGCTTAACGCTTGGGTGCCCGGGAACAAAAGCGGATTTTATTGTCTTCCGGCGAAAAGTGATGAATGCTTGGGGCCGAATGATTAAAGTGTTTTTCCTCATTTTTGGGCCGGCGTCGGCCTGGGAAAAAATCGCCCAAGTTCGCCGCGGCTATGGCTATATTCTCGCGACGTACCTGCTGCCGCTCCTGCTTGTCACGAGCCTGGTGGAGGGCTGGGGTTTGCTCAATTGGGGCAAATGGCAGCCCAGGTTTCAAGTTTATAAATCCTTCGCGCCCGCTGAGGTTGTTCCCTACGAAATTTGCCAGGCACTGGTGCTGCTGATCACCGTTTTCATCTGCGCGCTGATCGTTTTGCGGGTTAGCCAGACTTTTCATGAGCGGAACAAGTACCTCGAAGCCTTCACCCTCACGGCCTATGCGTTCGGCCCCATTTTACTCCTGCATCTCTTGGACGCGCTGCCCGCGATGAGTCCCTGGGCCAGTTGGGCCATCGGGGTTGTGCTGACCGTCTGGATTCTTTACCAGGGAATACCGCGGATTCTGCAGCCGGACCCGACGCATGCCTTTGGTCTGTACCTGTCCTCCATCTTTGTGATTGTGCTGGCCACCGGCCTGAGCCGCCTGATCCTGGGTATGTACATCCTCGGTTACATGAGCTTTGATCATTCCTATATGACCCGCGTTTGGGCGCGGTTTTTCCATTAATAAATTTGATTTGTGAACTCCCCCATTGAAAAAGATTTGTTGAACGCGCTCATCCAGTTGGAGCACGCAGTCCGGTCCATGCCTGCCGCCAACCCCAAGCCCAGTCTCTTGCCCTTCTTTGCCCGGCTTGATGAGCTGACGGCCCGGGTTCCTCGCAATGCGGACCCCACCTTGCTCCATTATCTGCACAAAAAGAGCTACGAAAAAGCCCGGCTCTACTTGCAAGGTCGCGACGCCGAGAACCAGCTCGGCAATTGCCGGCACGTTTAAATCGGGCGCCTGCGCTCCGGGGAATCATCACTGATTATCAAATGTGGGACGATACCATTGCCGCGATTGCCACCCCGCTCGGTGAGGGCGGACTGGCCGTGGTGCGGCTTTCCGGCAAAAATGCCCTGACCTTGGCTGACGCCTGCTTTCAGCCCGTCGGTTCCGGCGCGTTGAACCCTTCCGCCGCCCCTTCGCATACCATTCATTATGGTAAAATTGTCGATGCCGGCCGGGTGGTGGACGAAGTGCTGGTCGCCATCCTTCGGGCGCCGCGCACTTTTACCCGCGAGGATACGGTCGAAATTTCCTGTCACGGCGGTCTGCTGCCGGCCAAACTGGTCCTGGATACGCTCTTGCGACAGGGCGCGCGGCTGGCTGAACCCGGTGAATTTACGCGGCGCGCATTTTTGAATGGCCGCATTGACCTGGCGCAGGCCGAAGCGGTGGCCGACCTCATCCACGCCCGTACCGAGCTCTCCCTGGCGGCCGCCAACGAGCAACTGGCTGGCAAATTATCCCGGCGCATTGACCAGTTGCGCGACGATCTCATGCTCACGCTGGCCCACATCGAGGCCCACCTGGATTTCCCCGATGAGGACATCGCGCCCGACACCCGCGAGACCCTGTTGCAACGCCTCGAAAAAGCCGTCCGTTTCATGGACGAATTGCTGCGAACCGCCGGCGAGGGACAGATTTTACGCCGCGGCATCCGTGCGGCCATCCTCGGGCGGCCCAACGCCGGCAAGTCCAGTTTGCTCAACCAGTTGTTGGGGCGCGATCGGGCGATCGTTTCGCATATTGCGGGCACCACCCGCGATACCATTGAGGAGACCGCCAATATCCGGGGTATCCCGGTTGTCTTCATAGATACCGCCGGACTACGTGAGGCCGGGGATGAAATTGAGGTCGAAGGCATCCGCCGCAGCCGGCAGACGCTCGTTGCCGCCGAACTAATCCTCCACGTTTTCGATGCCAGCCATGAATTGACCCCGGCTGATGCGGAGTATCTGGCCGAATTTGGCGGCAAGAAGCGCATTCTGATCCGCAATAAAACCGATTTGCCGGGCCGGTTGGTATTGCCGCCCCAACCCGGGGCTGCCGTTGTGGATCTCTGCTGTTTGAGCGGGCAGGGGATTGAAGCGCTCAAGGACGCCATTCAACAGATTGTCTGGTCCGGTCAGATCCCGGCGGAGATGACCCAGGTTACCATCAATTCCCGGCATCAGGACGCCTTGCAACGCGCCCGCTCCCTGACCCGCCTGGCCGCCGACGCCCTGCACGGTTCCGCCACCCTGGAGTTGGTCGCTTTCGATCTTCGTCAAGCTGCCAGTGCCGTCGGCGAAATTGTTGGCAAGACCACCACGGAAGATTTGCTGGATTCCATTTTCAGCACCTTTTGCATCGGCAAATGAGGCGTGACTCTGCCCCGGAGTCGCAGAGGTGGAAGATCCCCGCCACGTTGGACCGCATGCCAACCGCGATTATCTGGCCGCTGCTTTGGCCCGGCGGGGCTGAATTGCAAGCCAAAACCAGAAGCACAAATGCCAATTTCAACTTTGAACTCACCCGCTTGAATTGCTACGTTCCCTTCATGGCGCAAAAGTCTGGATCGGACGGAAAACACGGGATGAACGAGGTGATCGGCATCGTGTTGCTGGCGGCAGCCCTGCTGTTGCTGGTGGCTCAGTGGTCGTTTGATCGTTACGATCTCGCGTCCGTGCGCGTGCCGCCAAATCGCGAGCCGCAGAATTGGATTGGCACGGGCGGTGCGTATTTCGCGTACGCCACGTTTTGTCCACTGGGTCTTGGGGCGTACCTGCTGCCCTGGCTCCTCGCATTGATGGGCGTTTCCTATCTGCTGAATCTTTTCGCTTATCTCCGCGAGCATTTGCGCTGGACCGTCTGTTGGATGCTCCTGCTGCTGGTGTCGTTGACGGGAATCTTGCATCTCGCGAGCGGTTTTGACTGGCTGGCCAGCATGGCGCGGAATATTCATGCGCCGTTTGCCGGCGGTTGGCTGGGGTATCTAACGTACGGCCAGACGCGGGATCGCAACTTCGGCTTTTCCTTGCTGAGTCCGCTCGGGGCCACCGTTATTTACGCAACCCTGGGCATCATCAGTCTCCTGTTCCTCACCAATTTTCATCTCAGCCAGTGGGTCCGGATGTTCTTCGAAAAAATCCCGTCCTCGAGTTTTGGCACGGCGGAAGCTGACCAACTTCCCGACGAGGTCAATCTGGAAAAACGCGCGCGCGATCTGGAGAAACAGAAGCGCAAGCTGGAACAGGAAGTGGAACGCGCAGAAAAGCCGGAGAATACCTTTAAAGCCCCGAAAACCAACCTGGGCCTGGGCGCTGATGGCCAGCCCGTGCCGCCGCCGACGGTACGCGATTTGAGCGTGCCGCAGGCGGACGGTCCCAAGATCCGCAAGACGACTTACCCCAACGCGCCCAAACTCGCCGCCCCGGATCCCGAGCCAGT
>Ga0302319_10014463_pt1 | contig 14715 bp, 16 predicted proteins | sample Bog_T0_2_FD_203319 | JGI IMG/M metagenome (GOLD analysis project Ga0302319, IMG submission 203319) | Peat permafrost microbial communities from Stordalen Mire near Abisko, Sweden - Bog_T0_2 | ecosystem: Environmental > Terrestrial > Soil > Wetlands > Peat | place: Sweden: Abisko, Stordalen Mire... | reverse complement strand
TATTTCTATGTGGGATAAAAATGAGTAGTGGGCAAAAAGCTGAGTCCTGCCGGGCAACTCGAAATTGATTCCAAGCAGGCTTGTTCCGAGTTTATAGCACGTTGGTTCCGGTTCCGTTGTGCCATCTTTTCTTTTGAGTTGAGCCATGGTTTTCCTTTCTTGTTTGTGGTTAAATACCAATCCCCCTTCGTTGGGACTGGATGGGTTCAAAATTGATGTGTGGCCGCACGGCAGGAGCAACCGATTGTCGGGGCGTAGCGATACGCTCGGCCTTTTCGATTCGCTCACGCTCCTGCTCATGGCGCATGACCATCTGGCGGGCCTGTTCCGTGCGACGATTGACCTGGGCATGAGTGCGCCTGATCTCGGCGATAATCTCGCGGTACACCGGTAAGCGCAGTTGCACGGACAAATCCGTCCGGGGATTGGCCACCATGACATCGAGGGCCGCAAGGCGATTGCCTTCCGGCAAATGGGCAATGAGCGCCGCCTTGTCCGGCGTGTGGACCGAGCACATTTCCCGACCCCGCGAGCAGGCCACGTAAGATGACTTGGCATCCAGCCGGGCAGCGGCCACCACGACACGCTCACAGGTCCGGCCCTGCGCCTTATGTGACGTGACGACATAGCCATGCGTCCATTGCTTGAACATGGCCGGCACCGTGATGCCTTCCCTCATGTGGAGTGCGCCATCGAGTTCGATTCTTTCCACTGTAAGCACCTGCCCATTGATGAGGCCCAGCGGCCTCGCATTGGCCCGGATCAGGATTTTATCTCCCGCGCAAACGTCGATGGGACGAGGAAGCCCCACGTCGAAAGCCGAGGCCTGTTGGAGAGGCAGGTTGCTTTTCCGGCCATCGGTTGCCGCCACTTCCACCGTTCCGTTTTCAATGCGCTCGACGGTGGCCGTTTCACCGGCTTTCCAGCCGCCTGCCGATTTTGCAAACACCACTTTTTGTCCCGGCTCGTAGTTACGGGGATTACGGCGTTGTTGCACCGTCCAGCGCAGGGAATCATGCACCGTGCAGGCCGTATCCTGTTTGGGCAGCAAATCAGGCTCCTTTAACCCGGAGCGGATTTCATGGGTTAAATGGCGGTTCTCTTCCCAGGTTGGACTCACCGCCAAACAGCGATCCAAGTTTTTGCCCTCATCGGTCAGATGAAAATAAGCCTCTGCCGCATCCTTCAAATAGTTGCCCTGACCCTCATGCACCCAGCCGAGCTTGTCCAATGCCCCCAAGCCGTCGCGAGCCGCGCCGCACGAAAGCAGCCCCACGGCCTCTTTGTAGCCGGCATGTTGCTGGCGCTGGATTTCCGTCACCTCCCACCGGCTAAGGTTGCTATGGGTTTCGAGGATGCGCAGGAAGTCTCCCGCCTCGACTGAAACATGCTGGCGAACATCGCCGACGAAAATCACCCGCATCTCATGCTGCCGGGCCAGTCGCAGCAAAGCCTCACCCTGCCGATTCGATTGCAGACCAGCCTCGTCGCAAATCACCACCGCCCGGTGCAGATCGAATTTGGGGGAATTCTGAAGAAAATCGGCCGCAGTCGTCGCCGTAGGAAATCCTTCTTTCCGCAATGTCTCCGCCGCCGAAGCCGTGGGAGCAATGGCAATCACCCGATGACCGGCGGCATCAAGGCCGCGATGCACTTCCCGTTGCAGGGTAGTTTTGCCTGCACCTGCCGCGCCTCGAACGCCACAGCATTGATCCTTGGTGCTCAGGACATTCTTTACCGCCTCGCGTTGTTCCGGTGAAAGTTTTCCCTGCGGTTCAAATTTGTGATTGAGCGCCGGGAAACTGTTCCTGGTCTTGTTGACAAAATTCACCGACCAAAGCTCGCATTTCAGACCCTCCCGCGTGGCGTACTCCGACCGAAGCGGCTGCACCGGATCATCGGACAGACGGATCAACCCGGCCTTTTCCGCCTCCACTTGGGCGCTCAGCTTGGCTAGGTCGAGCGAGCCAAGGTTCTGATTGAGCGCTTCAGCCAAAATGTGATGCCGCCTGAGGACACTCTGCCGCTCGAAAAGATGATCGACCGCAGCTTTGAGAGCGATTTTTTCACGACCATCATCAAGAGCCATCGGCCCCAGCTTGGTTCGTTCCAACGCCTCGGCATGAACTTTCCGCAACTGATTCCATTCCTCGGCGCTCAATTGCCCGAACTGGAATTTTCGCACTTCGGCGGTTGAGATTTCCTTCAATTCCGAAGGCCGGGTCTGTCGGGTGATGGCGCTCACCTCGGCACGAGTCGGTTCCCGGCCATGCTTCTTTTCAAACTCGTCGATCTTCTTTTCGATCTCCTCCCGACGCTTGGCAAAACGCTCGCAAAGTTCCTGCGAGACGCCCTTGATCTCAAACCCGGTGATTTCACCCTCCTTCCGCATCTCGCAGATTTCATAGCCCAGCGCCTTCACCTCGCGGGCCAACTCGTTCTGATAGACCTTCCCCGCATACCGGACGGCATCGAACATCCCGTTTTCATGGAGGGCGTACCATTTGCCCGAATCGGTCTGTGTCGCATTGGCCAGGACGAAATGGGTATGAAGCTGGGGATCGAGGGCGCGGCTGGCATCGTGGGTGAACGCCGCCCCGCAAAGGTTGCCGGTCAACTGACTGTTGCGAACGGTGGCGGTATTCGTCTGACGAGAGGCAAACTTTTCCAGTTCCCTCAGCCCCACCCGAGAAGCTCTTTCATGGGCATCCCGCAACCGATCATCTCCGGCCAGCACCGCCATGAGCGAAACCGATTTTTGAGCCGAGCACTGGAAATCATAAAACGCCACTCGATTTGGCTGAGGCCCCATCTTCAACCGATGAGCTTCAATTTCCGCCTCACTCCCTTGGCGATGATGCTTTTTCCGAAAGTCCTCCCCAGCCTCACGTGTCGAAGCCACCCGCGTATCCTTGGTGCGGGGAGTCAATTGCTCCCCACTTAAGGGATGATGATTGGAACGGAGAGCTTCAAACTGCTCAGCCGTTACTTCTCCGCTCAGGCCCAGTTTTTCCGCTCCAATCCCAACCCATTCGCCAGTGACCCGTTCACCCTTGGAATAGTAGTCATTGGCCCGAAGATGATTCTTCAGGTAGGTGCTCCCGATATAAATCTTGGCTCTGGTAAACATCGTGTGCTTGACACCATACATTAAAATGCTTAATGTGCAATGCATATATAGAATCTAATGACTTAAATCCGAGTCTCAAAGCTTAAGCAACCCAAATCAAAGAAATGACCCATCACATAGCCATCAAAAGCAGGAAAGAAGGGAAGGAAGGGAGACGCAATAGGTCTAAGCGCCGCTTAGAAATTCCGAGTGCTCGAACGAAGCTCGAATGCCGTTCGAGCCGATTCGAGCATTTGCCCGAGGAGCGGGGCAGGAAGCTCGCATCCGCTCGATCAAAGTTCGCATGTGCTCGAATTGTCACGCCCTGACTATGACTGCTCCCTATCAATCCAAGCTCATCCCGCACGAGGATTTTATCCGCGAATGCCGCGCCAAACGCTGGAGCTATCCGCGCATCGCGACAGCCCTACTGGAACAGCAGGGCCTGAAAGCGGCTGCCAGCACCATTTTTCATTTTGTGAAGGTACGGGCGCGCAAGCGCCGGCCGCTGGAATTGCCAGCCAAGCCTTCATCCCAACAAGCAGAAACAACACCCAACCTAGCGGGCGGGTTCTTTGAACCGGCCCCCACCACACCCCATGAACCCAGAAAACCCAAATGGAACCTCAACCCCAAAGATTAAGCATCGCCTTGTCCTGCCTATCCAGACCCGAGGCGGTCTTGGCAAATCGACCGTCGCCATCTCGCAATGTGCGTGGATGGACCAGCATGACGTGCCCTGGAAGGGGTACGATCTCGATGTCTTTAACCGTACCCTCAGCGGCACCTATCCTGATGCCGTGACGCAGATTGAACCCAGCCGGGAACCAGAGGCCGACATCATCAAAATTCTGCGCAAGGTCACGCAAATTTCGGTGTCAGTCATCGACCCGCAGGCCCACATGAACAAGATCATTCTGTCGGCAATGGCGAAGGTCGATTTCCCGAAATTCGCGGCGCAGGCGCAGGCCCGCGCCACCGTCTTTATCTTCCCTATCGATGAAGTCTCCGACATGGAGGACATCAGCGAAACCGTGGATACTCTCGGCGATAGCGTCGATTGGATTGTTGTCCGCAACCGGGAGCGCATCCCGACGACCAAGTTCTTTGATGGCAGTCAACTCGAAAAACAGTTGGAATCCTATCATGCCGGTTATCTCGAAATACCCTCTCTCCTGACCGATACCCGTAATCATTTGCGGGGCGTTCAGGTCAAACTCGGAAGGGCTATTTCCCCGGCGGAGGCCGTTGCCAACGGCGATCTTGGCGTCGATCTCGTTTACCGTATGGTCTTGGAAAAATGGCTGGTCGAAGTCTTCCACAATTTTAACGCCATCAAATCGTTTCTCGTGCCTGACGCTTACGCCGAGAAGATTACTGCGCCGGGCGACATCCGTCAGAAGCGGGAGCGTGCGGTGGCCACCGGCATAAATCTGGAGAACATCCTATGACCGGCAGTTTTGTGCTGGATGGCGCGACCCAGGCGATGATTGCGTCACTGCCCACGCAGGAGGAACGGGATCGGCTGACCCGTTTCCTCACCGTTGAATTGCAGGACGGCAAAGGCACCGGAATTCTCGGCGATGTGTTCCTCGTCTTGAAGGCCAACCGTTGCTACATGGAAAAGTTGCCAGGGCAGTTCAATCGGGAATTGGTGCAGCCGATTCAGGGGCACACCCTGCGCATGGAGAAAACTTTTGCTACGCAGATCGACACACAAAAGCAAATCGCGACTCAAAATGAACGCACGACCACGCGGTCTATTGAGGTCATGGACCGGATGGACAGTATCATCCCCAAGGTCGAAAATGTGGTTCAACGGTCTGTCGACAAAGTCGATACCAAGGCACTGACTCAGCAAATCACGGCAACTCTATTCGAATCGACCGTAGAGCCGGTGCGAATGACGAATCTGGAATTGCTGAGAATGGCCAATATTTTGACTGACTTGATCGACAAGGCCAAAGAAGTCTTCGACATGCTGCGGAAGATCGCCTGGCGGCAGATTCTTTTGGGCAGCCTTGGCATCACGTTCGTGTTTTGGTTTGTCGTGTATATCTTGGCCTATCAGGGCATGAAGCACACGTTTAACGCCAGTCTACAGGAACAAAACCAAAAGCTTCTTGAGTTAACGGCTGCCATTCCCAAGGTGCAATCGGCCTTGGCAGCAAACCAGCCAGTTTGTAATGAACTTTCCCGGCTGCATGTAATTATCGACGTAAAACCCATCTTCGGCGGCGAGAATAATTATCAACTAACCGTACCCAAAGCCTACGACGCAAAAGTCCTGCCGGATGGAACCGGGGTCATTTCCTTTCAAGGCGCAGACTTGATGAACGAAATCCTCCGGCAAATTGACGAGAATAATAGATTGCGCCATCACTGACGCTCTCGCCGGGCGGGGCTGGACTGCGTCCACCTCGCCCCGCTTCGCGCCACTATTTTTCATGGCGGCGACCGTGGCGGGCGTCGCGCCATCTCTCCCCCGCGCCGCCCGCCACCGTCGCTATCTACTCACGGCGACGGCAAGCGCCATCATCAGAATGATTTTGAAGAGTATCGCCTCGGTTGAGGAAACGCTGGCCACGAAATTGAATGTGCGGTGCAACATAGCTCGCAAATTCTTTCCGCAGGCGATTGACCCGTTCGCTGGAGATACCATGCTGGCGACCGACCCAGGCGCCGGAAACATGTTTACACGGTAAAAACTGTGGACAGATGCACATGAGAACAATATCGATGCGCAATGCTCGTTGCGTGACTCCGCCTCGCCCTCGCGTAATCCAGTCGCCAACGCGGGTCAGCCCCGTGCTGGCCAGGACAAAGGCGAGGTCTCTGGCAGCATCGCCTGAGCGGTCGAGTTTTTCTGCCGGATCGTCAAAGTAGGCACCGGGCGGCAGGTTCCGGGGCTTAATCATGACATGGCTCCTTTGCGAGCGATTTGCCGAAGCCGATGCGATGTCAGGGTGCGACTGTTGATCAGATAATCCCTGATTTCTTTCGGAATGAAGCGGACAGCCCCGCCCAGCTTCACAAATGGCAATCCTTTTTTTCGCAGTTCGAAAACGGTCTTATGGCTGACATGAAGATATTTCGCAACCCGCTTGGTCGTCCACAATTGGTCATCTGATTCAGGTAAGTTTTGATTGCTTTCGCTCATGGCCTCGAAGCTAAGGGCGAGGTCGCATTTGCGCTAACGGAGACATGCTATTTTTTGATGAACCATTGCTGACGATTGGTTGCTCTGTGATTAGGAAGTCGTCCGGCGCGTGTAGAAACCCAAAAGAGCAAGCGAACCGAGCAAAGCAAGAGGAGCAATAGACGGCTCGGGCACAGCAATCACAGTGGCCCCGTAACCTGGGAGAATAAATATTCCCGAGGTATTGATTGTAGTTCCATTGGCATCGAGAAAGCTAAAATTGGAGGGAGCGGGCAGGGTTAAAACTGAACCGATTGGCGCGTCGGACGAGACAGTGTAGGTAAGTTGTGCCAGGATTGTGTCGGTATCAGTGATGTCGCCGCCGCTTAGGTTTGTTCCCGAAAATGAGTTCATAGTCGCCAAGACATTCCATCCAGTCGGAAGATTCGGCGCTAAATTGGAAAGGCTCAAGTAAGGTTCATCGCTAAATGAGAGCGAAAAGCTGTGGACGGGATCAACCGATTGTAACGTGAGGCTCAAGAGGAAGGACGAACCGGGCGTCACAAACAAATCGGAGACATTGCCCGTTGCTGGATAGATACCAACAAATGCTTCAGGAAAATCGTTGCCCCCGCCGTTGTTGCCCGGCATAGGCGCAGTGCCTGTTCCTCCACTGATGACGCCGCCACCTGTGGTAATTCCAATGACTTGGGCTTGCGCGTTTTGACTCGCAAGTACGACTAAGAAAAACAGCGCGATTCCTCTAACAGTCAGCATGAATAGTTTCATCATTTTAGGTTGAGCCACAAAAAGTTTTCCTTGGAATCGAAATGCCTGGGTTCCGTTGTTTAGAATAGTTTATGACTGCCCCTGACAATCAAGATAAACAGCCTTTCGGTCAATTACCTATGGAAGTCGGGCGCGTTAAGATTGGGTGACGATGAGATGCCGTTTCAGCTGGGAACCATACCCCGGCTGCGCAATCGGAGTGGGCGCACGAGGCAATAGGGACGGCTCTGGTTTTCGGACGAATGGGATTTAGGCGCTTTTACTGAATCCTTCATGACGGTTTCCGTGAGTTACACAACGTTCTTGTGTCAGTTGATTTTTTGACCTGATTTTTTGAACAAGCAGATTTCCCAAGGGTCTATCCTTCCGTTAGAAATTCATACATCTCCTCCCCAATGCTGGGCGGTGGCTCCGTGAGTCGCCGCCCAGTTCTTTTTTTTGCGCACGCTGCCTGATTTCGTTTTTTTGAGGGGAAACTTTTCCTTTTGTCTGTAAGAACACGCCCGCAAGCGGCGGAAGTTTGTTCCCTTCCGTGGGCATCGCTCTCCCGGCCTCTGCGTGGTTGCGAGATAAGCAACCACTGCGCCGCGCTCCTGCCGAGCCAGAAGCGCGTCACATCGGTTGCTTTTTCGGCTGCGGGTAGGGTGCCGCGTCTTGAATCCGGCCCCAGAAGGAAGGGGGGCCGGATCAAGACGCGGGAGATGAGGCTCCCGTTGGTCGCCGCATGGTGAGGGCGGCGTTGGGTTTCGGGTTGTGCGGGTGTTTTCCTTGTCCGTGTCGCGTCCCAACATGCGGGAGTGTTGGGCGCGGCCCCTTCCGCTCTCGGCGGGCATTGGCTTGCAGACCTAAGCATGGTGAAGCACCATGCTTGTCGTGTGAGCTTCTGCAAGGTCAATGACAGGATTTCTGCGAGCCTATTTGGAACGCGAATCTATCCTCATACTTGGCTTTAAGTTAGTGCTGGCACATTTTAATTTCGTGCTAGAGTCAGCGCGATCATGAACGCCGGTATTAGCTGCGTCTTTGGTGCTCTTCCCTTAAGCTCGGATTTGAATCCGTTGGCTCGGTTGAAAATCATCGTTGAGAAGAACGGGACGCAATTTACACAAGGCACAAGTCCCAGGCCACGAATTGGGCCAGTGCCCGCCAGCGCAAGCGATACACCTGCGCCAACCAATACGCCTCACAAAGGAAAACCATCGCAAAGACGACAGTCTTTAGGGTCAAAGCCCGTATCCAGCTTTTGTGCCAGCCCCAAAATGGGGACGCGGAAAGGTTTAAAGAATCGAAAGCGGCAATGTGCCGCTAAACGATAAGCTGGATTTAGTGGCGAGAGTTGGAATCGGCAATCAACTCAACGTGGTCGCTCTTAAATACTCGCCTGAGCGTGCTGTCCGGTGGTTGAAGAACGGTAACCATGATGCGCTTTGAGCCGATGCCATGGCACGTGAGTCGTGCAAGCATGGGAACCGATCTGCCAAATGGGAGAATATCAACCTCATGTACGCTATTGGCTTCGACGTTAAAAAGTTCGAGGTAACGGCGCATCGCCTTTCGTTCATGGACAGCAGGCATGAAGAAGTCGGTGTACTTTTTGCCCGTAAGGTTCGGGGGCAGATATTGAAGAAACGCATTCAGGGACTCGTTGGTGTAGATTATCAAACCGCTTGCATCCGAAACCACCACCGGCACGGGCAATTTGCTAAGAGTGTTTCGCACATCGGTAAGCAACCGTTGCGAGGTCGTACGGTAAAAGGACATGTAAATAGCCATCGCGCAGACGACGGCAAAAGCTCCCACTCCATGGACGAGCGCAAACACGGGGTAAGGAAACGGAAGATGAGGATGGTTATAAAGAAAGCAAAATGCGGAATAGGTTACGAGCAGGGTATAGACGAGACTAATCATGACAACGAGCAATGGTCTTTGACGCAATGAAATTGCCATCAGCGCGATGGCAAGACACAACGGAGCACTAAGCGAGGAGACATCAAGGCGGTCAAATACAAAAATCACCACCAGCCCTAAGATCAGGGCCAGAAGCAATTTTGTAAAAAAGGAACCGCTCACGGCTGGCTATAAAATGAAGCTACATTTTTGTATGTCCGATCAATCAGCCTGCAAAAGCATCGTGGCTACCATGCCGATGTCGAAAGGCTTCGATAAAAAACCACTCACCTCCAAATCCTGATAGGCTTGGCAGGCGGATGCGGAGAATCGTCCCGACATGACCAGTACCCGCCCTTTGTAGCCGAGGGCACGCACCTGTTTGATGAATTCCAGACCATTCATGGTAGGCATGTCCACATCACTAAGGACGGTAGCGAAGCTTCCGTTATGTGCCCGAAATTGCATGAGAGCGTCGATGCCATGCGAGGCCGTCACCACTTCAAAGCCGTACGCCCGAAAGCCCAGCGCCAACGTTTGCAGCAAAGCGGCATTGTCGTCCACGCACAGGATGCGGAAGAATGGATTGTCTGTTGCAGGCATAGGTTAAATTGTGTGATGGATCACACGTATGATCCTCGGATGCTGCTTAGAGTCAAGTGTGAGTAATCACACAAATGAAAAAGGAGAGAAATCTCATCGGCCCGACCGTCCGCAAGTTGCGTTACAAGCAGAACCTTTCCCAGGCGCAGTTGGCCGCGCGCTGCCAGCTTCTCGGCTGGAATGCCTCTCGGGACATGATTGCCGCAATTGAGGGACAAGTGCGTTGCGTGACTGACAAGGAAATCCTCAAACTGGCCAAAGCCTTGAAGGTGCCTTTCCCCATCTTGTTTTCGTAACGTGGGATCGTCGTCCACGCACAGGATGCGGAAAAAGGGATCGTTGGTGCCCATGCGTTTATCTGACTCTGAATAGGCGCGGAGGGCAAGAAGAAAAGCCATCTATAGATGGCGTTCAAAATCGCAATTCTCGGCATTATCTTCGGGGTGAGACTTGCTCCAAACCAGATTGTCGGTCGCAACGTCGGACGGCTCCGCAGCCGAGCGGGCCTGACTCAGGAACAACTCGCCGAAAAAGCTGAAATCAGCCGTGGCTTTCTCCAAGAGATCGAGAAGGGTGCCAAGAACCCCACGATCAACGTTATTACCCGCTTAAAGCGGGCACTTCGCTGCACTTGGATCGAGCTTTTGCAGGGAATCGATTAAGGCGCGCTCGTTCATCTCGACATAACACCGATTATCTGGGGATGTCTTTATTAAAAATAAATGCACATAATGCATATTATGTCTTGCATACAGGTTCCAAGTGAGGTAGCCTGTCTGCATGTCCAACGAAACTCCCGCGCGCCGCGTAACGCTGGTCTTACGCAATGACCTCAATGACCGGGCCATCAAGCGAGCCGCTGAACTCGGCCAGAACGCCAACAATTTTGTGAACCTCTGCGTCGAGGGCTGTCTCAATGCAATGGACGGCAAGCACACGACGTACGACATTCCGATCATTACCCTTGACCGGATCAAACGCAAATGGACTCTTCTTGATTCCGTGATTGCCCGGCGCATCGTCGAACTTTTTGCGCCCAAAGCCGAGGAAATCACTGATGAGCACCACCGCTTTCTGGCCGAGCTTGTGAACCAACATGAGGGGCCGTTGACGCCGGACATCATGCAATTCTATTGGAAGCGGGCGACGGAGATGAACAAACAGCGAATCGAAACCGAAAAGGAGCTGGCCAAGCTCCAAAAGCAGAAAGGTTCTGGAAAGTAACCGTATGCCAACCACCATTTCTCCACCCCAAAAAGAAGAAGACCGGCTGATGGACTTGGAAGAAGTCGCCGAAAAGCTCGGCAATATTTCCACCCGTTCCGTCCGCCGCCTGATCGCCAAGGGCGATCTCCCCAAGCCGGTGAAAGTCCTGAGTTCACCCAGGCTCTACCATTCTGATGTGACCGTCTACCTCGAAAAACTCAAACAAAAGCGGGAGCAGGACGCCCGCAAATAGAAAGGCTCTTATGATTTGCATGATTTACCGCCGCAAGCGGACAGTGAACGGAAAAGTCGAAATGGCCCGCCTTTACCGGGGCCGTTATCGCCTCGAAGGAGACAGCAAGATTACGGAAATTCCCCTGCACACACCAGACAAGCGGGTGGCCCAGCAACGCTTGGAACAAACCGTGCGCGAGAAGCAGATGGAACAGTCGGGGATTCTGGCCCCCAGCGCGGTACGCAAGGCCGCTAAATCCTCTTTGGAAGAGCACTTGGCCAATTATGTTGCCGACCTGACTGCGTTGCAGCGTGACGACCAGTATATCTACGAACTCAAGAACCGGGTCCGGCGGCTCATTAAGGAATGCGGCTGGAAACAGCTTAAGGACGTTACCGCCGATTCTTATCAGGCATGGCGGGCGAAGCAGACTCTCTCTCCCAAGACCCTCAACGAATATCTTGGTTCCATGTCATCGCTCCTGAACTGGATGGAAAAGCATGAGCGCGTCGCCCGTAATCCGCTCGTGCACATCCAGAAAGTGCAGGCCAATGGCAGGCAGGTGCGGCCTCGCCGTGCCTTTACCGACGACGAAATGCAACGTCTTCTCGCCATTGCCGGACCTCGGAAGGTCATTTACCTGACTGCCGTTTACACTGGACTACGCCGCAGTGAACTTGCCGCTCTGGAGCGCAGAGACCTTCATTTGGAAGGCGAGAAACCCTTCGTCAATGTCCGCGCTTCGACCACCAAGAACCACCAGCAAGCTGTGATTGCGCTTCACCCTGAATTGGTGGATGCCTTGCGCTCACACCTCGCCAAACTGCCCGCTGACGCGTCGATACTCTTTTCCGGGGTGATGCCAACCATGAAGCGATTCAAGGCCGACCTGAAAGCAGCGAACATCACATTCATGAACGTAACCGGACACCGGGCCGACTTTCATTCCCTGCGGCATACACTGGCCACCAACCTTGCGCGAGCAGGCACGGCTCCGCGTGTGGCGATGGAAATTATGCGTCACAGCGACATGCGCCTGACTGCGAAAACCTACACCGATGCGGGACTTCTCCCTGTGGCGGATGCCGTGCTCAAGTTGCCCTTCCTCGGGAAACGCGAAGCCGCAGGCACACAAATAGGCACACAAGATTTGTTCCGGGCGGGGCATGACCTGTCCATCGCAGACACGACTATCGCAGGAATCCCTCATATTGAACTTCCTGCAAATCAGCAGGATAGACAACAAAAAGACGGCCCTGTCCAGCCGTGTCAAGAACTTGAAATGGTGCGCGGTACAGGGTTCGAACCTGTGACCCCTACAGTGTCAGTGTAGTGCTCTACCGCTGAGCTAACCGCGCGTTATCAGAGGCATAGCCTCGTATAAATCCGCATAACCTTGCAATTTACTACGGACTTTTGCTACAGTCGGAGCCGATGAAAACGCCAACGAGTAAAGCGAAGAGGGGTTTAATTGCACGGTCGGACAGGATGCGTGGTTTGTACCGGCGAGGCAAGATTTTTTGGTACACCAAAATGGTCGATGGCGCTCGCACCCAGATGAGCCTCGAAACGGATCGGTACGAGGACGCGGTTAAGAAGCTCTTGGAGATTCGCCAGAATCCCACACTCGCCCCGGTGGACACCTTTGCCCATGAAGTCCGCAACTACATCCGCGTCCAGGAAGCAAGCGGGCGGCTGTCGCCGGGCCTCGCTCCTATCCGCCAAAAGACATTGCTCAATTTCGGAGAACAATACCGCATCGTCACTCCAGAACAGATTACGAGCGACAAGGTGAAGGAGTGGTATCACTGGATGCGCTTTGAGAAGGAGCCAGCCTTGCGGGAGAGCACGGCACAAGCCTACATCTTCGGCCTGCGGGCCTTTCTGCGCTGGCTGGTAGAGCGCGGGGCGCTGCGGGAGAATGTCGCGGCCAAGGTCAAGCTGGACACGTTGCGGTCAAATCCCCGGCTTGTGTTCTGCCAAGGTGACTTGGTGGCGGACCTGATAAAGAACGCTCCCACCGACGAAATGCGGTTTATCCTCTACTGCGGATTTCACTCGGGCATGAGGAAGGAAGAGATCATCGAGGCGCGGCCAGACTGGTTTGACCTGCGGGCCGGGTGCGTCAATATCCGCTTCACCTCGACCTTTACGCCGAAGGACAAGGAAGAGCGGAGCATCCCGCTAACCGCGGACTTCAAAGCATTCTTGGCCAAGTACGGGAAGCCATCCCCGTACATGATTGCTCCCGATACTGGCTACGGCCTGTACAAATATAGGTACGATTTCAGACGGCCATTTGCCGACTACATCGAAGCTTTCGGCAAGGGCCATCGGCTCGGGACAGATGAGCTTGCGCCCAAACAGGACTTGTCATGGATCACGCCTCACATCATGCGCCACACGTTCGCCAGCCTCCACGCGATCGCGGGCACGTCGATCTACAAGATTGCCGTCTGGCTTGGCGATGGTGTTGGCGTGGTCCAAAAGCACTACGCCAAGCTCGCCCCGAGTGATGAGGACATCAACAAGGCTTTCGTCTGAGATACACCTTGGTTAAGAACCCTACAAAGTCGGTGTAGGGTTCCATGCATCATAGCCTTGATTGGCCGAATGCTGATGCAGGCGGGGGAGGAATAGCGGCGGAGGAGGTTTTCAGTTCCCTTTTATAAACAAGTTGAACTGACCCCGCGATGAAAGGATAAATCGCCACAAGTTCCCACTCCTTCTCTCCCTCTTCCTTCATGTCGGCGTACATGGGCACGGACTCCGCCAGAACTTCGTTAATCAGATATTCAAATTTCATAGCTGGATTTTTCCTTCGTTGATCCGTTTATGTTCCAGCCGGGGCGTTGATAGTAAAGCTCCATGTTATCGCCCGTCCTGGGTCAACGTGGAGCGATTGGCGCGGGCCGGTGGGCGAAGTATCCCGGCGGGATGACAACCGCGTGCCTCGGGATGATGACGATCTATTGCGTCTACCAGGTCGAACGCTTCCAGCAAGCCAGATGGCAAGGGCAGCTCGTTGAACTGTTGGAGCCTCTGCCGTTCAAGTTTGTTTCGTGCGCTCATAAAATGATGCCAGTAGCAAGGCCCTCGACTGGCGCGAGGATGATGACAACCGGCCTTGCACGGTTCCCCGGCGGCCAGCCGAGAAATTAAAACTGGTCCATGAGTCCATCAAGGCTCCACAAATTGCGCGGGCCGTCGTACCGCATTTTCACAACGGCGGTCGTATTCTCGTCGATAACTATGGGCTGGCTTTCGCCGTTCTGACCTACACCAATCGCGTCGTCGAAGTTGAGATTCACGCTTCCAGTCGTCGCGTTCATCAACCAACATTCGAGTAGCCCGCCATCCGTTCCGTTGATTGGCGGAAGCAAGGTTACGTCACCAGCCAACACGATTCGTTGAAGCTCTCCATCCCCGGCGTTGACCTGCAAATTTTCAGAAAATGGGTACGTGCCAGGCGGAGCAACCGAAGGTGGATTATATTGGAAACCGCGAGCCATTAGTGGCTCCCTTGGATCACGGCGGCCAAATCCTGTTCCACGGCGAGTAATTTGGCCCTCACCTTCTTGATCTGGCCGGGCAATCGTTTCACGAAAAGTTCGTGCTCGCTGATATTTCGCACTGCGGCACCGAACGCATTTGTTTCGCCCTCGCTGCGGTTGGGCAGTCCGAAGAATTTCTCAAATGTCTGTTCCGCATTCCGCTTGACCGCGTCGAGGTCGATGCCCTCCAAAT